>Ga0209367_1001697_pt1 | contig 27740 bp, 12 predicted proteins | sample WorMetLIZISLAND2_FD_187412 | JGI IMG/M metagenome (GOLD analysis project Ga0209367, IMG submission 187412) | Marine gutless worms symbiont microbial communities from Max Planck institute for Marine Microbiology, Germany - Olavius geniculatus... ...
AAAATATGCCGCATATATGCGGCATATGAAGCATATATCCCGCATATATGCGCCGCATATTTCGCCAAATTCCGCATATTTTCCCGCATATTTTGCCTCAAAAAGTTCCGCATATTTTAAGAAAATTCTCCGCTATAAACCAGCATCCCTACTTAACGGTGTGAGATAGGGCTTAGGTTATTACATATTAATCACTTATAGGAAGTAGTAGGCCTACACTGGCTCTCGATTGCCACCGAATTCGATGACTTTGGATGACCTTGAACTCCAAAATAGGAGTTTTTATGAATTTTTTTGGCGATTTCGGGCTGCGAGACACGTTTCAAGAGCGAATTGCGCCGAAATCAATTGAAATATAAACATAGAGAAGCTGCGTATGAAATTTTCAGCATTGAACGTAAATTTCAATGGTCCAAGTCTCCATTTTCTAGGTTTAAGGAAACCTGTGCACGAGGGCATCAAAGAGCGGTACCCCCGTAAAAGTCGTTATTTTACCGTTGTTGGCCAGCCTAACGTCAAAACGGTTGCAGAGAGGCATGGGCATGCTGCCTATCACAACGAGCACTAGTGATGAGCTTTTCAGTCGATCGTATCAACATCGATGACTTCGAAAGACCCTGAACTTCCAAAATAAGGGGTTATTTAGATTACTATTGATTTTTGCAATCTTCGGCTGCAGCGCCCACTATAAGAATGAACTGCGACGAAATGGCTGGAGATATAGACTGACAGTTTGCGAACAGGAACTGCTATAGACTATCGCGCATATCGTGAGCATTAGATCAAATTTCTTGTTAAATTTATATAACACAAGGTGTATAGCTACACAGTTGCGGTGTGCTGGGATATTTAATGATTACATTATTTCAAATTTTTCGCATAATGCGCCGGTAAAAGCATTTGCAAAATCGGTCAATATTTGGCGTGGATATGGAGAAAAGTTGGAAGCGTAGTTTAATTTTTAGCCCACCTTGTATGCGCGTAGCTAGGCTATCCGTCGATCATTCCGTGCAAAACAAGAAATTTGAGTTAATGCTCACGAGACGCGCGAAAGCCGATAGCAGTTCCGGTTCAGTATAGTTTAGCTGAAAAATTTGGGTGTTCACGCTAAGTTAATATACAAATACCAAATTCTCTATCTGGATCAACGGATCGCATAACGATAGTTCCGTCGTAGCGCCACCTTGTGAATGATATAGACTTGTGTCGCAGCCCGAAATCGCCAAAAAAATCCATAAAACCCCCTATTTTGGCGTTCAAGGTCATTCAAGGTCATTGAATTCGGCGCCAATCAAGAGCCAGTGTACGACTTCCCATTAGTGATTAATAGTAACCGAGGCTCTATCTCGCACCGATACTGAGATACAGCGACTTATTCGCCAAAAATCGCAAATTTTGTCCACCCCTTCTCATTTAGCGCTCTCATTCGGGGTGACTTTCTTCAAATTTATGGAAAAGCTTCATATGCAGCCGACGTTGAAGATTTGGTGATCCTATCTTCCACCGTTTTTGACTGATTCACCCGTGTGACAAACAGACGGACAGACAGACAGACAGAATTGCGATGGCTAAGACACGCTGAAAGCAGTAGCTGCTTTCGCGTGTAAAAACAGTTCGCAAATTGCAACTACTATAGTAGGCGTAACAGTGATAAAATAAATTAAGTAAAGAAAATGAAACATTACCGTTATGCAGTCAGACAAAACAAGAAGCTTGGCTGTCGCTAGAGAAGACCGACTGTACTGCCTATATGTCCGATCGCGGAAAGAACAAGTAATTTGAGCAAAGCTCACGTTACGCGCGATAGCAGCGGTCCTGCCACTTTGGCAATCAGTGTAGGCCTACAGCAATAAGATATTAATGCATCTTGAAAGAGTACTTAAATTTGAGGCCTCCGTACGGAAGACTCCTTGAATGTTAGAGATCGAAACTTAGATTCTCAAAAATGTACGTTCTATGCTAAAAATATGATACGCACGTTGTCCAGGTCCATCTCCAGCCATTTCGGCGCAGTTCACTTTTAAAATGTGTGTCGCAGCCGGAAATCGCAAAAAATTCACTAAAAACCCTTATTTTTGGGGTTCAAGGTCATTCAAGGACATCGACGTTGGCACTAATAAAAAGCTTGTCACTATTGCTTGTTATGATAAGCAGCATTTGTCTGTGTCTATCTGCAACCGCTTTCACGCGAAATAATTGTGGTAAAATAACCACTTTTAGGGGGAGGGGTTAGCTGTATATTTGACGCCCGTCTGCGCCAGCCTCCTTGAAACTAGAGGGTCGGGAATTGGACTGCTAAAATCTGCTGAAAATTTCATACGCAGGTTGTCTTGGTCTCTCTCCAGCCATTTCGTCGCAATTCAGTGTTAAAATGTGCGATGCATCCAAAAATTGCGAAAAATTCACTACCCCCCCCTTTGGGGGGGGGGGGTTCAAGGCAGGGCCGTAACTAGCATTTTACGATTGGGGGTGCTGAACAAAGCAGTGCCGAGCGCCGAAGGCGCGAGCCGAATCGAGGCGCCGAACGCGCCGAGGGGGGTAGGGTACCAGAATGTTTAAAGAATTAAATTAACAAAGAATTGAATTAACCAAGTAAATGACCAAACGATTTCGTAACCATAACCCTAATCAATCATTTTTCTTTTTTTTTGTTCACTTCTGATATTGCACTAATCCTCGGAGTTGAATAATGTCGTGCATAGGGGGCCTACGTGATACCATATTTTATTATAGGCTTACAATCCAAATATGCCATGATTACTAACAACAAAAATCATTCAACACAGTAGGTCTGTGCAAAAATAGACACACAGAAACGCAATTTCGAACAAAGGATTCAGTGCTGAATACTTCTACGACATCTACGACATTGTCTGGAGTGATTTCGCACGCTGAGTTATTTTTACTGGCCAGCTGCGGAACCCTTGGCAGACGCTCGCGGAACCCTGGGGTTCCGCGGAACCGCGGTTGAAAATCACTACTTTAAGGCGTCTATCCCCCTCAGTACCAGGAGCCAACCTTCCCCCCAACTCGGATACCCTTTCCTTTTCCTCTTTCCTTTTTCCCCTCCTCTTTCTTTCCTTTTCTTCCCCGTCCTCTTCCATTTTTCCCTTTCTTTTATTTTTTTCTTTCCCTTTTTCTCTTCTGTCTTTCTTTTTTCCTTATCCCCTCTCCCTCCGTTTAGAAGTAAGACCCCTTGAATCCAGCTATAGGCTATGGGGGAGCGTTGTAAGCTCCCTCAGTGGGGTCTGTGGCGGAGCCCCAGTCGAAATCGAATTTGGTGGATTTTAACCTTTAAAATGTGACATCTGGTGGCAACAAATTTAATTATTTTCCATATAATCAACTGATCAAATTTAGTGCAGTTTAAACAATGTAGGCAATCAAGCGTAGGGTGGCACTACAACTTTAAAAGTAGGCAAGTCCGTAGCAAGAATTTTTTTTCAGGGGTTTGACCTTCCCCTCCCTGTCCTCTTTCCCCTACCTTTTCCTTTTCCCTTTCCTTCCCCTTTCCTTCCGCTCTGTCCTTTACCTTTCTTTTCCTTTCCTTGAGTTAGAAGTCAAGGAACCCTGTTTTAATTTTGCGATAATTTATGTACGTATGCACCGATTTTAACCATTTTTGTACTGTTACACTAAGAAATCCATAGCGCATAAAAGTAAAAATTATGCCCACCACCTCACCTTTATTCTGTATGCCTAATCACCCTACCTAGCAAAAGACGCACGACTCCTTATATCGATGTCTCATATTTGCTTTAGGATGCCGAGTGGGTGCTGCATGGGGGTGCTAAGGGCTTTTCTTAGTACCGGTGCTGAAAAATCTGAGTAGGGGTGCTGAGCACCCCCTAGACCCCGTCTGGCTACGGCCCTGGTTCAAGGTCGTTTACGGTCATCGATATTGATAAATCAGTGCTTGTTATGATAGGCAGCATGTCTGTAACTATCTGCAACCGTTTTCACACTATACGAGCTAATAAGGGCAAAATAACGTCTTTTTAGGGCGGTATCCTCGATCTTTGACGCCCTCGTTCGAGGGGATCCCCGCACCCAGGGGCACGAAATTATGTCTAGAGTCCTTGGGGCAGCCCACAGTGAAGATTCTGTGATCCTAGCTTGCACCGTTTTTATACAGATCACGAGTGTGACTGACAGCATGTCTGTGTCTATCTGCTAAGACGCGCGAAGCATGCTGCTATCGCGCGTAAAAAGCGATTACCCATAGGTGACTAGCTTACAGTTTGTATACACTGCATTAACGCTGTGCTGGGACGCTACAATCAACGCTATTATACATGTAGAGTGATTACGGACAACCAAAAACGAGAAAATAGGCCTACAATTTTTGCGCATTGCGTATATGTAGTGAACACTACCAGAATTGAGTGCACATTATTAAGTTAAGACATAAATAAAATTTTCTGTATGGCATGCGCTTCCTGGTGCGTGTTTGGCTTCCTGCCAGCCACGTGCCTGGCTGACGCTGACATTGACGTATTGCCAGGCCTACACTTCTAGCGCCGCTAGCACGCCGTCCCATTGTTGACAATAATGAAAGGTGCGCTGCGATGCTGGTGGTCTAGCTGGGAGCCTATGACTGTGTGCTCACTGCTAGTGTGTGACTGCTAGCGCAGTGTGTCGTCGATACACGCGCAGACGCGGGGCGCATGTTTTAAATCTGTAGCGCAGTTTCGTCGATCTGAATTGAAATGTTCTTGGCGGTTTTTAGAAGAAAGATAATGCTGAATGTTAGAGAAGTCGATGCGCCGTGCGTAGGTCTTATGGAGATGGGGAATAATGCGACTGATCAGTTGAATACGTAGCCTATAGTAGTTACTAAGACGAAGTAATTGATTTGATGCGTGCATTTGGTGCATAAAAACTGACGACAATGCAGCTGGATGCAAGAATGCGACTTTCTATCGAAGCTGATTCACGTCTGTCCGGCTGGTCCGCAGTGTGGGTGATAGCAGCAGCAATCATGATGAACACGTACACCATCAAGACAACTATTGCAGGTCCGTCACCAAGTTACGGTGTTAAGGTACTTGATATACATGTAGGCTTAGTGGCTTACATGAGTTAAGACGTCGGACCATGAAGCACTTTACAATCTCGGAAGTGGCAGCTGATTGGCGTGGGCTAATGATACCGCGGCGCACTATGCGGCCATCCATTGCCCACCCCAGCAGATATCTTGGCCAAGATGTGACTTGTCTTAGCCCTGCGCGGCGCAGCTTGGTGGCTACTGCTGTTTATGGGCCACCCGATACCCTGTTTAATTAGTAAACTACGCGTTCGTTTGCTAAGCTATGCCTAGAGTATAACGGGCGCCTATATATACAGGTGTACAGGTGAACGGTGAACAAGGCCTACCCCCGTAAATACTGTTTATATACGCTTGATTATGGCGCCATCATATCGTTCCGCCTTCTCAACCTGGCTGATTGGCCTGGAGCTACCCTGGGACTCAGTGCGGAACTACAAGGGAGTAGATTAGGCCTAATAATTACTGTTCGATAACAACAACGTAATGGGGGGGTGGTGGACATAAAACCGCAGCGACGACGGTAACAGCTGCTTGGGTCGGCATAATAATAGCGCCACGTGCCGCATAGACGTCTATGGAGTATAGTCCATGCGTGTCGTGAGTCCGCATATCGGTCGGCGGCTTCATCTCATTGCTATCGTCGAGTTCGCTTTAGCTGCTACCCTTGAACACCGGACCTACATGTACCAGCATAATGCTAATTGCGCACCGCGCTTTGTATCAGGCAAAATACAATGCACTGTGCATTATTAAGGAATCAAGGAGGCGAGATAGAAACCGGTAGTAACTAGAAATTTATAATTGTCAGCGAAAAGTGGTCCAAGTGGAGTAGAACAATACCAAGGCTTTTAAGCATCGATAGTAAACTGGGCCTAACAACGGTTGGGTTATATGACCTATGTTTGCTGTCGGCGCAGGAGCCACCCGATGTACCTGGACCAACGCGCTGTCCCGGCTGTGCGCTGCGTCATAAGCCGGTGACCTTGACGTAGGACCTTGACGTATATTTGATCTTTTCTTATAAAGTAGGCCTAGGCACTGGTTATTCGTATCCAGAAACTTCTATGGGCGTTACATTGGCGTATAAGATTAGTCATGTCAGGAAGAATTTGCGTTTTCGTTGCCAAGTGTTCTACTTGCACATCGGAGTGAGCATTTCTTAGTTAAGTACAAGGTTTGTGATAATGCTTTTTGTAAATTGTTATTGTTTTAGTCTGAAACCTTATAGATAAAATGCTTTTCGATAACATTGACACTGTTGTGACACTATTGTGGACTATGGACCGTATAGGCCTATGTATATGCATTTTTCTTTTTTTCGGTGTTGCTATTGTGTTATTTTCGTGTTTTTTTTTACCGTGATCGGTGAATTCAAGATTATCATTAGCCTTTCTACGTACACACTACAGGTGGTAGTAAAGCAAAATTTAAACCGGTCAATTTGAAATGGACGTTTGATCACTCAGTATTTGTCAGTTTATTGTTATGTGTTCTTTTTTCTTTTTTTCTCTCATTGTTTGGATTGTAAATATATTGTAATCGCTACCATCTGTTGTGGTGAATAAAGATGTTCAAAACGTCATTGACTGCAGCTACCTGCGTGCCTATAGTGTGTGAGTAGGCCCCTATTAGGCTATTACTCGCTTCGCTTAGCCTACATGTATCTACGGGGGCGTTGAAAATGCAGGACCTGACATTGACGGACCTGACAATGGCGGACCTTCTTCTTCCTCATCCTGTTTTGTTGGCCAGACAGCGAAGTGATGCTTAGCTTTGCAGTATCAGGTGGTAGGCTTTCTGCAGGCTTTTAAAAAGTGGAGAGACTGCCGGGGAATGGAGTAATTACGCCTAGAACTAAAATGAAAATTTAATAGGCCTATTGCTTATTCTTACACTAAACAAACACAAATTTTAATTTTTTTGCATAGGTCTAAGTAGGTTTATATCAAATTTAAATGTTTATTGGATGACTAGGCACATGCCACATTTTTACAAATGCTCAGTGGATGAGAAGGCAGTTGCCCCCGCGTGCCTCAACGTAAGTAAGTAAGCATCGTAGCTTAACGTGAATTTGAGTAGCGAATAACATTTAAAAACCTGTAATTTGCTAACATATAGCATACAGCGATTGTCCGGATAACGTGTCCAACAATGCAGCAATACAGTTTGGTCCTGCATTTTCAGGCGACCCGTATCTACGGCGGATAGTCGATCGTCGTGGAGTAGAGACATCATAAATGTAGCTCGTATGCATTAGGACCTATATACGACTGTGTTGCGTGTTGCCTCCGAGACTGATTCATCTAACTGTTCAGAGCCAACGCCCCAGCACGATGAGTTCCCACCCACCGGATGACCAATTTCCTGACTGAACTGGCGTGATTAAAGAGACACGTGCTGGGCCTAACTGTCAGCCGGATGTTCTGTATGATCTGGGCACGCGAACTACTGATAAGTCGCTAGTCTCCTTCGTACATTTACAGTGATTGTGTGCTCTAATAGGTATTTGTTTAATATTCAAATTGGAATAAATTCAGGCAGGATGTCCGTTTTACAGTCGTAAAGCCCAATATTGAATGTACGACGTGATGACATAAACCTATTGACCTTCATCCAAAACGTAATCTGTCATTGCAAATAAAATTAAATCACTGCATGTGTCCTTCCATTTACAAAATGAAAATACATTTTACATATGTATTTTATATGTATTTACATGTATATACATATACATATAATTTTTCATATATATATATATATATATATATGTAAAAATGGTTACTTATAGTGAAAGTAGAAATAAAAGTAGCAGTAGTTGTGATAGTAGTTGTAGTGGTTATTCTATTGCCAGATTTTATTCAGCTCCAAATTACTTCCAACGGCAATAAAACTGCAAATATTTATGTAAAAAAGTAAAAAAAACCTGTTCATATTATGTAGGCTACAGTGTAAGGGTGACATCGTGGTTGTAGATATAAAACAGCACAGATCACAATTTAAAAATTCAAACTTTGCCATTACACAGTCAGCAGAGTTCTTCTGACATTGTGTGGACCCCCCACTGAATTAAAACCTTTGATCGGATTGAGGTGATATTATTCAGCAGCACATTGACACACAGTCAGTGTGATGCGGGCAATATTACCTTTTGTGAATTTTTGCTGTTTTCGATGTGCGAGTTCTTTAATATTGCCGTTAACAAGTGTATAAACTGATGTTTTGTGCATTTATTCTAAGTATGGGCTCCTTAAACACGCCGGATCGTGTTTGATTATTGCGTCACTGGCAAGGAATATCACCAGCGCCACGAATGTGACTTATATACAGTGTAGTTGTATAGTGTGTGATTCCTGCAGCTGTTGACGTTTGAGACTTTCCTGAATCGTTTGCCTCCGCGTGTCACGTGATGTAAGCTTAAGTGTTGAACCATTTTCTCGGAGTTATCCCATGTTGGGCTAGATTCCTAATGGCCAGTGTTTGGGGGAATTGATGCAATAGTTTCTACCGCTTTCCTGTTACCTCAACTAATAGCATGAAAGCACTGAAGGACTATTAGACCTCGTATTTTAATGCTAATCACACTTGCTTGCACAGGTGGTCCAGACGGCAGGAATAGCGACACAACGTATTGTCAAAAATGATAACGCTTTTTTTCTGCTGCTGTAAATGCATCCAGGACATCTAACCAGACAACGAACGTATAGGCAGTTCATATCATACGCTATTGTGTGGTCTGTATTCTGAAATATAGCGTTGGCGAAGTATCAGACAGTAGCGTGGGCATGGGTTTATCTAAAGTCCCTGGTAGGCTGGTATATGCCATAATAATCTCAGACTGAGTAATGATTATTGTGTTTGCTGCTGCTGCTGCGCGTTTTCTAATCTGTCCGCGTGGACGATGATGTAGGCCTACGCTAGAGGGAGCCTACCGCGCAGATATCGATATCCGATATTTTAGTCTAGATTGCGTCTCAAAAATGAGCCCACCGTATCTGTGCTCATAACTTAGCGTACGGCCACTTTCGATATAATTATATTTTTGGAATATAACTCAGCTGTTAAATTAATTGAAAATTTACGGTAATACTGTTGAATAACGAAAATTTATATCTTAACATGATAGGCCCAGTCATTCACTGTCTTGTGTTTAGCCCCGTGCATGACGCGTTTATTATAACTAAAAATCTCAGTCGCCTGACAGCTTCTATTGCGTTATATTTAGAATTTTTCTAGCAAATAAATATCTAAATATCTTTCTATTACATTCGCATCATCATCATCAACTTCCTACGCAATGTAGCAAGCGTGTTAGACCGAGAACACGACGAGTGTAAGTAAGCAGGCCGCACGTAGGCCTACGTTCGTACGACCAATGAAAAGTATATTTGTCATGGTAATGGCTGCTTGTTTCATTAGGCCTAAATGGCTGACAAGAGTGTCCGTGGCTGTTTACAGTGGCTGACGCTCGTATGACGTCATCACAGCGGAACGTGACGTCACTGGTGAACAAGGCGCTGACGCTGAGGTGCCTCCTAGCGGCGGTAAAGCGCGAATCATCATTGCCGACGACCATCAAGTGGCAGAAACGCGACCAGGACGACGGAATTTGGCGCCAATTACCACGTGACGGCGCCCGCATCGGTATAAGACCGGGTGCTTCCGGTGATCTACAGTTCAGCCGTCTTCTCATCTCTGACGCCGGGTTTTACCGATGCTCTAAAACCACAGACAGCGGCGTCAATAACCACTCGGCGCCGATTGCTCTTATAGTCCAAGGTATGGCACACTCAGGTGATTTGTATTTTCTGAAGAATAAGATCCGCGCTGTATACCTGGACGCCTGACTCTGCACAACATTGTCGCGCGTAGAGAATCGCGCAGTAAAAACATTTCGTTCCTTGCCCCTCGCTGACTGCCAGCGGCGTCGTCAGTAAGAAGAATTTGAGGAAAAGGAGGAAGGAGTTCGAGTTGGAACTTACCGACCGAAGAGATTATATGTGGTCAAGATTATTATTTCACGTTCAAATTTCGCCAAAATACGGAGGGGATTTCTAGCCCAATTGTATTTCTGGAAAACTATTTTTCAACAAGTACCTTTATCCGATACGCCAAAAAGTATAGTATTTTTTACCCCCAATATTATGGCTGAGGAAAACTGGGATAGGAGGCTTGGCCAATTTTTTTTTGGGGGGGGGGACTTCAACCTTTTACCCGAATAGCTGGCGCCGTCAGTTGTAGTTTGACATTATCGCAATAGCGTCCTGTATAATCGTTGCTTTGTGCATGGTGATATAAGCATAATTGCGCTCAAATTGCTGCTGCTGCTGCTGTCAAAATCGAAGCTCTATACAGATGCATAATATGCGTCATGAAGCCTATATACCGGTGTGTGTGTCGTCAGCGACTCAAAACTCAACTGTTCACAAAGTCCTTTTGTGATCATTTCCTTGACTGATTTCCATCCTACTTGTCTTTGTAGTAGCTAGCAGTAGTTTTTACGCGGGACAGCAATTTGGGGGGACTTCAACGCGTCTTAGCCATCGTCGAGGTGTCTGACTGTCCGTCCGCCCGTCCGTCCGTCTGTCACACCCTTGTGCCCTATCGATTCGAAACGGTGCAAGCTAGAATCACAAAATTTTGACTGTGGACTGCCACGAGGACTCCAGTTTTTCATGACAAAATTTCGTTTCCCTGGGTGAGGGGGTTTCACTCGAACGAAGGCATGAATGAGGGGTACCTCCTAAAAAGTCCTCATTTTATCACTATCGGCTCGCCCAGCGTGAAAACGGTTACAGATAGTCACAGACATGCTGCTTATTATAACAAGCACTAGTGACAAGCTTCTTAGGGATATCTAGCTACATGACCTTGAACAACCGTGAACCCCCAAAATAAGGGGTTTTAGTAATTTTTTTGCGATTTCGTACTGCAACACACATTTTAAGAGTGAACTGCACTGAAATTTCTGAAGATAGACCAAGACAACCTGCATACGAAATTTTAGCATCAAAAGTAGATTTTAGTAGTGTAAGTCCCGACCCTTAAGTTCAAAGAGGCCTTCGCACGCGAGCGTCAAAGAGACGCACCCTTTTTAAAAGTGGTTATTTAACCGATATTGGCGCGTCTAACGTGAAAACAGTTAGGCATAGACATGCTGCTTATCATAACAAGCACTGGTGACGAGCTTTTTTAGCAATATTAACACTGATGGCCTGAAATGACATTAAACCCTAAAATGGAGGTTTTAGTGTTCTTTTGCGACTTTTGGCTGCGATGCACACTTCAAGGGTGAACTGCGACGAAATGGCTGGTGGCAGACGAAGACAACCTGCGAACAGAAACACTAAGGCTGTCGCGCGTTTCATGAGCTTTGCTTAAATTACTTGTTATTAACATTTTTTAAATAATCCCGGATTGATTGATGATTGACGATTGATTGTGTGTAAGAGAATCTGTGTGTTTTTTGTGCAGCCAGAGCGCAGATTGTGGTCGGTTTGCGCGATCAAGTCGTGCCGTACAAGACGACGGTCACGTTGTCATGTGAAGTGGTCGGCATTCCTCTTCCATTCCGTTCCTGGCTCAAGAACGGACATCCGGTATGTTGCAACTCGACTGACTTTTTACTTCACTTGTGTAGTTAGACAAATTTTCCAGCAGGGAAAACAAAATGTGGATGTTGCAAGCTGATGCGGAGAATCGTGACACTGATGGAGTTAAAGCGGAGGGAAATTGACCCCCCTGGGGTATCCGTTTACTTCCGCGTCCGATTATGGGGTCTGTGGACTCCGGAGTGTTCTAGCCGAGAGCGGTTTGGTGCTTTGTCTGCAGTTTGCAAAAAATTCTACCAAAACAATTTCCAAGCGTTTACTTGCTCTGGAAGCACCAGTTTAACCTGGGCGTATTTGTTTGTTTGTTTGTTTGTTTGTTTATTTGTTCAAAGAAACATTTAATAAAACAGTAACAATGTTCAGCAGAGCTGGAGAACGCAAGGCATAAAAATGCACTCACTGCGGCCCAAAAACTGTCAAGGCACACACATGTCAACAACCATAATACATCAACATACAAACTATTTAGAGACTATAAAAACTACCATAAAAACACGAACACATTATCTAAAAATTAAATCTACACAATCAAAGCAATTCTGAATAATAGAACTCAGTTGAGCGGAGAAACCGAGTGATAATACGTGTGGTCAGTTATTGAGCTGGTTGATTATAGATAGTGGACGAGCTGACGCAGATGCCTTACTCGCGACCTACTTTGACGTTCACTGCTGTTCAGTCAGCCAGTTACACGTGCATGGCAGAGAACTTTCATATCAATGGCCACAGCAACGTCAACTCCACCGCTTTCGTACAAGTCATTGGTCAGTATAATTTACGATCAAGCTATATACTATTTGCTGTTTATTGTGAATATTTGTTTATATGTGTACTTGATGTACAGCTTGTTGTTAAAATTGCGCTCCTTTATTTTTCCTACTTTCGTAATTAATTACCTTGTTATTTAGCAGCTGAGATACCTCAAGCATATGCTTAATATTAGGTGGTTAAACAGTTAAAAACAAAACAGTTGAACGCACTGTCATTTAGCTGTAGAAAAGCCGAACTTAACAGCATCTGTAAGTCTAATTTGAAAACCGAACTGTTGGACAAAACGTGAACACTCGGGATACTTTTTACTATTATGCGCCTCCGATTCGTTCGGGATGATTAATTGATTCTCTCTGTACAGACTTTGGCTGTGTGTTTACATTTACATTTTACTTACTAAAATCGATGGTAATTCGTGAGGTATGTATGAATATATGACTTTAATTGTTTGCTAACACAGGCAGTGGATGGCCGCATAGTGCACTACGGTATCGTTAGCTATCACGAGTCTGGCTCGTGTAAAACCGCTATAGCAAATACCGGACTTTTCCGTTTTTACTTTCTAAAGAGCCAGGAAACGTTGTGAGATGCTGACTGTCTTGTGGACAGACGGCGGATGTGGTCTGTACACTGGCAGCGTGTGTCAGCAGGCATTCAGTTTTCCCGGCATCAAGGGCGTGTTTATGAAGGCGTCGGTCAACGTTAACGTCAGTGACTCGGCGATAGAACGCTGGCTTGAGCAGATACATGTAGACAGCCACAACGACGAGTCTTCAGGATGCTACTCGGCGGCCAGGCTGCTGCTATGTCATCACGTCTATCCACCATGCGACGTCAATGATCTCGATAACATCGGTCAAGCACGCTCTCGCCAAGTTTGCAGGCAAGTCTTCAGTCTTGTGCATCTCCGGAGTCTGGACTGCGCATTCACGTAGGCTTAGCTAAGACGGTAGGCCTACGTACATGTAGGACTGGGAACAAATAAAGTTAAAATTTGCATCGTCGTATGCGATTTTGTTTATCGGAAGTAATCACTTCATTTTCTGAGATGTAAGTATCGTTTAGAAATTTCTGAGGGGTTACTAAATTTCTGCCTTTACACCGCCGTCTCTTTGAAGTGACGCGATTAGCAATGACCTTGAATGACTTTGAACGAATATTTCCAGAATTTATTGCAAAATACGTGGGATTCGCGGTTTTGCTTCTTGTGAACGTAATTCGTCGTTACAGCTAGGCCTACATGTACGGACATACAGCGCAAATGTAATTGCTGCACTGGGACCATCTCTGTGTGTGTCTCTGGTAATCAACTTATGTCGCTTTTTATGCGCTGGCTGAAAGTACGTTGTTGTTTGCCCAGCACAGCTGATCAGACGTATAACACAACGTCACTGACGTGCAATGCATAGCCACTGAAGCCGCTGGTTTTTTTTGATATGGTGTTATCCTAATAGACGGCATTACGGCAGTTGTCTGTCCGTAGCTTCTAACTCAAAAGCTAACAAGAAATTTGAGCTAATGCTTACGAGACGCGCGAAAGCCTATAGCAGTTTCGGTTCAGTAGTTTAGCTAAAAATTGGGGTGTTCACGCTAAGTTAATATACAAATATTAAATTCTCTATCTTGATTGCATAACGATAGTAGCGTCGCGCTACCTTGTGAATGATATAGACGTGTGTCGCAGCCGGAAATCGCCAAAAAATCCATAAAACCCTCTGTTTTGGCGTTCAAGGTCATTCAAGGACATTGAATTCGGTGCCAATCGAGAGCAAGTACGACTTCCTATTAGTGATTAATAGTAACTTAGGCCCTATCACGCACCGTTACTGAGATACAGCGACTTATTGGCCAAAATCGCAAATTTTGCCCACCTCCTCTCATTTAGCGCCCTCGATCGAGGTGACCCCTTTTGAATTTATGGAAAAGCTTTACAGTTCCTGAAACTAGAGTCTTCCAGGCTGCCGATGGTGAAGATTTGGTGATCCTAGCTTTCACCGTTTTTGACTGATCCGCCCGTGTGACAGACGGACAGACAGACAAACGGACAGAATTGCGATGGCTAAGACGCGCTGAAAGCAGTAGCTGCTTTCGCGAAAACCAACGTGAACGTTTTCTATACCAGGCTATAGAACAGTGCAAACGGTTAGAAATACGTCTTTTTTCTTTTCTTCGTCTGCCGCGGCGAGATTTCTCAAAAAATCGTGAATAGATTGTAATGAAATTTTGCACAGTCATTTGGACCCAAAAATATGAATGAGTTCTTGTCGTTCAGATAACGCTTCCCTTTCTTGTCCCAATTTTTCACTTCCGTAGGCCTGCCGCCTAAAACCTGTTTTAGTGAAATATCCTGCAATCATTTTGTTTTACTAACATTTACTAGTGCTGCAGCACTATGTTGACTACTTGCAGTGTGAGCGAGTGGTATTCATGATGAGCGTAAACTTTTAACTGCGTCGCAATTGTGATTACAGAACAGATAGATCTCAACCGAGCTATGCGCTTTCCGAGTTTTTAAAGTTTAGTTCTAGATTCTTGCGTTGTTTTGCAGAGAAAGTTGTGAGGCGTTGACTGACATTATCTGTGCTAATCAGTGGAGTGTGCTGCCTCATGGAGGTCTGATGCCAGCCTGTGAAAAGCTACCACGTTCAACGCGCAGTGTTTCTGCGGGCGCAAAGCCGGCCTGCTTCTTAGTCGACTTGTTTGCTGTTACGCCGGACAAAATCTCAGGTTTTTATCAACTTTTTTTACCATTCTGTGTTCAGGTTTAGTTATTTAGCTAAATATGCATGGTTGATTTTACACACAGTTTTTGTGCGTCTCGTCAGTTTTTTTGCAGCAGGGTCGAAGCTATTCATTTTTAGAACAGCCTTCTAGGTTGTTTAAGACAAACCTACCCTTTAACATTAATTGTACGGTTCAAGCTGTATTTAAGGATATTTTTGTACTAACTGTTAAATCAAGCCTGCCTAGGGAGTAGTTTTACTAACTTTCGTATGAGTTTGTTGTTGTGGACTGTACAGTTGACTGTTACGAGGGCGATGGACGCTACTACGGCGGTGCAGTCAACGTGACGGACGGCGGTCTGACGTGCCAGCGTTGGTCCGACCAGCACCCTCATCGTCACACGTTCAGGCCGGTTCTGGCAGCCATGTTGGACGGTGCCGGCAACGCCTGCCGCAATGTTGGCGGTGTCTACGCGAGACCTTGGTGCTATACCGTCGAGCCCGATGTTCGCTGGCAATACTGCAATGTCTCCGCCTGCGGTCTGTATAATACCCCGTTTACACGATCGAGCAAACATCGAGCAAACATCAAGCAGGCCTGATGGAACCCCGCCGCCTGGCTCAAATGTAGGACTAGGCTTTGCCCACAGCTGATGATGTGTTATATAGGTTTTCCAACTACAACCCGCCCGCTCTCCTAATTAGCATGCTAATTACCATAGCTTGTCGAGCTAACTGGATAAATGCTAGCAAACTTAGAGCAGACGTCGAGCAATTAGCACGTGTTTTTGCTCGATCGTGTAAACGGGGTATAAAGGCGCGTGGTACAGAGCGGACGAACTGAACTGAACTGAACTGAACTGAACGCAGCTGAACTGGCGTTTCAGTTTAGTTTAGCTCTGTCGCTTTGAACACGTCTTAAAGGCTTTACATTAGTTGTTGAGGCCTTAGCAAACGGTTCTGGGGACTACTTATTGGAATTACTAGAGCTGGATTTATGCTTATAGAGTGCACTTCTGTCGCTTAGCCAACACTGAACAGCGTCGGTGGTAAATAGTAAAAGTTCCGTTTATCTGTTGAGTATTGCATTGCTGGGAAGAAAAATAAATGCGGAAAGTTTTTGGCGAGTGAATCAGTGATTTTTGTTTGTGTAGCGCTGAACGTGGGCGGCGCGATGACAGACGACGTGAAACGGATCGAAGTTTACACGATAACGTTCTTCGAAGTCGCAGTCATCGTTATTGTCACTGTCGGCATAATCCTGGCGCTGGTAGTCACCGTGACGGCGCTGGTTTGCCGCAGGCGACGTCCGTCTGCTTGTCCGTGTGCTTGTTCGTGTTCTTGTTCCTCTCCTTGTCCCTGTCCGTGTCGCTGCCGCAGCCGGCTGTCGCGTGGAGGACCCCAAACCCGTGACGCGGAGCTCAACATCGACCTGTTACCAACCAACAACGAGTACAGACAGCTGGCATCACCCGATCTCGTCATCGACCTCGGCGGTTCCTCGTCGGCACTGGAACGCTTCGAGCTCCACGAACGACGAAACAAGATCGTTTTCGTCGCCGACATCGCTCTGTGCGCGTTCGGCAAGGTCAATCAGTAATCAGTTAGTTAATCATTCAATAAAATATTTACATAGCGCCAATGGTCGAAAGTCGAATTTGAGGCGCTGGCGTGTGGGTGACTAGGCGTGATAAACAGAAGCAAAAAGCTGAGATTTAAGACGGAATTTAAAAAGTAGCAAGACTGTCAGATATGGAGCGGATATGCAGAGAAAGAAAATTGCATATTAGGCGAGGTTACACAAAAAGCTCGAGAGGCAGTAAAAGGTTTAGCGTATGAAGAAACAACAAGAAGGTGACAGTTAACAGATCGCAAAGTTCTACATGGTCTGTATAGTTCTATTAAGTCTGCTGAATAATACAGCTGTTTTGTTGGAAGTGCTTTATATGTTAATACAGGTAATTTATAAATAACACGCTGTATGATTGACAGGTCTTCAAGGCGACGTTGCCGCAGGGTGATGATGATGCTGACAGTCAGGTCGTGGTCAAGATGCTACGCGAGGACGCTGACGTTGACGCGCGGCGGCTGTTCGTCCACGCGGCGTCGACGCAAGCGGAACTCTCCCACGACAACGTGGTCCGACTGTTGGGGGTCTGCGTGCGCCGGGCTCCACTTTGCGTCGTCCTGGAGTACATGAACTCCGGCGACCTGTCCGAGTACCTGCGTAGCCACTGTCCACACCGCCCTCCTGCCGCCGGAGGCCCCGACCGAGCCCTGAGCACTGGCGAGCGGTTCGACATAGCGACTCAGATGGCCAGCGCGATGGCATACGTCTCGTCGTGTGGGATCGTCCACCGCGACGTCGCGGCGCGAAACTTCCTCGTCTCCGAGACCTCGTCGTCGGCAGTGATCCGTGTCAAGCTGAGTGATTTCATGCTGGCTCTGAAAGTTACGTCACCGGATGGTGTCTGTCGGCGTCCTGACTCTGACGAGGCGCTGCCAGTCCGCTGGCTGGCGCCCGAGTCGCTGACCGACGCCCGCTTCTCGACGGCGTCCGACGTGTGGGCGTTCGGCGTGGCGTTCTGGGAGGTGTTTGCCCACGGCCGTCAGCCGTACGCCGGGGTGCCTAACGCCGAGGTCGGGCGCCGGATCGGTACCGGAGAGACGTTACCGCGCCCGGTCTACGCGCCCGAGGAGGCCTATGTGTTGATGAGACGGTGTTGGCAGCGACGACCTGATCAGAGACCGTCGTTTGACTCTTTACTGACTTCTCTGAGAACACTGTTGGAATTAGGACGCTATGGGCCGGTAGTACTGTAGCAGAAATAACGGCACTTTCTTGGCCGTCTGGAAAGCGTACCGCCACTCTGTTTTTGCGAGTCTGTCCTAGACAGAGCGAGCGCATTATAATGTCAACAATCGTTTTGTACTGTGTGTGCTATTGTCAAATATTGGTTAGCAGTTAGACACGAGTTCGCCGTGACGAGTTTTTGAACTTATTACAAAGAATCAGTGCAATCTGTGGGCAAGAGTTTTCGTTTGGTGTTCGTTTTTGTATTTTTTGTCTGATCTGTTCTCGTTGCATGTTGCGTTATGGTGCTTTGGCGGCAGAAAAGATATTCAGTCTTTCCCAAAATTTAAATGCTGTCATTTTGGAACAAACGTCTGTCTAATCGAGATAAAGCTTAGACGGTTGTACGAAAATGATGGCATTTAAAAATTTTGTTTATTAGAATAGTTTTTATAACCAGCAGCATACGCAAAGAAGGTCTAGGGTTCAAACCTCGTGCAGGATATTTTTTTTCAGAAAAGAATATAAACGTAGCAATTATTTGCTTTTAATTTTTGCTAATTTTTTTTCGTGTTAAATGAAATGTGTTGCTTTCTCCACTGCACTCTACGTCGACATATCTTGACTCGCTGCACGAGCTTTTCCAGAGTGCAAGCTGGATTAAGGGGACGGACACGAAAGAAATGGGGACAAGATAATAAGGCATGGAGAGAAAATAGTGTTAGTTTGAGCTTGACTGTCATTGCAAAATTCTGCCCACGCTAATGCTTACATTTAAGCTTATGTGACATAGTAGGCCAGAAATAAACCTAGATGGCTCTTTTAGTCTGTCATTGCCACTTTTTGCTAGTCGTGGTTTGATTTTTTTTGGTGCTAAGACTAGGCCTAATTTTTCGTTTATACGTGTAACAAGTAGTTAGTAGGTAACAGTGAGACTTGCTGTGAGTACGTTTTTGCAATGCTAGTATACATTTCTTTGTATATCGGCTGTGGTTAAACACTACAAATATCAGATTACTTAAGTGTGGCAATGATAGTACGTGTAATGCTGATGATTGTTATTAAACAAGATAATGTTCAAACGAACACGGAGTCTGTCAAATGCTCGATAACTTACAGTAAAGTCCGTATAATTAAATCAGTGAGCTGTGTAGGCCAGTGGTAAAAATTAAAAAGTTTAATTGTTGTCTCAAAGATAATGGGGTCACGACCTTGACTTTTTTGGGTTACGTGACGTCGTCGGTCACGTAAACATTCGACGCGCGGTGGGCCTCTTCCTATGGGTGGTCCATCCAATGTGACCACTCGTCTATCTAGCACCGTTATGAGGATATGGCGTTTCAAAGTTGGACACTGGCGGGCGCATGCACGGACGCTCAATTGATTTTATACTCTGTCCAATGCTATGCATTGCATTGAAGTTGGACAGTAGTGTTTTTACGCATCGGTCGTTTTACTGAAATTTTCAATGACGATTTACAGTTTGTGGCCGATGTGCAGTATTTTTTTAGTTTCTACTAGTACACTTACGGCACGAATTGTGTCATTTTGCAGTATCTGTACATAATTGAGTCAAGTTAAAAATGTAGTCCAGATTTGGTTGTTGTGTGTGTTTTTTTTGTTTTTGTCAGCTGTTAATGATGATTTGACAACAGGCATTCCACTGTTTTTTTTCAGCATTTCTGTGTCGTTTTCTTTGCACAAGTGATGTTTAAGTTTACATTGTTGTCATTGCTGCTGTTATAACTACACTATGAGGCATAAAAACACACCCAAAAATTATCGATTATAACATTAAGACGGATTATCTGATTTTAATAATTCTTGGTACAACTATTCTAGACACAATTTGTCATCAAACGGTTATTCAAATTTTCATTTCACCCGACATATGCTTTTGCACTACCTGAGGAAATTAAAACACATGAAATCAGCGTTAAAATGAACAAAAACGCCAAAAACCATCCGTGACATTACTGATAGGAACTTGGAAAAGGGTAAAAAGATTTTTTATAGTTTTTGGTATAAACATTCTTGACATAATTGGCCATTAAATGGCCATTCAAATTCCCAGTTCACTTAATGTCTGTTGCTGCATTACCTGGAAAAACAGAACAAGTGCAACATGAGATAAAAAAGAAAGAAAACATCAGTATATTTAATGATTACAGATACGTAACTGCTCTAATCACAGTCCGTTCGACAGTATTTGCAGTGTTATGCAGCAGCAAGCTTATGGGACGCTGTTTAAAAATATCAATAAACTCAAAAAGCGACTAGTTGAAGTTTGAAGCAGAACATTATCCACACTGCTATCAACGAATGGAAAATGCATTTCCCTGCCTGTGTTTGCACAAATGGCCGATGTTTCGAATATTTACTGTCAGCAATTGCACAAATAAAAATTCGATAAACTCTCAACCAAAGTGCTAGAAATTTAGAAAAAAATGTGCCAAATGTGCATTATTTTAATTAAATAATTATGATATTGCATTGAATAAAAATGTAATATTTTGCCTGTTTTGTTTTCCCCAGGTAGTGCAGAAACAGATTTTTGGTGAGGTGGAAAACTGAACGGCCATTTGATGGTCAGTTGTGTCATGAATATGTGTACCAAAATTATTAAAATTGGTTAACCCTTCTTCAAGTTTTGGTAAAAAAAATCTGGTGTTTTTTGTGCCTCACAGTGTACATACTGCGTCGCTGGAAGCACCAGTGAGTGAGCGAGTGTATTGTTTTAAGTGTCGTTCGAGCTCGACATGTTGCAGGTCATTTCAGAGACGAATCTTTCCAGGCAGTCACGCGCACTAGTGTCGACAGCAGCTGAATGTACCAGCGATGTTAGTTATAACCTGTTGCGTTAGATGCTACCAAAGTGAGGTCTCTCCGTCTGTCACACTCAGGCTCTCAGCTGTCGGAGGTACGGCACACTGGTGCAGTTATCCCTCGTCTTCCCGACTATTTCATTTTTTATTTACGAGTAGAGCATCTTCGATTAGGCGCCGTAACCGCCATTGCATTGCTCCGCCGCCGCCGCTACCGCAGTAATTTCTAGCTAGCCATAAGCCGGCAAGCCGCCGATAATCGCGAACCGATAGTTCTGAAAAAACAAATAAGCTTAAGGTGTAGAGTAAACTCAACGCTCAGCGATGCCGCTCAGTGTCATGATTGGCATTTTTTTACTATTTTTACAAGCTCGTAGGGAATCATTTTTATGTACGTGGTCAATAGTTTTACCGTGATCTAACTAAGGATTTGCGAACATGATTGGCTAATTAAGTTTACGCAAAAAATCCGAGCTTCACAGAATTTCTGAACAGGTCTGCGCAACAGTAAAAACTATTAAATGTTTGCATTTCATTGACTTTGAGCTGACGGATAGGCTACTGTAGGAATACTGTAGCATTCTCGAGTATTTCTCGTTTATATTATGTCATTCTAGTGTACGATTGTATTTTTTACTGATGTGCTTTATCTGTGGCATTTTTGTTGATTATTTTCGTGATTGTGGAATTGTTTATTTTCTGCTTTGTGCGCAAGTCTCGTAGCAGCAGTGGCGTCAGTACTCAGTAGGCCTATAAATGATTTAGTGTCACTGTCATCAAGTTGATGTCATAATAAATGCGTTAGACTTATTTGACTGAAAACTATTCTACATTTGCATAGTTGACATATACAACAAGTGAACACTACGGTAGATACACACACTGAAAACTTTTTACTAGGCTCAAAGACTTCTTAGCGGTATTTAAGCGGTAATGTGTATAATCCCATTTTAGTTGCCAGTATTTTAACGTTTCTGTCCGTGATGCATTAATTACATGCAGATGCGTGTTTAGGCGTAACAGTTCACAGTCTAGTGCCGTTTGTATGTGAGCAATCACCAATCAGTCGGTTAAATTGTTTTTTGTCAAAACGTGTAGCTACTACATAAATCATAGCATAAACAGTAAAATACGCGCAGTTAAAAAGAAGTGGTCCTCACCTATACGTAGCTAGGTAATTTCGCTTGAATAGCCTAAATAGTTAAATCAGATAGTCGCAAGACGTTTTTTGCCAATTCTTGTGTTATTTGTCGTCACTGTTATTTATACACGATAAGCGCACTTTATTACAGCTAGTTAGGCTTACAGTCGCAGAAACTCACGGAAATAGATTAGTTGCTGCAACACATCAAAACAGCTTAATCTGTACATTACAAGGTGCGAGTTATTAAAGTGTTAAGGTTGTTGGAATTTTGACAAAATGCAGACAAAACAATTTTGCTTGGTTTATTTGGGGACACGGTCTGGCGGTGTATATAAGCCTACCCTGTAGTTATTATACGTAAAGCTACCAGTTTTTTAAACAACGAGAGTGGGAACCGAACGAATGACTTTGCCTTTGAAAAAAATATGAGTACACCACAACTAGCAGCTATTGTAAGGCAAAAATAAATATATGGGCCTAGTACGAGAAAATTGTGAGATGAAGACAATCACTAATAAATTATACAAATTCGTCAAAATACAACCTTTTATTTAAATTGTTTGATGACGTTTCGACAACTGCTGCTGCCTTCTTTAGAACGACTGTGCTGTCTGTGCACTGATGTGGATGAAAAAGGTGAATTAATATACCGGTAACTTATGAAGACAATTATTATTGGAAGTATTTTCGAGCGGTGATGCGGGCATGCATTGAAATAAGATTATAAACTCGTCGACCGACCCACACTCGAGCCGATGCTTGTCCATGAACGATGATCTGTTTATACTGTTTGCATTCTCGAGCCACGACATCCTGACAGAGTGAGTTTCGTTGTACGTACGAAGCCGCTCGACAGGTTTCGGCCACTCGCGAGTCGCGACGACAACGAATGTTGAGTATTCGCAGCACTGCAGTTGAGAGCACAATAGACTAATGTCACCAGATGATGTGCGATTTGTGTGCAGCCATATTTCAGCTATTAACCGCAGATATCGTGTGCTCAATTTAACCTTCTTATCACTACAAGGCGCTTTGGCAAGAAACGCAACTTTTTTTCTAGGTCCATGGACGACTTTCAGACTAAGTTCTATCCGAGCCCGCTACGTATACAACCAGAAGTAACAATCGTATGCGTTAATACGGTAAGTAAATAAGTAAGTAAGTAATCAGCATTTGTAGGGCTTAGTGGTGTTAACAGTAGCGTATCGGACTGGTGACCGTAAGGTTGCTGGTTCGACTCTCGTCCGGCGCACTCAGGCTTGCCGTGGATATGCAAATTCCTATCCATATCCATGTCTATATACCCACAGATTTTCCTTGGATATCCACAGATATATTTATATCCACAGACACCTATCCTGCGTTCTTAGAGACCTAATTTTTTGGCAAAATACATCAGTGCACGACCGACCATTCCCCGATTTCCCGTCAAAAACATGACGCAGACATTTCCCTATTAAAATTGTTAATAATAACTAGCAGTAAAGAATAAACACACATTTGCATTAAAATATGATTTTAGTCAAGTATTTCTCAACTTTCGTAAAAATCTACATAATTTTTTGGCCCCTGTTTTTGGTTGGCCGTTAGGTCGAGCTTTGGGTACGATATGTCGTCTCTCTGTCATCTGTCTAGGCGCAGCGCATGTATTGTATCTAAACGGTACGTCGTATGGGGTCTGCAATGGTACCGTTGTATAGGCGATGGCAACTTCCTATATGCTGTCAGTAGTAACCATGTCTCTATCTGCAGCGGCGTGGCCGCAAATTTAGGCCTAAATCCAACGTTGCTGCCTTCAGCCGTCATCCACGTGCGCCGAATTACCGTAGGCCTATAGTATCTTAACTTTGATTGTAGCGTTAATGTAGCAGCGTCGGCAGAGACGGCAGTCACGCTGGGAAATCGTTTTCTGTCCGCGAGCCTAACTCGGACGCTGGCTTATGGATATAGGCGGTACGGTCGGCTCACCCCAGCCACAGCTGGAATTCTTGTTTTTAAGGCGCAGATTGCATTTATATACGCTATCAAAGGACACTTGGTTTGTACTTTCTACTAGCATTGAACACGTTAGCATACAAAAACATTTGTAATTCTGTTACCATTTGATAAAAAAATAAAACTAGAAAGCAGTCAGAGCCCGCAGACCTCCGCCAAAACCATGTTGTTCGCTAGGTGGCAGCACCATGTTCGGTTTGGCAGCGGTTTCCCTTATGCCCCAGGGGTCGCTGAAAACGCGAGACTGGAAAACGCGGAACTGGAAAACCCGGCATCAAATCACAGGGGTGGAAAACGAGGGACCGGAAAACGGGGGAACCTCAAAGTTATGGAAAGCCGTCACTGTAGAAAATGTGCAACATAGTTAGGCCTACTGAAAAGTTCTGAAGAGTCGTCTCCCATCAAAGCACATCAGAGCGGTAGGACTTTCTAGGTAGCAACATGAGCAGATTATATACGCTTGCCACTGACAACATGGCGGACCTGGCAGAAATTGTCCCATTGGCTGTCCATACAACTTATTCCTTCGTTTTCCACCCCTGCGAGTTGGTGCCGGGTTTTCCGGTCCCGCGTTTTCCACCCCTGTGATTTGGTACCGGGTTTTCCAGTTCTGTGTTTTCCACCCCTGTATTTTTGACGGTGCCGGGTTTTCCAGTCTCGCGTTTTCAGTCGCCCCATGCCCCATTGAAAGCAATGTTAACGAAAATTTCAAAGTGATCGAGAATCCAAGATTCCTTCCGGATCACCCCCAAAATTGAATGACTGGTAGTTTTTGTCATTCCCGACATTCCCAGAAAATTTCAGAAAGATCCGTCCATAACTTGAGTTATCTTGCTGACACACAGACAGACAGAAAGACAAACAAAGTCTGGCAAAAACATAACCTCCTTCGCGAAGGTAAAAATAAACTCTCAAATATATAGACTCTTTGTTACTCAACCAACAGTATTAAAGCACCGCTGGTGTTACTGCTATAGGGGCCTAATGCTAATAAATTAATTTAGACAGACTAACTAAAATAATGTCGTTTTAATGTCACTGATTATTTGTTTGACTCAATTGCATGAATAAACGAGAAAATAAAGAGTAAGAATGAGAGACAAAAAAATATTATAGAGAGACAAAGCATAAAAATATTGAGTTCAATTAGCAGGTACGTCAGCATAATATCCATGGATAAATCCATGGATATCCATATCCACGGTATGCTTGGGTGCACTACCAGGTAACAACCCTGGGCAAGTTATTCAAACACGTGCCTCTGTTCACCAAACAGTATAATTTGGAAACGGTCAAAGGGCGGTGACGTTCTGCGGCTGGGAAGGTAACCATAAGTCTGGCGTCGCTCTGACCATGCATCACGGACTCAGTGGTCTATCCACCCACGAGCCCAACTGCCGTAGAAAGAGAGACGAGCTCCCCGCCTACGCTCATTGTTAGGTATAACACCTTTACCTTAGGCCCTACCTGACCGTACGAGCGCCTTATGTCAGACAAGTTCAAATAGTAGGCCTACGCGTGATATCTTACGTCATCGCAGCCTATGGGCTTGCAGCGAATATTGCTCTTTATCCCACGTAAGATAAGTAAGTGAGTGAAACAAAATTGTAATTGTGATTATGAACAGCAAAGTTGAAAATAAAAAAAAATATTTATTTACGAAGGCAATGGAATTTTTCTTGCGCTGATCTTCATGATGACACGAGGCGGGAAGACAAAGCCGTCGATCTGTTGTTACTGTACGCGGAAGCGACGGCAGTAGGCCCTATCGTTTTCTGCATCTCGGCGAAGTTTTTTTTCGTTTTTCTGTCGAAACAATAACTCATGATCCGCTGCACTTAGTTTGATGAAATGTTGCATAAACATGTACTCAACCACCTTTGCTTGAACCAGTTGGACGGGATTTACGAAATGTCATTCGCTAAATGGTGCCACTTTATTACTACCCGCGGAAGCGACTGGCACTACCCGCGGGCAGTACTTAGCCTTGCGCAAGGTTTAACGATTTTGTTTTTTGTTCGTTTTTTCTCGACACTGAGCTGAAAAAACGTGACACCGGCAGTGGCGGCGGTGGCGGATAGGCCTGAAACGATGGCGTGTAAACGGCTAGCAGAGAGTGTGCAGTGTGTGCAATGCTTGCATGGCGTGATCGTGACTGGAGGCTGTGCGTACATTGCATGCTGGCAGTCGAGCCATCGAGTCAGTCGAGAGATGTGTGAGCAGCGACCGGTGGACCGAGCGGCTTATTCAAGTGCCACTTCAGTCGGATGGACTCTGGCTGGCGCGCTGGCTTCTAACGGCTTCTCTTTCCATTTCCTCCGACCACCGACCGACTGAGTGACCGACCGACGGCAGGCCGATAAACATTATTGCCTCGTGAATAGGTCGTCGTGTCGCTCGTGTGTTTTGCGCCCGCCTACCGCTTTGGTGACGTCAACGTCGCGCGACGTCATTCTTTCACGCTGTAAGAAGAAAATAAACAAACAGACGCGGAATATGACGTCATTGACCACGTGACAGGTCGGTGGGATATCAACGCGAAGCGTGAAAGCGTGAACGAGTGATGCGGACTAACAAGACGTCGCGCCACCGGATGATGCGTCGTGACGTCATCAAGATGATCGACTTCCGGTTGTTACCAGTCTTCTTGAGTTGGAAGTGGTTGCTGGTCGTTTTGGTTCTGTGCAGTTGTGTCTGCACCTCATCAGGTATACAAGTGTACATACATTATAAACGTAGTTCGTATTTTATTTAGGTTTGGTACTGATTTGAATTTTTGTTTTTTAAAAATTATTTAGTGAAATTAATCGAAATTAGTTACTTAATTTTGATTAGTTTTTGTAGGTAATAGATAACTAGAAAAGAAACACGAACACTACATAATTCAATAAAATCGAAAAAGTTCTTACAAAATGTAGACCAATGTACAAGGACAAATACTGACGACATGTCCTATGCGAAATAAAATTAGGTTACTTACATTTATCACGAGCCATTTTGAGCCGTTAAAAATTAACAAAAATAATTAAATTTTTATCGATTAAAAATTACTCAGTTATATTTTAACGATCAGTATTAATTAGTTGCCAATTCCCCTAATTTTAGTTTTATTGTTTTCACCGGTTTGATTAACTTTGGTTCTAAACCGCGGCAAGTTAATGGCTTTCTACCAAGTTGTCTTCGCTTGCCATAGTCAAATCCGCAACTCGGATATTATCTGTGTTTATCATATGATATTTTATTTTGGCGCATTAGAGGTTTTAACGTTATCCGCTATTTGCGTTTCGCATACTTAGGCCTACTTATATCGAGTTATGAGTTTTGAGAAACAGTTTTGTGGCGAAAGTGACCTGACCGATTGATTCAGCAGTCTCAATATTTACTAAATTACGCCGAAACTCGTTAAATCATATAATGAGCCTATATCGGTGGATGATATCCGTTTTGTTTGAGAATGTCTCACCCAGGGGTAGGAAGTACAGAGGAAGGCGTCTCAAGCAACAAGCAACGCCACACTGCGGGGCATCTTGTATTGTCAGAAACAGAAAAAATAATTTATATGGCAATATATGCAATGCAGCAATGACTGCATAGGCCTACATGTAAGAATTCATTTGATATGTTTTTAGAATGACTAAAGCACAAAATCTTTTCAAAGTGTGAGTGGGTGCGCTTGACAATGTTTTATTTCAGAGCCGGGGTTTAAAAACTGACGGACATAAACGAAAAAGAAAAAGAATAAAAATGGTAAAGGTAAAGGTCGTCAATTTGTATAGCGCATCGTCGCAAACACGCCTCTAATGCGCTTTCGTCACTAACCAGAGCCGCCT
>Ga0209367_1001698_pt1 | contig 27737 bp, 19 predicted proteins | sample WorMetLIZISLAND2_FD_187412 | JGI IMG/M metagenome (GOLD analysis project Ga0209367, IMG submission 187412) | Marine gutless worms symbiont microbial communities from Max Planck institute for Marine Microbiology, Germany - Olavius geniculatus... ...
CTGTGAGACGTTGTGTCTGTCAGCAACCCTGGCAATTGGCGAGATGAAAGCTGTGAACAGGAGTGGTCCAAGGACCGATCCCTGTGGAACGCCGCAATCACACAGCGTAGGTATACGACTGAGCTGAGCCGAATTTAACCCAATGCTGCCTTCCGTTCAGGTAGGACTCAATCCATGACAGCACCACGCCATCAATACCAAATCCGTCACGCAGGCGATTTGTCAGGATTGAGTGCTCGATGGTGTCAAAGGCTGCTGAAATATCAAGTGCGACTAGAACTGTGAAGCAGCCCTCATCAATAGCTCGGTAAATATCATTAAGTGTTGCAAGCAGTGCAGTCTCAGTCGAGAAGTTTTGACGGTATGCAGACTGTGCCTGATTGAAGTTAGCGCTGGTTGAGATGTGTGCCTTCACTCTGGACAAAAACGCTCGCTCCAAGACTCCAAGAGATTGTATTCAAATTTGAGATCGGTCGGTAGTTTTCAGGTTTATCCTTATCCAACCCTTGATGCTTCAGTAGTGAAAACTCCCCTTTAAGCGTAAAAATCTCGCAAAAATCTTCTATGCAAGCCAACTGATAGCCCATTTTGTCCCAAATTTTGTTGCCATGGCAACCAGGGGAAAGGGAAGGAAACGGGGAAGGAAAATGGAGAAGGGAAAGGGGAAGAAAAATGGGGTAGGGTTAAGGGAAGAGGAAAGAGTAAAGGAAGGAGAAGGAAAAGGGGAAGGAGAAGGGGAAGGGGAAGGGAAAGAAAGATGAGGAAGAGGAAAGCGGAAGGAAAATGGGGAAGGGAAAAGGGAAGGGGAAAGAGAAGGAAAAAGGGAAGGAGAAAAGGAAGGGAAAGGGAAGGTGGAAGGAAGATAGCTTAATGTTGGACGCACGGACGCACGCACGGACACTCAGGTGATTTTATATTCTGTCCAATGCTATGCGTAGCATTGCAAGGGACAGACAATAATGTTTTGCGAACCGAATAATGACGTCACCTACAACGTTTTGTTTACGTCGTGTTTTGCAGCATGCGGAACTAACGTGTCGCCGTAGCGTCAATGCAACGCGCGCTTAGCGAGGAGAACTCGTTTGCATTTCGGATCCAGAAGTCGGAATCTGTCGGCGATTGGTGCATCAAAAAGGGCATACAGTAGGCCTGCTTCCGGTATAACAGCGACATCTCGAAATGCAAGCGCAGTCTCTTCGCTCGCTACCGCGCTTCATTGACGCTGCTAGCGTCGAATTCTCTCGAACGCTACGTTGACGCTAATACCGCAAGTGACGTCTCAGTTCCGTCACAACTGTCCACTTTAAAGTTTATTTTTACCGTATAGGGGTAATACTAGCAACAGAAAGATTCATAAATATTTACAAATGATGAAACCAATCAGCGCTTTATAGCACAGAGAGAAAGTGAGTTTATTTTCCAAAACTATAACACAATTATAGCAATACAATAATTGATGACATAGAAGGGTGGCCAGAAAGGTGGCCATCAAATGTTGGCCACCTATTGTTACAATCAATATAATATTTCACACTCAACGGACAAAAATAATAAACCCCAAAAAAGTAAAGTTCGGTGCAATCATACGGACAATAGATTATCTAGCATACACGATAACAATGTCATCATAACTCAATACGTATATATAACACACAGAACAGTAAACTGTAAACTAAACTAAATGGTCCTGGCTAAAGTAAGCCTATAAGAGATGACGTAGTTTTCCCTGAATTCAGATGTTAAGCGTGTTAATTTTAAATTATCAAGTATATTATTAACAGATACGTAAAATGATGCGACTTGGCCTTTAAAAACTATTGAGTTATCGTAGTTTGCATTTGAATGGAGCCAGGCTCACCAAGAATACACTCTGCGATGCTACGTCGACATGACCCTCGGTCGTCACCCTGACCTTAGCTGAAACGTTGTCCAGTCTGTCCTCGCCGTAAATGGCTCCACTAACTTCGTAGCGGCAACAACACTTTGCCTGCTGACCTTTGGAGACAAACTTCGTCATGCGAACATTCGGCGGTAACGCTACAGTCTTCGCCGAAACCAGGACGGCTTAGATGGTTATTTGGAACTTTGTCAGTATATAGGCAAGTAAACAGCACACGTAGTTTAACATGGCCGTGTCATCATCATCGTCGTCATCATCATTGCGTCAGTTATGTGGCTGTGAGCCGTTGACAAAAGCAAGTTTCAAGATAGACTTTGATGTTTACAAACGCAAACATTTCAAAAGATTTTCGTACGTTGTCCGGCAGCCATTTTATATGTACATAATTCCGCACAGCCTACAGCTTTGCGGACACAGCGACTTTGATCACATTCTCACATCCTCTGATGTTGTAAGAACGAACGGGCAGCCGGTGGGCCAATACACGCTACGCGAGTCTCAGATGTACATTGATGAAGTAGCCTATAGTTACTTGCATGTCAAAGGCTATTAATTAAAAACATTACGCTTCAGATCTGTCGAATGTTCGGTCTGTTCAGCATGCGAACAATGCAGTATCGGATAGCGTGCAGTAAGCTTATAAAGACGTAAAACATCAGTCTGTACTCTGTATTTTTATTTCACAGCCAACCCATGTCTAAAAAGTTCTCGAAATATTTTACACTTTACCAGGGATGTGCACGAAACCTTCTGAGCCAAGACCGAGACGAGACGTTGCAGCTTCCGAGACGCTGGCCGAGAGTCTCGGGAGTCTCGGGAGCTTCAACGTCTCGCCGATACGTTTTCTGTGACGTACGGTGAAACAAATTGACAATGAAAAAAATTATACAAATTAATTAACTCCCACCATAGTAAGCGCTTTCTATTTGTGATATTGTGGGTTTTTGCACTTTATTTTAACAATTATCACTGAACAATTAACGTCTTGCACCATAAAGAATTGCAACTGCAGTGTTGTAGACATGAGCCATTGTGTTTATCACAATTTGCAAGCAATTGGAATCACGGGTTGTGCGATAGCAAGAAGCTGTTGTATAAGCGATGTGCCAAGTCAATGGGAAAGCCAAAAATTCGACCCCCCACTGCTCCCACATTTTCAACCGATTTTTCTGAAACTCAAAAACCAAAAAGATATCTGGGATACGAACCAGCATGCAAAATTTGGTTGATGTGGTCGACGGGAAGGGGGTCTGCGAAAATGGCGAATTTTGGTACTTTTGGTTCTTTTTTGTACTCTTCGCGTCGCGTCCAGATCACACCGTAGGACCGATCACGACCAATGAATGCTCAAAACGCGTGCTTCTGCGCAAGCAAGTGCCTTTTGGGGGTCTCGATGATAAAAAGTAAAGTTTAGGGGTAAAACTCCCCCAAAACATGATTTTTTGGGGCCTGAATAGACATTTTAAGCCAAATTTGCAAAATTTTTAAATCCCGATATCTCGAAAAGTATAAACTCGATCAACGCAAAATTTGAAGGGCAAGTTTAGGACCGTAAACCGGTTTCGTGGGTGGTCCGGCGTTACAAAATAATAATTCATAATGGCGGCGGCCGCCATCTTAGATTTTTGCACAAACACTAATAACTCAGCTGCCGTTTGAGTTCGCTTGTTATTGCGTATATTTGCACGAAATTTGGCATGTGGACTCACTTTATGGTCCTACGTACGAATTGACTATAATATTGAACAAAAATAAAATCTAAGACGGCGGCGGCCGCCAACTTAGATTTTTGCACAAACCCTAATAACTCAGCTGCCGTTTGACTTAGATTAATGAAATTTTGCAGGACTGTAGCCAGCTACTACAGAAAATGTGATATGACCAACATTGGCAACAGTAATAAATTCAAGATGGTGGCGGCCGTTATCTTGAATTCAGTTTATCGCCCATAGCTCACTTGTTATTGCGTATATTTTGGACTCATTTTATGGTCCTACGTACGAATTGACCATAATATTGAACAAAATAACATCAAAATAATGGCGGCCGCCATCTTGGATTTTTGCTTAAACATTAATATCTCAGCTCATGTTTGAGTTAGATTAATGTAATTTTGCAGGAGTGTAGCCAGCCATTACATGAAATGGGCTATGTAACCAATTGGCAATAGTGCTGAATTCAAGATGGCGACGGTCGCCATTTTGAATTCCGTCTATCCCCCATAACTTGTTCGCTATTGCATATATTCGCACGAAATTTAGCACGTGGATTCACTTTATGGTCCTACGTTCGGAAATACCATAATATTGAACAAAAATAAAATCCAAGATTGCGTCGGCCGCCATCTTAGATTTTTGCGCAAAAAGTAATAACTCAGCGACCGATTGAGGTAAATTAATACAATTTTGCAGAAATGTAGCCAGCCACTACTGGAAATAGACCATGTGACCAAAATTGGTGATGATAATAAATTCAAAATGGCGGCAGCCGCCATTTTGAATTCGGTTTATCGCCTTTAACTCGCTTGCTGCTAGATGTATTTGCACGAAATTTTTTCAGGTGGGCTAAATTTTACATCATATATACAGCTGTATCATAATATTAAACCAAAATAATATCCAATATGGCGACGACCGCCATTTCGTATTTTTGGACGAAATGTAATATTGTACATGCCCTCATAACTTAGCTGCTGATTGAGATATAATTATGCAATTTTGCAGAAGTGTAGCCAGCAAAACTGGATGTAGGTTATGTGACCACAATCGACAACAGGAATAAGTTTAAGATTGTGGTGAACGCCATTTTAAGTTTAATTTATTGCTCATAACATAGTTGTTATTCTATGTGTTAGGGCAAAATAAATCCAAGATGCCAGCTATGTAGTAGTTGTTGTAGTTGTAGTAAAAACTAACAGGCTATGGTGACTTCCCAAATTTTAATAATTATATATTTTGATTTTACTATTATATATAAAAAAAAACTGCAAATAATTTATTTCATGTTGTATAAGCGATGATGCAAAACAACAAAGATCCAAAAGTATAAGCAAGAACATTACGTATTAGCTTAGACATTTTTATCTGGTTACTGAGAACAGATTAAATGTCTAAGCTAATACATTACTTCCTGCTTATACTTTGGATTTTTGCTGTTTTACACCATCGCTTATACAACATTAAATAAATTGTTTGCAGTTTTTTATTTAGTAAACTACAGCTGATTATAGCCTTATACGTCATCTGCATTTGGCTGATAGTATCCATTCTGAGTCAGAATGGATACTATCAGCCAAATGTAGATTTCTGACATCATACACTACTGGTATGACATAATTCTGCTTTATGATAAATAAGAAATAAAAGAGTAAAAACGGTGTAACCGATTATGTCTAAGCCACAAATGTCACGCTGGTTAGTATCGCTCTAACTGCAGCTACACTGCAGAATGCACGGCGCGCGCCTACACAAAACATCTCGACGAAACGCAATGGCCCGAGACCCGAGACGAGACCTACTGCGCTGAGACCGAGACATATTGCTCCGAGAAGGAGACGTGACCCAAGACGCATCGGTCCGAAACCGAAACGACACGTTAGTACGTCTCGAGACCGTCTCGAAACAGAGAGGTCTCGACTGAGAACACATCCCTGCACTTTAAAAATGTAACTGAAGCACAAAACATTTAAAACATATTTATTGCAAATATTTTGTGCTTTACAACATTGAAAAAAATGACACTAATGCTTTGCTGAGCAAACCCAGCGCAACTATTGATGACAACTAACAAACTAAATTTCATTTTTTCATGACATTCCTCTGAAGTAGCAATGAGCATACTCGTAAAAGAAAATGACCAATTTTTGATGGAAATGTATAGCGACTGCTCACCAACGATCCACTCGTAGTTGCAAGCTAGCTAGTAAGTCTTTCGTCAGTGCAATGCAATGCTTCAGCGTGACGGTGAGCTTCTATCTGCGTGTATTATATATAAAAAAAACTGCAAGCAATTCGTTTAATGTTGTATAAGCGCTGATGTAAAACAACAAAAATCAAAAAGTATAAGCACAAACTGATGCATTAGCTTAGACATTTAATCTGTTCTCAGTAGCCAGATACAAATGTCTAAGCTAATGCATAATGTTCGTGCTTATAGTTTTTGATTTTTGCCGTTTTACATCAGCGCTTATACAACATTAAATGAATTGCTTGCAGTTTTTATATATAATATGTGCGGTTTTATTAAAGTTTGAAAGGTCACCGAACAGTCACTTTGTACACAACAACAACAACTACTACCACTACCTCCAGTATCTTGCATTTTGTTATTTGTTTAATATAATGGCAAGCCTGTATGTGGGACAGGGAATTTAGTCTACATACCAAATTTCATGCAGATGGGTGAAAAAAGCAGTTATAAGTGATGAACGACATCACGGCTTGTGCGAGCAGCAAGCTGTTGTATAAGCGATGTGCCAAGTCAATGAAAGGCCGAAAATTCGACCCCCTACAGCTCCCACGTTTTTCAACCGATCTTAATGAAACTTAAAACCAAGAAAGATATCCGGGATACGACCCCACGTGCAAAATCTGGTTGATGTGAGACGACGGGAAGGGATATCGCGATATCACGAAAAGTACGCACTCGATCAACACGAAATTGGAAGGGGAACTTCAGGTGCATAAACGAACTTCGTGGGTGGTCCAGCATTACAAAATTATAATTCAAGATGGCAACAACCGCTGTCTTGAATTTTTGCAAAAACATCAATAGCTCAGCCGCCGATTGACGTAGATGAATGAAACGTTGCAGTGATGTAGAAGGCTGCTACCGGAAATAGACCGTTTGACCAACATGGACAAAAATAATAAATTCAAGATGGTGGCTACCGCCATTTTAGATTTTTGCACAAACAGCAATAACTCAACCGCCGATTGACGTAGATGAATAAAATTTTGCAGCAATGTAGACGGCTGCTACCGGATGAATCGTAATCAGTGCTACGTTATATAAAAATAAACGCCCAACTATTCCATAAACGAATCGTCGCAATGCATGCTGGATACTTAGGGAGAAAGTCGAGGGATTGCTATTGGCTGGCGGCGCTGCCGCTGAGTTTTGGCATGCATGTGTGTAGGACGTCGAACGTAATAAACATGCCAAATTTTGTGCAAATACGTGCAATAATAAACAAGTTATGAGCGATAAATTAAATTTAAAATGGCGGCCGCCGCCATCTTCAATTGATTATTTTTGTTCATTTTGGTCAAACGTCCCATTTACGGTAGCAGCCCTCTGCATGGCTGCAAAATTTCATTCATCTACGTCAATCAGCGGCCGAGATGATGCTGTTTGTGCAAAAATCCAAGATGGTGGCCGCCGCTATTTTGAATTTAATTTTTGTTTAATATTTTGGCATATCTGCATATAGGACCTCAAGCGTAATAAGCATGCCAAATTTCGTGCAAATATGTGCAATAGTAAACGAGTTATGAGCGACAGATTACATTTAAAATGGCGGCCGCCGCCATCTTGAATTATAATTTTGTAATGCTGGATTACCCACGAAGTCCATTTGTGCACCTGAAATTTCCCTTCAAATTTCGCGTTGATCGAGTGCGTACTTTTCGAGATATCGCGATTTGAAAATTTCGCAAATTTGGCTTAAAATGCTCATTCAGGCCCCGAAAATCATGCTTTTGGGAGTTTTGACCCCCAAACATTATTTTTTATAATCGAAATTCCCAAAAGCGACTACCTTACGCGGAAACACGCGTTTTGAGCCATAAACGGTCGTGATCGGTTTTCTGTTGTGACCTGTAGGCGTGAGCAAAGATACAAAAAAAGGAACACAAAAAGTAACGGTAAATGCCCTCCCTACGCAGACCCCCTTCCCGTCGTCCCACATCAACCAAATTTGCGTGTGGGGTCGTATTTCGGATGTCTTTCTTGTTTTTGAGTTTCATCAAAATCGGTTGAAAAATGTGGGAGCTGTGGGGGTCGAAATTTCGGCCTTCGCATTGACTTGGCACATCGCTTATACAACAGCTTGTTGCTACCACACAAGCCGTGATTATCTGTGTACTCCGCCGCATGTGAAGCGCCGGTCAAGCGCACGCAGTGAAAACTAATTACCGCCGGCGACTATTTCGACACCTGCTCTGCTAAAACATATCCGAACGATAGGCCCTACAGGGGTGCCTAAATATACAATTACAACCAAACTTAAACTCGCATGCGGCTTTCAGTTGCGGCTTTCTGCTCACATGCAAGCTTTTGTTTAGTTTTCAAGTCAGTCCAAGTAAAAGAGTGCTGCCTGTCTAGTCATGTATCTGTTTTGTTTAGGCTTTCTTGTCACAATTTGTACTCTGAAAGCCGCTTATCACTTTAGACATTTCATCTTTGGAGTTCGGACAGAAGCCCATTGGCTATGAAACAAAATTCAACGTAAAATGGCCGCATAATTCAAGTTCGCTTTTTTCATCGTTAGTGAATAGTAAGATACCCACAGGTACCGAAATAATGGTCTTAAACGACCAATAAATTCAATAAACTTTGCAGCAACCGCCGATGACTCCAAAATAGACTGTCGTAATTCTCTGTCGTATGACGTGAATAAAGCCAGCCTGAATAAACTACAGCGCGTCCAAAATTCACTCGTGCGTGCCGTTGTACTCGCCACTCAGAACCTCGCCTCTGATCCCCAATCCATTGGCTTCCCGTCAGAACCAGAATCGAATACAAGGTCGCACCGCTGACCTTCACAACATTAACTATGCGCCGACACATACATGTATCTCCGCAACTTACTTCAGTTCCGAATACTCCGCCACGGATACCAGCGCTCCACTAAACACCATTTACTATTCGTCGCCGCAGACAGAACCGTGCTCGGAAGTCAACTCATGCCGTCCCAACTGTCTAGAACTACAGGGTGGTCCAAAAAACGGCACAAAGTTTATGGCACCATAATTTTGCAACCGTACATCACAGTCATGCGGTTTTTAGCAAAATGTTCTGAAAAAAATACTTTGCATGACTGAAGTCAGTGTTTAAATATTTTTTGCTCTGCTGCTGGCAATGAACTACTAAAAACAGTATTACCGTCAATGTACCTTGGTCCATAAAAGCATGCCACTATTATTTTTTCAATAGCTTCATGAAACGTTTACCGATTTCAATAATTTTTGGCACGCGACATCAAGAAGTAACTTGACGCTAAGGTCTGTAGTTTCGGCCACCTCACCTTAACGATGACGCTACACTACCGTGTGAAATCCAGAGGTCGCAGTTTGGCCATTGACAACAATGAATTCCTACCGGGTAGCGTATGCGTCGGCTCAAAAATTATTAAATAGTGACAAACGCAATTGGCAATTATTATCACTTAGAAAGTCACACGTGTCACATCACATAATCTTCATTACAGCATATGCTCAAAATGTCCTCCTGCAGCACAAACGCAAGCGGTAGACGTTGGCAGCATTTGCCAACAGCACGTTCAGTAACTGCATGACTCAAGCGGCCCACTTGCCGTTGATGTATCATTTCAGTTTGTCGACTTACCAGTACATTTTAAAATAGAAACGAAGCAACAGATTTTCAGTGATTTTCTGGTCTCAGTAATTTTCTGAGCTAACACATGCACTACCCAGTATGAATTCATTGTTGTCAATCGTCAAACTACGACTACTGCATTTCACAAAACCGGAAGTGGGCGTTGTTTTACGTTGTAACCGCGTTCTTCCATGCTATGGGTCTGAATACTAAGTCAGAAGTTCCGTGAGTTTAAACCGGACAAAGTCCAGGATTCCTACGGGACTCAATCCGCCACCGGTAGAGGGTAGGTACCGGCTAGCGATGGGAAACTATGTGGACCCGAGCCGTCGACCCGAAAATTAGACGGAGCTAACTGATAAGTAAACAAAGCCTAAAGAACCTTTGGAAAGCAGACAAATTTGGCAATAAGGTCCAAAAACAGTAAAGTCCTTATGAACGGACAACTAAAAAATAAACCAGAAATTAAATTAACCGCACCGCACCTGGCTACCGGTTCCAAGAATGAGAAGTCAACACTATCAGCGACAAGCAAACAATCTTCTTCGACGTCAGTATCAGAACAATAGTCGCTTCGCCAAACAGTTCGGCGCGACGGCGGGCGACTTCCGGTCAAGGTCAGACAATATGACCGACCGCAACGACAGTTAACGATACTTGCTAGTACTTAAAACATCCGCTGACTATCGCACGACCAAAGAAAATGGCCAACATTCAATCACAATGTTGAATTTCCGACAACCTTTTAACTGCTGATTGACTAAAACTGCCGTTCGCACTATAAGCGAGAGTACGTCTTATTCGTTCGACGTCTGAGCAGCAAGTGACAAGCTATCTGACCGTCGCCCCTATTTATAGGCTCTGGCCAGCAGTGCGCTGCATGCACTAGACCTACGCTGCACGCACCAGACCCTATGACTAAATATCCTATATGGACGATGACGAGGGAGGAGGTGGGCAGAGAGGGAAAAGGGTCGATGGGTCGATGAAAGGAGGGGTCGATGGTCGGTCTTCATTGACCGTCGCAAGTATGGTATTAGTGCCGAGGGAGGGGCGGTACCAAAGGGGGGGAGTCGGCGACTCAACTTTCGTTGACCCGGTTAGAATTTGAAGGGCAGTTTAAAATGGCAATTTACGGTCTGATAACTAACGATTTATAAAACCGGAACAGAAGAAATTTGGGAAAGGAAATTTGTATGAGAGAAAATAAATAAGTAAAATGAATAATTTAGTAGATTTAGAAGAAAAATGGCCAAAAAAGAGTAAAATAATTTAGATAAATGATGTTAACCAGGGATCCCCCAACCAATTAAAAGTGGCACGTTTTTATGGACCGCGGTGTCGAGGGTAATCCTGTTTTTGCATAGTTTAATTGCCAGCAGCAATAACAAAGAATATTTAGCTGCTGTATTCAAATACTAATTTTAGTCACGTAAAGAATTTCTTTCCGAACATTTTGCTGAAAACACATGACTCTATTGCGTACGGTTGCAAAATTATGGTGTCATTAACTTTGCGCCGTTTTTTGAACCAACCTGTAGTTACCTCTCATTCTCAACTTGACGTATGATTTTGGCACACTTACAACTTTATAAAGAAAGTGATGGCACATTTTACCAAGCACTTAGTCACGTAACTAGAACGTATTTTTCCACGTTTGCGATCCTTTTCTAATCCGACAACAGTGGCGATGATCGTGCATATAGTTTATTTATGTAAAAAAAACTGTTCAGTTTATATGCAGAAATCACAGTTTAATAATTCAAACTTTGCCATTACACAGTCAGCAAAGTTCTTCTGACATTGTGTAATGGTGATGTTTGAATTATTAAATTATGATTTGTGCTGTTTTATATCTACAACCACGATGTCACCCTTACACTGCATATAAACTGAACAGTTTTTTACATAAATATTTGCAGTTTTATTGCCGTTGGAAATAATCTGGATTAGTTAATTATAGCAATGTTAGAAAATGTAAAAATGTTTTTTGTTGCCAGATAATAACGATTTTTCGTATACTTAACGTTTGATTTTTGCGGGGGTGCATATGTGCGCTTTTGAATAATTGCGCACTGCCCATAGCAAAATAAACCGATCTTCAAAATACCCCCATCTGATGCAAAGATCTTCGATATATCTCTTACGTAAGCCGATTATATCCCAAATTTTGTTGCCATGGCAACGAAAGTCGCTCGGGGAAAAATTCGCGTGGCATCATTCGATGGCCTATCCCCGAAAACCCCCTATAGACGCAAAAAATTGCAGACATCTCTTACATAAGCCGAGTTATAGCCAATTTTGTCCCAAATTTCGTTGTCATGTCAACGAGGGTCGCTCGGGAATAAATTCGGTTGGCAGCATTCGATGGCTCATCCCCGAAAACCCCACTATAGACGCAAAAATCTTGCAGATATCTCTTACACGGACCGAGTTATAGTGAATTTTGTCCCAAAATTTGTTGCCATAGCAACGGGGGTTGGCAATGGAAAAATTTTAATGACACCATCGGATAGCGCGGGCCCAAAATAGGGGGTAGGTGCAAACATCGTGCAATTTTCTTTTAAGGGGGCCGAGTTATCGCCCATTTTGTCCCAAATTTCGTTGCCATGGCAATGGAAGTCGATCAGGCACCGTTAAATGACACCGTTAAATTGGCCGACCCCGAAAACCATACCTTAGAACCAAAAATTACGACTTTATCTTATAGATAGCCGAAGTTATGACAGTTAAAAGCATTGTCTACTTTTCCCCATAGGCGCAATTGTAATTTTTTATATTTTTGTGAAAAAATAGGTGAAAATGTTAAACTTAAATTTTGTAACCCCCAAAAGGCACTTCCTTGCGCGAAACCGCGTCATATGAGCCATCGTGCGTTAAAATCAGTTCAGTCGTTTTTCCTGTAGAGGACGGTAAGAAAAAAAGGGAAGGGAATGAAAGGAAGGAAAGGCACAAAAGTCACGCAAGCGTTATATTTCACCTATTCGTGGGGAAGCCCCCCGTACATGGATTTCAGGAGATATGCCGGAGGTAATCATCTGTGCAAATTTTGGTGTGGAAAAATTAAGGGGTTTGGGAAATACGAAGGGCCAAATTTTTGGAGTTTCTCATTGAAATGGCTGGTCACCCTTACAACAGAGCTGGCGCTACAGCACAGCCTGTGATTGCACGAAACTTTTTAAGGTAATCAGGATTACGTAAACTTTTGAAAACTACATTAAGATTTATACTGTCAGCGGTAGAAATGTGGCTATGACAGTCGTTTCAGCGCATTTTAATATTATCGCTAAAGGTGATACCACTGCATCGCGCTGCTTCCTGCGACAACACGGCTTTCTTCCTGAATACATTAGCCTACACGACGTGTCGTCAAACTCAAAGCGAATGAACAATGACTACTGACTGAAATATAGTGAACGCACGTACATACCACTATGAAGAAAAATCGCTTGCTGGCTACAACTACCGTATATTAGCATATATACGTGAAAGCAGCGGACTAAGCGTACCATAGCATCGAGCAAACTGAGCGGTGCAGCACACACAGTAGGCTTTTGACGAGCGATGAAATCGGTTCTTCCCGGTCGGTTGGTCGCACGCATGCATGCGTACTCTACAGAACCGTATAGTCAGCGCATACATACACTGTCGTCCAGCAGCCAATTTGTCGTCGCAATCCATCCATTGTTGATGTCTGTCACTCAGGCCATGCTGGGATGACTGAAAATGACGGACATGAAAATGACGGATTGTCAAAATTGCAGGAGATGAAACTGCACGACAAAGAAATCTATAATATTAAAAAAGACTACATTAAATGCAGTGTGTAGTTTTTTTATATAAAAATGTAACAACACAAGTCAAAACAGCATGTTAAATTGTATGTTATTACGAAATAACAAAAAAGATGCTTGCTTGACAAAACTATTAAAACTTCATAGATTAGACCCAGTTAAATTGCAAAGTGCAAACCAGATATTACGCCATATTCAATGGAAAGTTAGTGTCCGCTATAGCGAAGGGCCGCCATAGCGAAAAATGCCGTGTCCCTGCGTCCAAACTTCGCTATGGCGGCCCTTCGCTGTAGCGGTCCATTACCTTAATCGAGCAGGTTTTTGTGTCCGTCAATTTTATGTTTTGCGTTTTATGTACGTTATTTCAGCGCCCCCGTTACGCTGTACAAGGAATCATCACTCATGGGTGTTAATCGTGTCTTGTAAAATTATGTCTGTCACTCCCGTATCTACTAAACGCAGAAAAATAGTAAGATTTGGGCCTACTTTAGCTTATCACAGGCTGAACGGTAGTTCAAGCCCTGTGTTAACGGCAACTTCTCTTTCTTATGGGGAATCCAAAAATTCGACCCCCGCAGAATCAAAACCCCTAACCCGATTGAAACAAAAATTTGGCACGGTTGATTACATCGGGGGAAAAAAGCGTCATGCAAAATTTTATGCAAATCCCTACAAGGGGGGCTTCTCGGCAAATGGGTGAAATATACGCAAAAAATTTTATTTATATATGCCTTTTTTTCTTCCGCGCACCCACAGGTCAGACCCCTTAAGGGATTTTTACGCTTAATACGTCAAACGACGCGGTTCTGCACTATGAAATGCCTTTTTGGGATTAGAAAATTAGAATTTAATATTTAACGTATTTATTCGCAAAATCAAAAAAAGAATTGTTTAATTTTCCCCATATCCGCCACTGTAAACAATTCTTTAAATAGTCATAACTTTGGCTCTGTTTAAGATAGAGTCGCAATTTTTGGTTTTAGGTATGGTTTTCGGGGATAGCCAATCTAACGGTGTTATTTAATTTTACCCCGGGCCCTCCCTGGTTGCCATGGCAACGAAATTTGAGACAAAATTGGCTATAACTCGGCTTGCGTAACAAATTTTTGAGAGATTTTTGCGGATATAGAAAAATTTTCGGAAATGGGCCATCGAATGCTGCCAATTGCATTTTTCCCCAACCGACCCTCGTTGCCATGGCAACGAAATTTGGAACAAAATTGGCTATAATTCGGCTTGTGTAAGAGATTTTTGCGAGATTTTTGCGTCTATATAGGGTTTTTCGAGGATGGGCCATTGAATGCCGCTAATCGCATTTCCCCCGACCGACCCGCGTTGCCATGGCAACGAAATTTGGGACAAAAAAGCTATAACTCGGGCTGTGTAAGAGATACTTGCGAGATTTTTGCGTCTAAAGGGGGGTTTTGGGGATAAGCCAGCGAATGCTGTTAATCGAATTTTTCCCAGACTGACCCTCGTTGCTATGGGAACGAAATTTGGGACAAAATGGACTATAACTAGACATATGTCTGAGCTATCTCTGAGATAATGTATAATGTATTATGCCAATCCAGCCACTGGCTGCCATACACGATAAACCGTGTTATTATTATCTAACAAGGAGTTTTGAGAGTGGAGCAAATGAATAATTTTAGTATGTCTACCATGGTTGATTTTCGTTGCCTTGGCAACAAAATTTGTAGAATTTTTGCCAAAAATTGGCTAGAACTCTGTTACCTACGAGATGAACTCAGACTTTAGTTTGACTCAAAAACCTATACATTAAATTTCTACTTTCTCTGCTGTAGCTCCAGTGCTCCACTCCGTTATAAAAGGCGACCTCTCTATGTTTCTTCTCTAACCCCCAGCATGCTTTGCGCGGATACATTTCTTTCATAACACGCTTACTATTTTTTGCACTGCAAGCTACATTACGTGACTGTATAACATTTTAAACACTTTCGCTGTATTGAAAAAAAATTATTATGACATTCACTGTGCGTAATCGTTGCCTAGCAACATGCACACTTGGCATTGCGTAAGCCGATGACTAATGCTGTCGTGCATTTCACAGTCAGCTGCAAATGAATACCACACAACAAAACGAATTTTAATCATATGCTGCAAATAAGGTAAGTGAACACAAATGAATCGTAATCAGTGCTACGTTATATAAAAATAAACGCCCAACTATTTTATAAACGAATCGCCGCAATGCATGCTGGATACTAAGGGAGAAAGTCGAGGGATTGCGATTGGCTGGCGGAGCTGCTGCTGTGGTTTGACTCGAATTTATAGACGTTTGTTGTCGGACATTTTATGCAACGGTCCAATAGGCTAACTGCAATAATACGATTAGTTAAATTAGCATTATTGCAGTGTTTTCTGGGCCTATTTTAAGCGGGTGATGCGTGCAATATTAGTTTATTTATCTATATGGCCATTTTGTGGATATAAAAGGAATTTGGTTCAGTATTGTCAGCAATGCAGGCCAGCGGTGACGTCATGCCTGACGCGTGTCGTCTGGTTTGTTCAGTCACGCCATTAGGTAGTAAGTAACAGTTGTAAGCGGCTTGGCTACTGTAAGAAATAATCTGAAGCGCAACATCTTTGTAACTGATCATCACCAGTAGGAAAACAGTATTTTACTAATAAAACAGCAAATATTAATGTACAAAACATTAGTTTATTTACTTGTTAACGGCAACATTTAAGGACTTGCACATCGAAAACAGCAAAAATTACAAAAGGTGATATTAAGTAAGTAAGTAAGTACGTAAGTAGTCTGCATTCGTAACGCGCCATATGTCAAAACAGAAGTTCAAATCGTAGGCGTGGATGGTAACAGTTAGTCACAATGATGACAACAGGATACATGTCATCCTTCACAAGCTACAAGACCGCCGTTTAGCAGCACATTGACACGCAGATTATGCAAAGTAATACGGCAGTCTGCATCACATCTAGAGCAAGTGGGTGTGTTTTATTCAATTTTTTGCAGTTTAGTAGTGAATGCGAGAGAAAACAAAAATAGTATGCCAACTTGCTAAGTACTAAAAATCCACTCGGCTAGACACCCTAAAAGCTGAGACGGACACAAAGTGTGAATTTACATGTACTGCGGGCACTAAGTATTCTATTTGTTGAGCGTCGGTTTTCGAGCACAATTTGTAGTCCAGCATCATAGATCTCACGGTAGCTTATCGCTGAGTGACTAACGGTCTCAAATAGGCCTAATAAACATTACACTATAGCTGGCACACCTTACATAATATATTGTCCAGCATGCTAAATTAAAACAAAAATCTATGGGACATGGTGTATATAGCTGTGATATGTAATGCATCGTTAGCATGATTCCGACCGATTGATTACGTGATGTTCGAGATTCTTACATCAGTCCGCTTCAGGCGGGTGGGCGGGCTCTAAACGGTCTTGTAGACGAACGACACGAGCGCTCTGTGTAGCGCGTGACATTGAATCACTACAAATTGCCGGTCAGTCCGCCAGGCTTGCAGCAAGCAGCGTGACAACTCACGTCATTCAGAGGCTGTCACGCCAATCTATTATGTGCGATGTGCAATCCATGAAAAATGCGACAGAGTACCTGTCCACATTTTTGTCTTATCACAGGCTGCGCGGTAACGCAGCACTGTTGTAAGGGTGACCAGCCATTTTAATGGGAGAACTCAAAATTTAACCCCCCGTATATCCCAAACCCCTTAATTTTTCCGAACCAAAATTTGTACAGATGATTACGTCCGGCATATCTGCTGATGTGCAAAATTTGGTAAAATTTCATGGGGGCTTCCCCATGAACAGGTGAAATATAACGCTTGCGTGACTTTTTGTACCTTCCCTTCCCTTTTCTTCCCTTCCCTTTCCTTCCCTTTTTTCTTGCCGTCCTTTGCAGGAAAAACGACTGAATTGATTTTAACGCACGATGGCTCATATCACGTGGTTTCGCGCAAGGAAATGCCTTTTAGGGGTTACGAAATTTAAATTCAACATTTTAACTTATTTTTCCGCAACAATATGAAAAATTACAATGACGCCTATGGTGAAAATTAGACAATGCTTTTGAGGGATTTCTGGTTAATATCATTTATCTAAACTATTAACAAACGGGCATCGATTTAATTAATTTTTTCGTGCCAAGCGAGTGACCTTATTATGCGGGCATACAAACACTTCGAGTTAAGCCCATTACTAACGCCGGCAATTGTTTTTTTTCAGCTGATCGGTCGCATCGAATAAATCGAATTGAATCACAATGAACCATGTTGAATTAGGCCTACATCGAAACTCGATCGTTTTTTTCTGCTAATGTTGTGCTACTGACTACAAGACGTAATTACAATTATTAATGTTTGCGATTTGCGGCTGTCGCCCACTCCTCGTGCGGAAGATGACACGGAAATGTCGACAGACGGACTGCCAGATACAGGGTGGTCCAGCTAAAGTGAAGTTAACTTACATTTTTGCTGGTAACATTTGAATACATAGGTAAAATTCAATGATTTTTTGCAAATGTGATAACAGTTTAGACACACACATTGGGAATCATAAAAATTTAATATTGTTCGTCAGATGGCGTAACCAGGTTAGGTATTTTCTCCCTTGTTACATCTCTCATTTTACTGACTTACTCGCATAGGCCGATAATTTTACGTTTTGACGAACTTAATAAAATTCTATGGTAAAATCGTCTGGTTTTGCTAGTATTTGTTAGCCTTTGCTTTTAAAATAATATCTTTGGGAATGTGCAAATAAAGAAATTTACGTCCAGTAGATTAATATGGCCAAGATAGCCAACGTTGATGAACGGTGTCTATGGTGTCCATGGTCTTTATGGTGTCTATGATGAACGAAGTGTATCTTATGATGTCACTGGTGTCGATGATGCCAGATGATAATAAAGACGTTTGCTGAAACGATTGACTTTCACATCAGTTTATCAACGGCTAACATCTCGATTCTCTAAATGGGCACATTTACGTGACATCCAGTTGCCAAATCTAGAAGGCTTGAAGGTCATGCTTCTCATTGGCCAAGATGTACCAGAAGCGATGATTTGCTATGAGACACGGCAAGGATTTAGCGGTGCACCGTTCGGGTGGACAGTAAATGGGCCGTTGAATGCTGACAGTGATTGCAGGGTCTATTCCAGTTTCATTGGTGCAGAAGAAAAGCTAGACAGTCAGGTAGCGAGATTCTGGAAATTGGTTTCTCTGCATGATGATGACACGGAAGGAATGTTTATCGAAGATCAGTACATAAACAATGATAGTAAGCGATTTCATACATTTGTCGCAAACAGAACTGCAGTCATAAGAGGAGCATCAGAACCAGATGAGTGGCGACACATACCTTCTGCATGTAACGCAGCTGATGATGTGTCGCGTGGGCTGAACGCTCAGGCTTTAGCTTTTCAGAGCAGACGGTGGAATGGTCCGGAGTTTCTGACCAAGTCTGAAGATAATTGGCCGAGAAATAAGTTCTCACACAATTTACAAGATGATGATCCTGAAATAAAGAAAGACAGGTCAAGTGCTGTGTCATGTGCCACGGCAAGTCATGGACATGCATCTGATGTGGTCGACAGAGGAAAGCCAGCAGAATTTAGATCCGATAATGCGACAAACTTCAAGTCGGGCGATAGAGAATTGAAGGAAGCTGTTCAAGCCTGGAATCATGCTCAGATATCAAGTCGCCTCACACAGAACAACATTGAATGGAAACAATCCTCCAGGAGCCTCCCATATGGGCGGAGTGTGGGAGCGTCAGATTAGAAGTGTTAGAAAGGTTTTGAATGCATTACTGAAGGAACAATCTTTAGATGATAAAGCCTTGTGTACCGTCATGTGTCACGCCGAACAGATTGTTAACAGTAGACCACTCACTGCAATGTCAGATGACGTTGATGACTTAGAAGCTTTGACGCCAGCTCATTTGCTAAATCTACGTCATGAACCAATGATGCCGCCAGGTATATTCACGAAGCAGGACAGCTACATCAAACGACGTTGGAAGCAAGTGCAGTACATTGCTGACCTGTTCTAGCGTCGGTGGATCCGCGAATACCTTCCGCTACTACAACAGAGGCGGAAATGGTGCACAGTTTTTCAGGGACTTGCGCGCTGGAGACATTGTGCTGATTGCCGAAGAATGTCCCAGGAATTGCTGACTACTCGCGAGAATTACAGATGTGCATGAAGGTATTGATGTACGGTCAGCTACTCTGAGAACCAAGGACACTACCGTCGTGCGACCGATCACAAAACTTTGTCTTTTAGAATGTGTTGAAGCTTGACATTACTGATAGGTGATGAATGCACATGCTGAAACTTTGTAGACCTAGTGGTCAAGTAGTTAATGCGATGAACATTTTGAGTGTATAGATAGCCTATAGTAAGTTTATTGGGGGGGAGGGGATTTGAGTTGCTCAACTGTGTGTCAGTGTTTAATTGATGCTAATGTTGCACATTTGAAGTGATGTTTAATGATGCTTTAGTGATGAGTTGTAGTGATGTGCTGACTATTCGATTATTTCGATTTTTGGAGTTACTTTAGTGATGTGCGGACTACTCAATTATTTTGATTTGTTACTTCAGTTACTGCTTAGTTTTGAACCTTTGACTCTGTCCTTACAGTTGAATTATGTAAATGATGAGATCAGCCGGTGTTACGGACAGAGAATTTACTTACTTGCTTGTCGATATGTTTTGTTACGAACGGAAAGTTTTTACTTACTTACTTTCGTGAAAGCCGGACATTTTTGTTATTGTTTTGATTAACATGTGCAAATAAAGAAATTTACGTCCAGTAGATTAATATGGCCAAGATAGCCAACGTTGATGAACGGTGTCTATGGTGTCTATGGTGTCCATGGTCTTTATGGTGTCTATGATGAACGAAGTGTATCTTATGATGTCACTGGTGTCGATGATGCCAGATGATAATAAAGACGTTTGCTGAAACGATTGACTTTTACAGGTAAAATAACGCGAGAGAACAGAATTGTTATAATGGCGTTACGGGTGGAAAAGAACTGGAGCTCTCGTCGCTTTCTGAAGGAATTTGCCAGCAAAGCTTGGTGCAGATCAAGCCTTGACCAACTCATCAAAAAAAATCGATGCTGGATTTTTAAAATTTGCATCACACCACTTCTTGTTGTATGCAGTTTACATTTGCAAAAAATCATTTTTCTGCACAAAAGCGGTTATAAAACTTCCGAAAATTGGTTAAAAAGCATAATGCGGTTAAATAAGCAGCTGCATTGAGTAAACACTGAAAGATTAATAACCATAGAAATGATATTAGGAAAAACATTGGTTATCGACTTTTTTAACGTTTTTTATTTTGTTCAACGTTTTTTTTGTTTAAAAACGTTTATTGAAAATCCCATCAAAAGCTTTGTGAAGCACTTTTGGGACCACAAAAACGAATTAATAAGTAATAATGATGTAATTTACTATAGTTAGTCCAAATATACTAAATAAAATGTTTTTAATTAGTATATTTAGTTAGTTTAATGCTATTGTCTTATGACCACACAGCTGAATTAAAATTAAATGTACTTTTCTTTATCTAAACTATAATTCCAGGTATACTGCACTTACAGCATTAGGCATTAAGCAAGAAGTTGAACATATTATGGCCAACGTTTTTTTTTTAACGTTTTTAAGCGTTTTTATTCTTGCCACGTTTTTTACGTTTTATAACTTTTTTTTTATTTTTTCTTAGAACGTTTTTACATCTACGGTTTTAACAGATTCGATTGATGCTGAACAAATACGCCGACGGTGGTAAACAACACAGAGTATAATTACGTGTCGTCTGCTTGGAGATCTTGCTTCTCGCAAGCTTAGAGCGATTAACAGGTAACACCGACCCTTCTTTCCGTCCTGCCATTTATTAGGTGAGAAATGATATTAGAACAAACATTGGTTATCGACGGTGAGTGACGCAGCCTCGCCGTACGGTGTCCTGTATCTGCCATTTCCAAAATTATCAATATTTTTCCAAACCACCTCACTATCTTTTATTCACACCGAAAATAAAACGTTTCAAGAAAAAAGTGGAATGGTTTGAAAAAATATGAAGTGGTCTTAGACAGAAGGCATACAGGGCACTATACCGCCGAGCATCTAACATAAACGGTACAAAACACACATTCCATGACAGTAAACGGTGAAAGTCCGTTTTTTTCCGTCGTCGTGCACAAAGCCCCCAGCAGGGCCCATGAGCAACACTGAGTCAATAGTCCAGGAGCATTAGGGTTTACTAAGGAAAAATTAGTATCAAGCTGATTTTTCAAAATAGTTAGTCTGGAGCACTAGGAATAACATATCAAAACTCCTCAAGAATCCTTGCTGTGCTCTCTTCAAAAGAGTAAAATGTAAATATAATATTGATGTGTTAATACAATGACTCTATTGCCAGTAAAGGTAAAAAAACTACATTTTGAAGTTTCCCCGGGCCCCACTGTGGCTGTCGACAAGCCTGGCAAGGCACGATCTCAAATCAGCACTCTTAGCTGACTGAGAGATCAGCCTTTCTTGAACTGCAACTGAGGGTATTACGTCAAATCAGCACCTTATGCTGTCGGAGGGTCAACCTTCTTATGCTACCTCATAGAACTTCATGAAGGGCTTTTTCCATCAGCCGACGTCAGGCTCACTGCAGATGTTGCGTGAGACATGGTCGCTGATTGCGATATCTAGAGGCCGCAACGACTTATCACCGGTCAAGCGGTCCACGAATGTGTGAGTTGAGCCGTGTACAGATTCGCAATTTTGTATGTTACAGTCTTGTCAATATAGGTACAGGACATTCGTTTTGCTTTATTTTATCAATTTTGTTGTCACTTTTTATTGCCGCACTGCAGCTATGCTGTATAGGGCATCTCTGGCACGGTTGTCGTCTGTCCATTGTCTGTCAGGATGACATATTAACATATTGACATATTGACATATTAATATCATATTCGCATTTTACTTTTTAGTTTTTGAACCACGCCTAAAGCTACTGCTGCGAACTGAGCCCTAAAGCCAAAACTGAGCCCTAAAGCTTCCAACCACATGTACTTGCCTGCTCAAATTTCAATCACCACCAGTCAGCTTACCGGCCTCGTCACTCTACTGAAACTTCTTTACTCTTAACACTAGACAACATTTACCGTGCGTCAAACAATGGTTCCTCGACCTTGCTGGTGTCTTTGGATCTTGGTGCAGCTTTTGACACCATCGATCATGTCACCCTCATCAACCGTCTTCGTACCAGTTTCGGCATCACTGGTTCTGTACTCTCTTGGTTCCAGTCTTATCTGTCAAACAGAACCCAGTCAGTGCGCATTGGCCATCACTCCTCAACTCCAACCAGGTGCACCACCGGTGTTCCCCAGGGCTCCGTCCTTGGGCCATTGTTATTTGCGACACATACTTCACCGATTGCAACTATTACTCGCTCTTTCCAGGTTTGTCATCAGTAATATGCTGATGACACTCAGCTCTTCATCGCGTTAAATCCATCCGATCCATCATCTGATATTGCTAACCTCACTTGCTGTCTACATGCTCTATATTCTTGGTTTTGCCTCAACGGAATGGCACTAAATCCTGATAAGTCAGATGCGATACTTGGTAGCCTACTCGTCAGCGTTCCAGAACCTTTGCTTCTGTCCGTTCTGTTGATGTCTGACAGCATAAAGATTCTCGGTGTCACTCTGGACTGTCACCTATCTTAGGATAAACACATCAGCTCCATCTGCAAATCTGCTCATTATCACATCCGGTCACTCCGCCATATACGTTCGGCCATCACTGATGATATGGCCAAATCAGTCGCTTCTTCCTTAGTCTGCTGTTGCTTAGACTACGCTAATTCTCTTCTTTTCGGCACCACTCAGAAAAATATCAACCGTCTTCAGCGCGTTCGAAATACACTTGCCAGAGTTGCTGCCAGTCACGCTCTCCTTCGTGGTACTCGCTCATCTGATATTTTCCAGAATCTGCATTGGCTCCCAATTGATCAACGCATTGAATTCAAACTTGCCACATTGACGTACAACATTATGAACTCCTCTCAACCTGCTTATCTACGGTCTCTGCTCAATTATCACACTCCCACACGTTCTCTGCGTTCTGCCAACACCAATTTTTTGTCGGTTCCACGTGTTCGTACAACCTTTGCCTCCCGCGGTTTTAGCATTGCAGCCCCCACAGTTTGGAACTCACTACCCTCTAGCATCCGTAGATCTACCTCTGCAGACACTTTCCGTCGCCTTCTTAAAGCTCACTGCTTCCAGCAGGCCTACTGCTCCCCCTAGCGGCTCAGCCAAGTGCCTCAGATTCGGCCACTGGCTGAAATTGTGCACTTTAAATATGCACATACTTACTTACTTACTTACTTACTAAGTATGTGTAACACATTTATTTTAAATAACGTTTTAATCAACAGGAATTTTTTTAAGTGGCCTAAGTAACACGAACTTTTGCTAGGTTCACTAAAAAGATTAGTTAGAGTACAGTTCACAAAATGATTTGATGCGACGGTTCGGCATCGTTATGATGATTTACACGATGATGATGACGATGACGCTGATAATCTTATTACTGAAGTTAGTTTTCTGTCGTTTGCGATCAACACGAGTGGTCATCAGTCTCTCGTGGACGAGTTGCAAGCAGAAATCAAGCTGAAGCACACAGTAAGCGCCTTGGAGCGTCAGGTCGGTTTCCTGTTGACCTTTGTTGGAGATTACCGCGGACATCCAACTGGGAGGTATCACGCTGAAGCAGGTATCAGACTTTGTATATATTGGTGGTGTCATCTCCAGTGACGCTAGCTGTGACCAAGACATAGCTCGCAGAATTGGGATAGCAACTGGCATTGTACGAAAGCTAGAGAAAGTATGGAAAGCCAATGACATCAGCAAAGAGACAAAGGTTTAAGGAACATTTAAGGAGTTGCATTTGGAACGAGATATTCTCGACTTCATCCAGACTCGCCGTTTAACATACTTCGGGCACGTAATGTTATACGGTCATACGGCACCAGACCAGTTGGAAGGCCTAAGAAGCAGTGGCTGGATAACGTCAGAGAGGATTGCTCTCAGATGGGGCTATCACTACCGGACGCTGACGAACTTGCCAGAGACAGATGTTCATGGAGGTTCCTACTCAGCCGCAGAAACTACAGAGTTGGAGCTGCCGGCGCGCGATGATTCGTCTTCGTCGCCAAGGCATTAAGTCAGTCAAGAAAATTTGTTGGAGCAGTGGATTGTAGTCCTACACCAGCTGAGGCTGAGGACATTCCTGGTGCGTCGAATGTGGTTGGTGAAGCTTTGCCGTCCAAGGTTGATGGAATGGATAATTGCAACCCGCCGATTAGTAGTGTTAAACAGTCGTTACTATGCCAAGCTGTTACTACTGCCGTCTACGTTGATATGCGGAACAGTGAGAAGAAAGCCAAAAACGTTATTATTTCGGGTTTCGAGGAGACAGAGACTGAGACGGATAGAAACTTGGCCAGTAACTTATTTTCTGCTGAGTTTGGAGAGCAGCCTAATATCGTTTATTCAAGGCGTCTTGGCAAACAGAATGCTACAACTGGTCGGAAAGCTCGTCCATTACTTATTTCGTTTGACAATCCTCAAACAGCGGAACATTATATTACAAATGCCAAACATTTGCGTAATTCAGAGAATGTTACGGTGCGTGATCATGTGTTCATTAGACTTAACGAAGGCACAGGCAGCTTATGAGCTAAGATGTCAGCGGCGGGCTGCTGCTGCACAACGTCGAAGCAATGATGACCACCAGTCCTTTTCATCGTGTACGGTACCGATGCCGCTACCGGCAAAAAGACGCAATAAAAAAACGGTTACTCTGCCACAAACATCTGGTGATTGACTGAGTGGGCGTGACTTTGATGATTGTTCTGTTTAGGTTCCAATTGTATATCTTATAAATGCTACTAGCCTTGCAAAATCACATGCCTTGCAAATGTTGGCCTCAGAATTTCGTCAATTCAATGAACATGTGGGCTGTGTTACTGAGACGTGGTTTAATGAACAGATGTCTAGTAATTATGTTGATATAGATGGTTATTCCTTGTATAGAAGGGACCGTAAGAAAAGGAAAGGTGGCGGCGTATATACATATATACATATATACATACATGTATATATATATACATATATACAGCTTATGAGCTAAGATGTCAGCGGCGGGCTGCTGCTGCACAACGTCGAAGCAATGATGACCACCAGTCCTTTTCATCGTCTACGGTACCGATGCCGCTACCGGCAAAAAGACGCAATAAAAAAAACGGTTACTCTGCCACAAGCATCTGGTGATTGACTTTACGTTAAAGATATTTTGTTATCTTGCGTTTATTATTTTAGCAGTGATTTTGTAGTGATTTGGGTTAAAGTTTGCTGTCATGGTTATTGTTTTTCATAGCTGCTTGCTATCACCCTCCTAATCCTAAGTATAATCTTCTTGACTTTATTAATCAGTTGCGTGTTACTATTGAACTTATTATTAATCAGGAGAATTGCCCAATTTTTATAATTACTGGTGATTGTGTTCTGATTTTCTAGAAGAAGAATTTGGATTTAGTCAGTTGGTTCAGGAAGTAACTCACGGTACCAATCTCCTTGATAAGGTTATTACTAATCGTCCAGATTTACTTTGTAAATTAAAATTTACAATTAATTAATTAATTTGTAAATTAATTTGTAAATTTGTAAATTGTAAATTTGTAGCATTGTCCACCAGAGTCTTTTAAAAACAAAGCATATGGCTGTTGTAACTACTGATGTTAACTCTACGTGAGGTGACCAGCCTTCTTGTAGACGCCAACATGTTAAACTGTATGACCATCGTACTCATAATATTGATAGGCTGAGGTACGCTGTTGCATTATATGACTGGTCATACGTTAAGGGTGCTACTAACATTAAATTATTATGTACGATCGTTTTCTAGCAGCTCTGTCCCAGTTATTGGATGACAATATTCCAGTAAATGTGGTCAGACTTGGAGTACGGGATCCTCCTTTTATTACACCTCTTATAAAACAACTACTTCGGAAACGTAACAAATTACGCCGTAGGGGCAAAACATCAGAAGCCAACACGCTTGCTGTGAAAATAAACTCCTTAATCATCCAGTCTAGAAGTCAAAGTTTATCTAAACTATTTTCCTATCTATGGGCTGCTGTTAAGCCATCAGTCAGGTCTAAAAATGGTAACAGTACTTTGGTGGATCGGATATTGTCTGACGTTGATGAAGTTAATGATTATTTTGCTGGTATTTCGTATTTACCTGGATGTGCTGGTGGTTTCTCTTCATCAGTTGGATCTGCTTCCCCCAATGATGACCTTTATATACATGATTTTGAGTTAGAGCCTTACTTGCAACGTCTTGGGCCTACTGCTCCTGGGTTGGATGCAATACCTAGTTGTTTTTTATCTAAATGTTCGTACGAACTAGCTGACATTGTAGCATTTATTTTCAATTCATCGTTTCGTAGCGGCATGGTACCAGAGCATTGGGGGCGATCAGTGGTAACCCCTGTTCCCGAAGTAGCTAGACCGACCTTTTGATGTTGTTCGTCATGATGTGTTGGGTGCTCTTTTTCTTCTTTTAAACGAATCAACATGTGCATAGTTCAAGGTTCAGGTCTGGGCCGCACTTTGTACATTGATAACAATGGCTAGTGATTTAAAACCTTTGTCAGCAATAAATATATTGTTTAAGTTTGCCGATGACACGACATTTCTTGTACCAGAAAATAAGGACATAGACATTTCTGTAGAGTTTGAACACTTCCGTTTCTGGGCTAAAGTTACCACATGATTATGAATCTCTTAAAGACTAAAGAAATAGTTTTTTGTAGACCGTCTGCTCGCTGACAGGAATTGAACGTGTGGTGTCTGCTAAGCTTCTTGGTGTCACATTTTGTAGTAAATTAAAATTTGATGAACATGTTTAAAACATTTTAACTATCTGTTCTCAGCGTTGCTATTTGTTGAAGTGTTTAAAAGCGCAAGGTCTTCCTGCCAAGCAATTGAATGTTGTTTTTTTTCTGCTATTGTCGTGTCTCGTATTATCTATGCTTTGCCTGCCTGGGGCGGATTTCTTAGTAATGATTTGATAGCTAAACTTGATGTTTTTTTCAAAAAAGCTTTCCGCTGGGGCTACAGCTGTGACTTGAGACGTTTGTCTGTTTTATTACATGAGGCAGATGAGCACCTATTTCATAAAATGGTTAATAATAAGGATCACTGTATTCACCAGTTATTACCTCCGGAAAAGTTTTTACCTATGAAACTCAGGGCCACCAATTGTATTTTTTGCTTTGCCTCAGTGCCACTATAACTTGTACAAACGTTCGTTTGTATTGCGATATTTGTTTGGTGATGCGTATTAGATTTTGCATGTGGATCTGTTGTAGCTCTACCGTATTTCATTTCATTT
>Ga0209367_1001699_pt1 | contig 27731 bp, 21 predicted proteins | sample WorMetLIZISLAND2_FD_187412 | JGI IMG/M metagenome (GOLD analysis project Ga0209367, IMG submission 187412) | Marine gutless worms symbiont microbial communities from Max Planck institute for Marine Microbiology, Germany - Olavius geniculatus... ...
ACTTTATCTTATACATAGCCGGAGTTATGACAGTTTAAAGCATTGTCTAATTTTCCCCATAGGCGCCATTGTAATTTTTCATATTTTTGTGAAAAATAGGTGAGAATGTTGAACATAAATTTTGTAACCCCCAAAAGGCACTTCCTTGCGCGAAACCGCGTCATATGAGCCATCGTGCGTTAAAATCAGTTCAGTCGTTTTTCCTGTAAAGGACGGCAAGAAAAAAAAGGAAAGGAAAGGGAAGGGAAGGAAAGGCACAAAAAGTCACGCAAGCGTTATATTTAACCTATTCGTGGGGAAGCCCCCCGTAAACGAATTTTCACCAAATTTTGCACATCAGGAGATATGCTGGACGTAATCATCTGTGCAAATTTTGGTGTGAAAAAATTAAGGAGTTTGGAAAATACGAGGGGTCAAATTTTGGAGTTTCCCATTGAAATGGCTGGTCACCCTTACAACATTGCTGCGCTACGGCGCAGCCTGTGATAGCGGACAAACAGACAAACCGACAGACTCTGCAGCGTCTGCCTGGAAAAGAGTGCTGTCATAGTGCTAGTGCGCGACAGTCAAATAACAAACTCTACCTACCGGTGTAAGCTTACTGTATGTTATAATCTGTGTGATACGAATATGGCTATAGACCGCGGTTGCTTGTCGATTGCTAAGTTCCCTTAAGCAGGTTATTTAAATAGAGCCTACATGTGGATTTTCGCAAACGATTTAAATGTCAAAATATTCAGTCAAAAAATAAGAAGTTAACTTTTTATCTATCCCGTTATTGATTTATAGCATGCTATATAGTAAGACAGATTATAAATTCACTTGCGTCTTTCTGTAGGTCTGTGTCTGTGATCGCCTAACAACATTCGTCGCCTCTGCAGCGTATTTTGGCAATTTCAGCACCAGCTAGGCTTACAATGTTCAGTCTCACCTAGGGACTTGGACCTACTTAATACATGTAGGTACTATGAATAGTTTCACTTCAGTTAGCTACTCGCGTGGTGTGTTGGTGTGAAAGAAACTGCTTTGTTTGTCAGAAAATTATAGCAAAAAGGGGGAATTTAGTCATCTGCTTTCAGCTTTTTTCAAGTTTGCCTTTCTCTTATACATTTTGTCATTTGGGATTTCCTGTGCTGCTGAGTACGGTCAAACCCTCAAAGACACGGCTTAGTATGAACAAAATAAACGTGGGAAAACAAAACAGCTATACAGTGCATAACAAGAATTTACGTAATAAAAACCAATGAGCGAATGTATGCTACAACTTTACGTTCAAGCAACTTCAGTGTTAACTGGTCCAGAGCGAGATCAGCAGAAATTGCAGAATGTACACTCTGAGCGACTTCGATGTAGTCGAGTGTCTGAGCTAGTGACGTTACTGAGTGATGTAGCTTCAACTGACACTGAGCCATCAGATACAGCGTCAGAGTTAGCTGACTGATGCAGAAACCGCCAGCATCGTCTCTACACTTCGGATTGACAATCAGCGTCAGCGCAGTCAGTGAGACAATGTCATCATCCAACAATTGATTAAAATCCGGTAATATCGGCAGAGCAGGAGCACTGACAGCATACTCCAGCGTGTGTAAGTTCTGCGTAGACAACTGTAAACACTGCTGATAGTCGCCACGTTTGTACGCGTGCAGTGCCTCGAAATCTGTTGTGATTGTAGCTCCCGGACCAAATCGCGCCACGAGCTGACGATATGTTGTCAGCTGTTCAACCGCAGACTTTTGCAGCAACTCAGTCAGTTCTGGTGCATTGCATGTGTTTGCTTTCAAGACTGAATTTTCACCGTTCATCCACAGATTTTTGTGTTGAAATTTTAACTGCCGACGCAGGCCTACTGACAGAAACAGAAGCATGTCACTGATAAATAGCTGCTGCGCATCACTAATACAAATGCCATACCGTCTGAGTTCATCGGCTGATGACGGCTGCATTAACTGGCTACATCTTGTCACTGACAGATATTTGACATGCAAATAGTATGCAAACAATTCAGTCGTAAGGACGGAGACAAATTGTGGTTGTCGCTGTTCTTTCATTGCAACAGTTTGTACGCTTTGGTACAACTCTACCATGCCTAGCATACTGTCGACGTCGTCGTCGATCTTGGGCAAAATGTTACCTTGTACAACATGTGAACTGCACTGTGAGTGATCACGTGACCTTGTCACTAGTGTACAATGATCTACCGCCGTCTGCCATTGTCCTGTAGTGTAGTACAAAACTGCCAAGTAGACATTTGCCAGACAATAGATGGAGTCGCTGTCAGAATCTAAGTTACATCTCAAGGCTCTGTGCAGATACGCCTTTGACAGTTTAATCTCTATCAGTGACATGGTGCTGAGTGATTCATTCGCAACAATTTTCATCAGCTTGACGGCTGCTTTCAGTGACATCACACTGGTGGAATAATACGACATACGACGAATGTCAGTAGGCCTAAACAGTCCAAGGACTGCAGCTAAGATATCCATCAACTCGTCGTTGAGTCCATGTCCTTGTAGTTTGGTTGCAACGTGTAGAAATGCTACTGCTGTAAAGTATGCGGAGAGACATAAGTCAGTCTTTGATAAATGATTCATGAATCCAACACATGATCGAGCATTCAGTGGGCATCCGAATAGGCCTATAAATTTTGCGATAGTTTTCTCTGCAGCGTCAAATGTGTTTCACCGATTGACAAGCGATCTCTTCTGCTTCCAGGCAACAAGCGCATTTTTTAGTTCCATGCTCGAAGTGGCGTCAGCAAATAAGCGGGAAACGTTTTGTGGACAGTCATTCAACTGTAAACATTTCCGTACGTAATTGTCTGTAAACCACGCTGATAACCACGTCTTGTCTATTTTCATCAGCTGATCTGCCACATTTGCCATATTGAATGAATTATCAATCAAATTACATTTGTCAATGAAATAGTGTGGGCAGCGTGGGTGAGGGTGAGTCAGCCATTCACCTAAAATATGCAGCAGATGGACACATATTCTCACAAGTTTTACATCATCAGTCCACCAATTTCCCGATTTCATTTCGCAGCACCAGAGCATCAGAGTTTTAATATGATAGTTGCTTAGTGGGCCTGCTGCAATGTTGTCCGCATTCTCGGTCAGTCGCTCGGTTTTTGTGAAATATCGCAACATGTGATAGACAGTCTGTTGTATCGGCATCCAGCTGTTTATCAGTACAATTTCCGCTCGCGAGAATGACAGTCTCCACTGAGCCTGGAATATCCATTCATGTTGTCTACACTGACGATGTGCCACACCAACCACATCACATCCGTTGCTGACAACACGATCAAGAGTTGCTGAGTCTGGCCAGCCGTAGTTTTTGTGTCGCGTTCGCCAATCAGCAGCTTGCGCCGGCCACGACAGACAACGTACGCAGCGCACCAAATCTTGATCAGACAACCCTAGCGATTCATCTCGTGGGTGAAGAAACAAAGCTGGTCCATGAAAACCGTAGCTATGTTTACTACGGTCATTTTGTAAATACTTTTCTCTGTCATAATACTCTACGGCGTTGTAGTTGTCATCATTACTACATTGTGAGAGTAAGTAACGTATCGGTAAGTATACATAGCCAGGTACGTGACTGTCGACAATCTCATATACGTGAACATAGCTGTGAAACTCAGCTGGTAACTGTGTTGGCGGCGGATGTCCTCGAGGTATTGCCAGCTGATCGTTGCGGTGCCACATCACGTCAATATCACCGATATACGGTAACATGGGTTCAATGCAGAACTCAGGAACACTTCCTGTTGGGATGGCAGTTATACTGCATTCGCCGTCAAATGGCGCCGTTATCATGCCGCAAACCAGTGCAGCATGAACATTATATCTTGATGGCGGACACGGTTGACAAGTGTCCAGCAGAAACTCTGTAACTGTGCTGTCTAAATCGCATTCACGCGACATTACTTCAACCGATCCAAATCCAGAATGGCGATTATAAGTAGGCCTACTGATTTACACTAGTTACCAACTAATTACTGTACCACCACTGTGTTAACTCAGTCACTACAGTTAGTCACGAGATACAACAAAAAGACCCAGTGTTTCGACAGTGCTTTCACTTTCGATTTCAGTCTTCTCAGTAAGAATTTTTTTAGTCTACTGTTACTGAATATACAGGTAGGTGCTAGTGCTCATATTCATAATGATTCTCCCCATAAATGTCCGATGTTTTGTTATATTTAAGGTTGTTACCGAATGAATTTTTAATCGTTTAATCTCCAAAATTAATCGACTATAAAATAAAATATAAAAATTTAGATTTTTACTATATAATGTTGTTAACTTTCTCAAAGTAATTAATTACTTAAGTCAACTCAACCGTCCATTCCTCCGGGGTAGGTAAATTGAGTAGGTCATCCCAGTCTTTTCGGCTAAGATTAAGGAGGGGCGCGTTTACCTGTGTCGGCTTATAGGTAGGCCTGACACTCTATAGGAATCCCATAGACCTATTTTAGCAGGTGACGCTCCGTATCTGTGGTGGATTTCCGCGAAGAGCTATAGACCTAATTTTAGCCTACACACCCTTTTAACGTTCATTAACGGTTCATGGGACTACTGTGAACATTAATACAACTGCCATTAGTAAGCTTACAGACTGGCGCACGAAAACGCCAGAGTAGGCCAAGGCTATATCGACCCACCAGGTCCAGATGCGTTCTGTGATCTGACGCTTAAAATCGCTTGTAAAAATCACACATATTTCGCACGCAGGGCAAATGTGGGCTAGGCCTAACTGCTGCAGTGCTGGTGAAACTAAAACAGAGGATGTCTAAATGTCAAATTGACATGTCAAATGTGGTTCGCTTACATAGATCCTACGTTAGTTCTACACCGGATCACGAATGGGCAGTATATCGCAGGAGCGAAAACGTGACAAAATATTTTTATTATTTAGCCTACCTACAGACACTTTTAGCCCGATGATTTCGAAATTTCCTTCATTTGTTTGATTTGTTTTTCTTCATGTTGTCTCCTACTTTGCTTTACTCCCATCTTTTCCGGACTTCCACTTCGGTTAACAATTAAAACTACCACAAGACAAAGTTTGTGAAAAAGTATTATGTACTCACATTCATATCATGAAATGCGAAACTTTACACGCAAATCGAACACGCGCTGATTAACAAACGCATATCGCACTGTACATACATAATACTCCAACTATGCTGTAGAGTGCAGACTATTTATAGGCTGATGCTGCATGCACAAGTTATACAGCAAAATACAAAATACGCATGTTGGACATTATGTAGTTGTGAACACAGACGAAACTCGCCCCACATGGCCCCGAAGTCATCAAAATTTGTCAAAATCATCTCAGAAGTGTTTTCGCTGCATATACATAATGTTGTTGTCCCTCTTTGGATAACAGCATGCTTCACATAGGCGAAGTTTTTATCATTGATTATAAACTTAACACCAGGTAACCACACCTATCCGAAAAAGCCCTGCATGCATTAATGTAGTGGCAACGGACCACCCCAAATTCTAAACCGTTCCAAAATGTCAGTCCAATAAATACAAAATACTCCAGTTTGTGAAAATTTAGAAACAAAATTGAAATTTTTGAGTACCATAATCTCCGCTGTTAAAAATTTGCAGCTGCCTGTCACAGTGCCGATGGCTATACGTCAGATTTACAGCTTTTACACACAAATTTAAAAATTCCTCATCGACCCCAAATTCTTTGCTCAAACAGCCCCAAAGAAGGCGAGTCTGCTCGGGGTAGCAGTTACAATTATCCCAAAATTTATATTCTCGGCAAAAACCTCATAGCTTGAGCACTGTATTATTAGCTCCTGGACGGCAGAACTTGTCATCAAAAGCGTTCTGCAAGCATGAAAATAGAATGACGTAGAAAAATACTATTTACACTCATTATCATATACAGGGTGATGCAAAATTAAGAGAAACATTTTGTTTTCATTCTTCATACTGCGTACATTACACAGATGCCTAAAGAAACATCTGTGAGGTACGAGGCAGATACGGAGCAACATAACTGAACTGAACTGACACGGTTTAGTTTTTGATGAACTGACCAATGGGCAAGCAGGGCGAGCCCATTGGTCATTGGTTCACACGTACGCAAGTGTAGTCACGTAGCCACCGACGCCGCTAGACGGTGCCTACTGTATTACTGCTTGCCCACTGGTTAGTGTGTCAAAACTAAAACATGTCAGTTCAGTTCAGTTACGTCAATCTGTACGCGACTTAATATATCGACAGTACTGATACTTATACAGATAATCACACAAAGTGCTCAACATTATCCCATTTAACTGCAACGATCTAGGCTAATCATTCTAAATCGTTTTTATTAGAGATGTCAAATTAATGCATTAATTACCGCATTAATAAATCAACACACGTTGAAAAAATTAACACACAGAGACATAAATTTATGCTAATTTACTAAATTCCGTGAAGCAAAAGTTCCAATATTCCATTAAACTGTGGTTATTTGACAGTCGAATGAATTCAAGTATCTAAACTGTAGTTGCCGTTCCATCACTACTGTAAATAAATAATTATTTTTGACGACAGGTTAATAGATTTCTATGCTAGCTATGATGGCAGGTAGTGTTGATTATATGTTTAAAATGTGCTTCTAACTTTCTATATTCTGCAGGTGGGGCCCCCAAACGTCACGGGGCCTGGGGTAACTTACCCCCTACTCTCCCTCTCGATGGGACTGGGTGCATTAATAATGAGTTAATTAATGCATTAAAAAAATTAACACTTCAATAGCTCTAATTTCTATGCTCCACTCTATATACTCTTCGTTATCGCTATTTATTGCACTGCAAACTTCAGCTGCTGTACTTATTCAACAATGTATGCACAAGTACACTTACCAACAACAGTATTCATATAGTGGTCTCAATTTTGTCAAACAACAAAAATTCTTCCTGAGTTCGGCACTCCAACTCCACGTTAGGAAAGAAACACATCAAGAAAGAAAACCTCAAAATAAACTGCCAAAGCAGGATATTTTGCAGTCCAGAGTCCACGTTCTTAAAACTTCCCAGGAACATCTGAGAAATATTCCTTATCTCAACAAAACTGAAGAAAATTCTTATGAGCGTGGGCTCATACGTGTACACTTCACGTCTTTCAACCAAAGTGCTAAACTCAAACAGATAACTCTGTCTTTACTGATGGAAAAATATAACAAGATTATCTCTGAAAAATGTTGAAATCAGATCCACAAAAAACATGGCATACTTTCTATTTCATTTTAAAATTTACTTAATAACTTTAATACTTTACTTATGCCGTATTTTTGTGATAGTCTGTTTTTCTTTTTAAGTCTTTCATGTTTTCGGTTTAATGCACACTTTCTGTATGACTTCAGTAATAATAATTATTATTATTTGGCAATCAGCTGATATGGCATCAAAAAGTCTATCCTCTCAAACCTACAAAACTCTAGGTTTTGTAAGTTTTCCACCAGTATATTTCGCAAATGTTACGTCACCAACATCTGCTCCAAATAGACTACCGGAGGACATGAAGTCAGACAACAGGGGCGGAGAGTAGGGCTGCGAGACACGGTGATTGGACAGACGATTGGTCGTGCTCGGGAAATCGCAGAATTTCATCGAGATCTTTGCGCTGTTCTATGCTCAGTTGACTAAGCAGCTGCTGGTACCACTCGGGATCTGTCATCTGTACACCTACAACAACTACAACTATAGCAACAACTACAACGACTTCTACTACAACTACCACTCCGGGTCTGTCATTAGAACACCTAGACAAACAACAACCAACAACTATGCAGTCCTACACGGTTCGGCATGCTCAAGGTGTTCGGTCAAACAAGGCCGCCAATTTTAGGAGGCCGCCATTTTGGACCGTAAAAATTCCATACAGTTTAACCTGCCAATATGAACAACAGCGATGTTGAGATTATGGTGAAAACAAAAATTAATGACATCAAGTGAGAATGAGTTTGACAAGAAAGTGAACCTTATGGACTGGCGGAAATGTTGAAACCAGATGCATTTTGCGAGCAAACAATGCAGAAAAATGCAAATGTAAAATGCAAATGACTCTGCCCCAGACCCTGTTAGAGAAGCTTACAGCACTCCCCCAGATCTCCTAGCTGGTTACAAGAGAGCATTGTTGTTATAAGAGAGCCACTTCAAGGTGGTGAATGTTAAAAAAGAAAAGGCAAAGAAACAAAAGAAGAAAAAGACAAAGAAGGGAGGAGAAATAATTACAAACACTACAACAACTACTATTACTATGACCACGACAGTGAAGCTAAGTAGAACTACTACTACAACTACTGCTCCTGCTGCTATTACAACTACTAGCATACAACTACCCCTCGACATCCAATAGACACCATTCTGACACTGAAGACTCTCTGGAGGATAAGAGGAAAGATTATTAGAACTACCATTACTGTTGGTTACATATGTGCACTTAGAATTGGCAGTTATTACAAATTTAGGTTTAGGTTGTTTTTAGGTTTTGTGTTTTATAGAGGTTGAATTTTCCGTACAGGTTAAACCTTTTTTTCGGCTATTACGTGTAAGTGCATCGCCTGGAAAGGCCATCCCCAAAGTGATCTACACTGTGTCGGGCGAGACGTAAAACCCTTTTCACTCAATACTACTACAGCACTTACTGAGTATGGTTCCGCGGAACATCTGGTTCTCCTGTGCCGGGTTGTCAACTTTGTCCAGTACTGTCTCGTAGCCTTCCAGTGCAGTTTCTTCAGCATCGTCATCATCATCGTCAGCAGCAGCAGCAGCAGCAGCGTAATCACCGGCACCGCCAAGATCCTGGCAATAACGAACATGGAAAATATTTATCCCCATATTGCAACTTTCTTTTCGGTTCAAAGTCGCGCGACACAAAAAGTCCAAAAATCAAAAATCCAGTCTAAACATTGTCCACTAGCTGAAGAATCAGTAGTTGTTCACTGGCTCTCATCGAATATGGTGGATAAGATAGAGTATAAAAATGAAAGTAGTTGATATTATGATAGTCTTGTAACCTTGACCTTAGATTGTATCACATGGTGCTCATCGACCTCTACTTAAGTATCAAATTTCATTCCAATGTGATAACCCATAAACACATTTTGTGGACAAATGGCTTTATTAACTTGACTCATCAAGCAGTTGACCCACAATATGCCTCCAGCAAATTCATACCTAGGGCTCAGTCTTGCCTACTTTTTTCGGAAGCAAAAAAAGTTTTGCATCCCATTAAATACATCAATTGAGGCCATTATCTCTGAAAAGTATTATCTGGAAATCTCCGACAACCAAACTCAAAAAAAGAAAATACACACTAAAAAAGCAAAAAAAACCTTAAAATGATGATCAAGGACTTCGTCATCGTCATCGCCAAGTTCGCGATCTTCAATTTTGATCTCCAGTTTGCTCGACTCTAATCCGCTGTATGCCCGACATCGCACTGCAGAATACATAACAGCTTCACTTCAGTTAACATCTGAGAGACAGTTTCTGGTTCTTTATAAGTCGATAAATCAATGACTGGCCAATTTGCATAAATCACACTTCTGGAGCCATTAACCATCTGAACTATTACCTTCATGACACGATATGTGGGTGTTACATGTTCAATAAATTACTCACTTATCCACTAACGTAACTGTGCTGGCAGATACGGTAAAGCTAAAAATGCCATACGCCGTAAGGCACCTAAACAGTGTGCTCATCTTCCTTTCTATGGCCGTTAAGCCCGTAGGCAGATAAACCACTGAGTCCGTGACGCATGGCCAGTGTGACGCCAGACCTACGGTTATCTTCCCAGCCGCAGAGCGTCACCACCCTTTGACCACTGGTACCAAATTATACTGCATGGTGACAGAGGCATATGTATGTGAACAACTTGCCCAGGGTTGTCACCTGGCAGTGCTGGTAAAGACAAAATTCGCTAGAACAACTAGATATGCTCACACTCATAGGCACGCTGTAGACCGCTGAAGACTGTGATGGCCACTGACAAAACGTGTAGACAATCATCATGAAACAAATGTCTTCTGACATCTGACAGACTCAGCAGTGTACAGACTCCCAGCAAGAACAACTTCCTGTCATGCAGCCTAAAGACAACAGATAGTAGCAACAGCCCTAGTCCTTTATTTCTAAGCACTGCTATCCAGTACTGGGGTCTGCGAAAAGCCCATTGGACATGACACAGCACTTTGGTATAATTATGTCCTTGGCCTGGCTTGCAAAGGTTTAATTCTATAGCTACTGGCAGCAGTTGTAGTAAAAATCACCATCGTTGACCACCACATAACTGTCCAAAAATATCCGGAATAAATCTTACATCACCAGAATCTAGATTCTAGACTCCCTGATGAATATTTACACGGTGTTTTATAAAAAAACCCTTTTTCTTTCTTTCATAATTCGCTCAAATGAAGATCAATTTACATAAAATTTTTACCAGTTGTAGCTGAAGAAATACTAATTCATAATATTAAACTTAATCTGCTTCACTGATAAAAAATATTCATCGTGTCAGCACTAAGCAACATGGGGACATGAAATCAGAGAATGTTTAGAAAGCAACAAGCATTCCATACATAAAAAATTAGATATTCTTTGCTACCGATGACGTCATGCTAACGTCATAATTCCGTGTTTGTAAATTATGCGTTTTACCATTGAAGACAGTCATTGATGAAATGTTAAAACACACCAATTGGTCATTATGCTGACTAAACCCAAAAATATGCTGAGTGTGAGATCCTCAACTTTGCTGATGTTGGCAGGTGTACGTGCACTGCGTCACTGCACGGAGGACCACTTGCCTGCTATCAGTCGAACAGCTTGTTACTGATAGTGAGCCAGTCATGTCAATTTTTTTGATTAAACATTTGATTCCATCAATATTCAATTGTATGTGTATCGTCTGAAAACACCTTGCACAAAATTGCTGCTCCATAAACCTTGCTGACTCGCAAACATTTCATCAAATGTTTGTCTTCAATGCTAAAACCCATAGTTTACAAACATGAAAATATGACGTAAGCATGACGTCACTGGTAGCAAAGAATATCTAATTTTTTTACCGGTGGATTATGTGTTTCCTCCTAAACACTGCCTAAAAATTTTGTGGGAATTTGAACATTTTCCATGGAGATATAGAACAAAATGTGAGTGGGTGTCTTTTTCTGAACACAGTGTATATTAAAAGACAGTGGCGGGTTAGTAGTAGTAGTATTAGTAGTACTGTAGTAGTAGTTGTAGCAGTAGTAGTATCATACCCGATAAGCTGCGCAGCATTAGCGAGCCATCGATGTATTATCTCTGCCAGCAAGGTTCCACCGGTGTCGGCTAGAGGTCGCTGCAGTAGCAGTATAGACAGCGGTGGGTTGTAGCACACGGCGGCTATGATGACATTGAGGCACGCGGTCTGCAGCCACTTGCTACGCATCTCACGACGCATTCGACAGAGTACCAACTCGACAACTGATGGCACAACCTGTACACAGCAATAATAGTAGTTGTAGAAGCGCTAGCAGCAGTAGTAGTTATTGTTGTTAAAGTAGATGCCAACTCCGCGACTGACGGCACTACCTACAGCAGTAGTATTAAAAGGAAAATGGTAATGATTCCTAATAGGAAACCTATCACAGAGCCACAAAGCGTCACCTGCCATATAAAATCACAGTGTTTGCTGCCACCCGACAGAGGTGAATGTGCAGCGGCAGCATTAACCCCAGCCAGCAGGCCAGTACTCGATTTGCCTACGCCGAAGGGATAGAAGGCTGAGTTGACCTTGGTGTTGGTTATATGACGAAATGGTTTACATGTCCACAGACAGTCAGCCATACAAGTAGTAACCACTTGATAGTGACCCGACCGGGAGTCGAACCCACGACCTTTTGATAGTAAATCCGACACCCTACTGTTATGCCACCAAAACACACAGCATTAGCAACAGTAACAACAACAGTGAATGATATATGATTTCTACTCCTACGCTTCGGCAACTTGATGTATCACTGACACTGTAACAGTGTTAGCCACAACACTGTTCAAGGTGCTGTCAATACGGCACCACTATTGCGAGAGTTCGCCCAATTCATCTGATAAATGTCACATAAGCACTGGGGGATGGTTGCCGACTTTGAACGAAACCATGACAACTATAGTAACTACATTCACCATCACCATTTATTACTACTCAGCCCGAAAGCCAATACTCATTCTACCATCCCACGGAGGGTAAAAGGCTGAGTCGAAAAATTGACTGTTTAACCAACCAAACAACTAACCTGTCTGATCCACAGCCAGTAAAAACTGATTTCTGATAAAAAGCATAGAAAAAGCAAGTCAAAATGGCCATCAATTGACATCACTGATGCTGCCTTTGTACTGAAGCTGAATAACTGCAAATGACTTGCCATTACTTCTACTAGGCCTATTACTACTACTACCAATACATGGCCCTACTACAACTATGACTAGTAAAACTACTAATATTACGACTACTAAGTTTACTAAGTAAACAACTGCTAATGACATGATCGATGCTGCCTTTGAACTGAAGTAAGATGACTTCGAGCAGTTTTGCTGCATGACATTCTGCATCCTCACCGACGTCCGCTGACACCAGAACCTAAACAAACAGACAGTGACACAGGGATCATTCGATTCGTCAATAAAACTATTGAAAACACATTTATAGAGCCACAAATGTCAAAAATAAACTACAGGTGCATAATATTAAGGTTGAAAGTAGTGTTGTAGCTATTGATGGAAGCCCACTTCAGAGCTACGGAGCGTCACCTGCCATATGCGATCACACAGTGTTACCTGCCACCCGACACAGGTAATGTGCCCTGCCTTAATCCCAGCCAGATAGGCCAGTACTCAATTTACCTACCCCTAAGGGATAGAAGGCTTAGTTGACCTAGGTGGCTGGTTACATATTGAGATGGTTTACTTGCCCAGAGGCAGTCACCCATCCAAGTACTAACCCAACCAAGCGTAGATTAAGTTCATTGATCGAATAAAACGTGTTACTACTAATACTAATATTAATCATATTTATATAGCGCCAACCCAAATATTAATGCAGTCTGACAAAAAAATGCATACTTAGAAATATTACGCTACTACCATACTTATAGTACTAAACACAAGTTTTGCCCCAATCTAAAAGTGAACAATCAACCCCTATCTCTCGCAAGATATTTCCCTCACAATTCCGATTCTGATCAAATCCCTGACCTTTATGCGAGAAAGAGCTGCTAAATTTTCCAACGTTCCTGCGCAAGGCTCCCAGCTACGTCCCAGCAACAGCTTGAAGCCAAGACGGCATTATCAGAAAAGCAAGCAAGTGCACGTGTAATACTCACAGTTCTGCAGATATTAAAGACCATCTCCATGTGACTTGGCTGAGAAAGAAACACCTCGGAATCAACGGTCACATAGTTGTACAACGTTGGCATCATATCTGAAACACCCGACATTAGTAGCAGTAGTGTTAGTAATAATAGTTGTTATACACTGTGTCTCAAAAAAAACATCTCCGACATTAAAACCAATTAACAAATTTTAATAATTTTTGGTACGAATATTCCTGACACAACATGCCATCAAATGACCATGCAGTTTCCCATCTCACCCAATGTATGCTTCTGCGCTACCTAGGGAAATTAGATCAAGTGAAACGTAATGAAATAAACAAAAGACCTGAAAAAACATCCCTGACATGATCAATCGTAACTTGAAGAAAGATTACAAGATTTTAAAAATTTTTTGGCAGAAATATTTCTGACACAACTGGCTATTAAATAAGTGTTTTAGTTTCCACCTAACCCAACGTCTGCTTCTGCACTACCTGGGGAAATCAGACGTGTTAAAATGAATGAAAAACGGAGATAAATTCCCTCTATCCTGATCTGGGGTCCCCGAGAGCCAGTCTATTACAAAATTTGACTGTCATGCAGCAGATGAAGTTTAGGAATGCTTGTGAAGTCAAGAAGCGACTGGTACGGCCTGAATTGGTCTGGAGCAGAACATTATCGACACTGCTGTCAATTAATGGAGAAAGCATCTCCTTGCCTGTATTCTCATAGTGGGCTAACACTTCGAGCAATTTTACTGTAAGCAGTTAAAAAATGGCCAACTGGATGAAATGTCAGCCAAAGTGTCTGAAATGTGAACACAATGTGTTTTTACGCGTTACGTCAATTGAGCAATCATATCAAAATGCATAAAAAAGTGATATTTCGTTGGTTGTGTTTTCCCCAGGTAGTGCAGAAACAAACGTTGAGTGAGGTGGAAAACTGAATGGTCATTTCATGGCAAGTTGTGTCAGGAATATTCCTACCAAAAATTATTAAAATCTGGCAGTTGGTTTTCAAGTTACAGTCGAAAATGTCAAGAATGTTTTTTGAGACACAGTGTAGTAATAGCAGCAGCAGAGTTGTTCAGAGAATCAACAGTTACATGGTCTGTTATCACACACACATATAAAGCAGTCACTACTTGAATGGCTGTCTGCAAACAGGTAAACCACATCGGTTATATAATCAGACCCCAAAGTCAACTCAGCCTTTCATCCCTCCGGGGTAAATAATTCGAGTACCAGCCTATATGGCTGAGGTTAAGGCAGGGCGCATTCGCCTTTATCGGGTGACAGATAACACTAAGTGATCCCATACAGCAGATGATGCTCCACAGCTCTGTGATGGTTTTCCTATAAAGAGCTATATCACCAAGCTAAACGTAAGCTGCATTTTTCATCAGCTAACGGGGCGGGGCTGTTCACTGCTGACGTCATGTTCATTTACATATTCATGCCAAACGATGTTAAACAAACTGGGTCTAACGAATAGAAATAATTGAATATTTTAATCCAGTTCAATGTTACAGACGATAAAAACCATTGAACTAAATGTTATATATAACTATTATATAATATTTAGGCCTAGTTCAATGATAAAAAACCAAAACAACAACAGACACGCCCACCACAGAGTCATAAGACTAGAATGACTATACAACCGCAGTTTTATCTCGGTAGGCAGATCGCATTCGAGGTTGACCTAGTTGAATTGCCAAATAAGGCAACAGGGGCGGAGTCTGGTAGAACAGCCCCACCCCGTTAGCTGACGCAAAACGCAGCTTTAGTCTTCCTGCTCGGCCAGGGTTAAGGTAAGGCACATTCACCTGTGTTGGGTGGCAGGTAAGTGATCCAATATGGCACAGTTCCCGTGAAGAACAACGCACACCTTTTTAACCCTTTAATAGTAGCAGTAGTTGCATGAATTGACTCAACTACAAAGAGAGGTCAGCTAGGTCATCATAAAATGGTTGCTAGAGGTGTGGTAGTACTACAACAACAATACTTGCTACTGCTACTACTACTACTACTACAGACCTACAAAGAGGTCGATGTTGTCATCATAGAACAGTCGGTAGAGATGAGGAAGTATCTGCCACATGCGGGAACTAATCTGTCGAGACGTCAGGCTGTAGACCAGAGACAGAAGCTCCTCAAAAAATTCTATGCAGATAAACCACACAACAACAATAACAATATACATTGTAACAGTAGTAGCAGCATTAGTAGTAGTAGTAATTGTGATGTGATGCGGTGGACTAGAGATGCAAGTTCTTCAAAGAATTCTAAGCACACAAACTGCACACAGCAACTTCTTTCAGACGTATAACAACTTTCTTCTTACATTCGCCAAATACTTCTATCTTCAGCTATACTGCATCACAACTGTACATGTTACAGTAAAATGCCCCATCTACATCGATGAAGACTGAAGACAGATAGTGCACTACAATGACCAGAGTTGTGAAAAAAAGAAAACTAAGAGCTTTTTGCGAAAAGCCGAAGTAAAATGTAGGTTTCTAATGTAAGAAGGAAACCACTTCCAAATAAATGAACCGCAGCCAAAGAAGAAGTGGTTTCTGACTGAACAGGGTCCATGTAAATGCTACTGCCTATCAAGTCGTCTACCATTTACAGGCATTCAACAATAATACACAAGTCCTCAGTGGATTTTCAAACTCTCTGAATGATTGCTGCTGTCATTATAAATTCATTATCGCTATTAGACGTCTGTTATTACTGCAAAATACTTACCCATCAGACTCTGCTGCAGGATGATGCCAATCACCTCAAGGACAATGCTCTCTATGTGAGGCAGGATCTACAACACAACATCACATTATCACTCATACAATATTATTACTAGCGTTATTATTATTATTATCATTGTAATTATTACTGATACTATTATTTGCTATCTGTCCCTTGTGTCCATATACGTTTCGATTATTGTACCTTTGCTGTAGCCACTCCCTCAATTTTCAATACCATCACTTTAAATATTTGCAGTTCACCTTCCATATTTGTTTTCGTCGCCAGCTCAAAACATCTCTGTACAACCTAGATTTTAGGTCACCTTGGTCCGTCACAGAGCAGATTTTCTCCAGTGTAATCAGAACTCCCAGCACCTCAGATTCAGCAGGTTTTCCTGCTGACACTGAGCAAAATACAAAGATACCTACTTACTTTCTTACTCACTTAAAATGCTCTTTACATGCAGCAGGATCCACAAACACGATTGCATACACAACTCCATATGATTAACAGAGTATTATTACTACATAAGCTAACATATATGAAATAATATAAATAATAATAAATGAATAATAAAAGCAGAGTATAGTTACAAAAAATGGAGTGAACTATTTATCCATTATATCTCAGAAACCAAATTCAAATATTGAACAATTATTAATTCAACACAAATATAATACAAAACTCACACTGATCTTCCATCACAGAGCAGATAGCCTCCACTGTATTAAAAACTTCCATGAATTATGTTGTAATTAATAATTAATTCGTCATAAATACAATACAAACCTCAGCCTGGTCTTCCATGACAGAGCAGATTGTCTCCAGTGTATTCAGAACTCCCATCACAGTCATAGCTTTGTCATCTGCGCCGTCGGTCGTAGAACCAAGGATCCCAACAAATGTCTGCGCCTACAATTAAACCCCCACCATCTTCCACATGAGTCGGCATTTTGTTTAATGCTACAACAGCAGCAGCGGCTGTTATTCTGCCCATAGCAACAACATCAGTTTACACTGACAACAACAGCCAACTACAATATTACCAAAAGGCTACAAGAGTGACCAGCGCTAGCTTAAAAGCAGAGCCCTGACTAACATTAAGACATCGTTTATTATCAAAAGTACTGGCCAGATGATCTTATGAAATTTTTACTAATGAAATGAGTGCACTTAGAGATTTTTAACATTTATCATTACATAAGTTTACGTTTTACCTGCGTAGTTACTCACCTAGTAGCAAGAAGTGCAATCTTGCCAGGATAAGTATACACTGCTTTGCTACAACAACAACAACAACAACCAGTACAACTACTACGGCTACTACTACTACATACCAGGTGTTTTGTGACTTCCACGGCTAGAGGTGCAATTTCGTCCGAGTAGGTGCAGACAAATCGCTGTAAGGCACACGTCAAGTCGTCGTTCTCCGTCTCACGAATCAGCTGAAGCAGGTCTGTACAACAACAACAACAACAACAACAACACAGCAGATCTATCAATAGTGTATGCAACTAATCACAGTAATGTAAATGCAGTCAAACTGTTATAAGGCACATCTCAAGTAACTCATGAGTCAACTGAAGCAAGTCTGGACCACAAAAACAAGTACAACTACAACAACAACTACAACAACAACTAATAGTATACAACTCCTGCAACTACACAGTAGACCTACAATAGGTCAGAACAACAGCTATAAATAGATCACTCACAAGACAATAAATAATTAATAAAAAAATAACAAAATGACTAAGATGGATCAACTAAAACAGGTCTAAAGCAAAACAAATCAGATCTAGCAATTGTAACATGCAGCTGCAGAAAATAAAAATAAAAATTAATCAAATAATAATAAATCAAATAATCAATTGTTAAATTGTTTTATCAACATGAAAATTAATTGCACTCACCACCAATGATCTGTTGAATATAAGGCCGAAGCAGATCCTTGGCTGCAACACAAGATAAACCAGATTAACATCCGCAGTGCAATGGCTGTTTCCAGCCTAACTTTTATTTTTATTTTATTTTAATACGTAATAAACACTCGCGACAAACGCGCGAGAACAATAACATAGAAAAACAGTAAAAGAAAACTACAAACATTACTAAGATAGACAAAAGAAACACAGAAAATACATGCTAAACATAGAAAAACAGTAAAAAAACTGGAAACATTATTAAGGAAAACAAAAGAAATACAGAAAAAAACATGATAAACAGACTACAGATAAACAAACTAATAACAGTTGCTAAATAAATTTCTATTGATAAATGTCCGTTTGTGCAATTTAGATGTTACATGATCTACTAATAAACCATGACCTATATCTTTTAATCCATATTTGTTAGACTTAGTAACCGGTAATAAATGATGTAGACAATGATTATCATAAGTTGCTTTGTTACAATGTAGCAACAAGAGAAAGAGACAGACAGACAGGCAGGACACATAACATGGCTATTACCTGACTGTTGATGCTTTAACAGCATCTGGAGTGCAATGGCTGCCTCTAGCCGGACCGGCACGTCCTTGTCACAATGTAGTAAGCTACGCATCGTGTCGATAACATGTTGCTCGTTCACGGAATCACTGTAATGAAGCTCGCTGAAACTTTGTATCACCCAGCACACCTGGCAATAATAGCAAACGCCAAAGTAATTCGAAACAAGACAAAATCGCCCTGGCAAATACTGGTCTATATTCGCCAGGTGGCAGCAGCGTAGAAGTGACAAGTGACAGTTTGGCTGCAATATCGCCCTCTTCTGCTGACAGAGAATGGTCAGGGATACCAACATAACACGATGCAGCATTAGACCCCAAAAGTGTACAGTCTGCCAAATGGCATCCAAATCTGTCGAACATTTTAAGGAGGTATAAATGCGACAGACAGACAGACTGCGCCATGCAGAAATGTGTAGGAATAGGCTAAACTGCTTGCGATGCAAAAGCAATTCTGTCTAATAATATGAATTACGATGTCTATAGAGCTGTCTGTCACTACAGCACCGAAAGAGCTCATCCGTTTCATTTGACGTACTGTATGCAGACAATCAATCGCTAGCCTTTGGAGCAAGCCAAATGGCCTGAGTCACAGATCAGCCTAAACAGGCAGCTATCCACCAACACCGGTTATTACTACCAGATTACACATCTAACATGCTGATGCTCAATTTACAATCCCAAGAAGGGTAGTAAGCTGAGTTGACCAAAATGAATGGTGACGCACCACGCACCGAGCTGGTGTAAGCACTCGACAGCCCTAGACCCAAGACAGTACAACACACATTAGTTGTTGCAACAAAAAAACAAAGTTATTTCTTAAGTATAAATAAAAAACTTTAAAAATTGCAAACTTAATATCACCCAGTTACAATACTACCTTTGCGCGCAAGTATCCGTGTTCACTCGTCAAATCTGGGAACACATACGTCACTAATATCATCTCCAGCTGATCGCAGTAAGGCAACTTTGTTTTCTGAAACAACAATGATAAAGCAATGACCATAATTATCATTGTAGTGATAACAACCGCTAAAAATGTGAAATCCTTCCCAAGATGCAAATCCCACAGAGCAGCGCTGATCTCTGTTTCCTTAGCCCTCAGCCAGACACAAGTTTACACTGCCGGACCATAAATCACATATCCAACTCTCCACTAATAAAGGTTAAAAGGTTTGAACCCATTTCACAGCCATAAAACTTTGCCTGCTATATGGGACCACACAGTGGGATCACACACAATTTTGGGGAGACTCCCATTCCAGGTTAGGTGTGCGCCAGCAAGCTTTGGACATTCTTTAGCACATGTAAAAATTTTGGAATGCAGCACCCCCTAGGGTCCAAAATATGGTTTTTCAAACAAGTTGACTTTGTGGATATGACTGCACTTCTAAATCTCCATGGTTAGCGGCAAACTTATTTCACCAAACGCGAGAGGAATCACTGTTGATCACCTAGTTTTCTGATTTAGGATATCTCTATCCGTTCCAGAGATATTTGTGCTCAAAGTGGGAAGGGGTCCAAAATCGGGCCAAATTTAGCATGTTTTCGACCCCCAAATATTTTTTGGGGCAGGACCCCAAACCTTTAGACTGGGATTATAAAATCAAACATGCAACAAAATTTCATGGCGATAACTGAGAGACCTCGGAGATCTCGCGTTAAAAAAAAATAAAAACTGTTGCAAAACATAAGGCCTTCCCCAACTATCGTTCCAGGCAGCCTAATAAACGATGCAGGTGAACAGCTGTCAATTTAGGCTGATTTGTAGGTCAAGTCAAATGAAAGAGATGAACTCTTGCAGTGCCATGATGACACAGAGCGTTAGTTGCCACCCTACACAGATGAACGTGCACTGCCTTAACCCCCAACCAAACCAGCTGGTACTTGTTTTACCTACATTCAGAAAGGCTGATTTGATCATATACTGAAACAGTTACTTGTCCGCAGAGTCATCCCTCCATCCACACAATAACCACTCGATAGTGACACGACCCGACTACAAGACAGACTCACAACATGCTGATTGTAAGTCTAATCACTACGCTGGCAAGCCACACTAAAGTACAAAGTACTAAAGCCTTACACAAGGTAGGATGTAGAATAGGTGAGAATGCCTATTAAACAAAAAACACCAAACTTGTGTTGTATTCCTAATACTACTATTACTACATACTCGAAGCAGGACTTCGGCGAGGGTGCCAATCATATACAGGGCACCGGACTTGTGTTGGGGAGGCTTGGGCTGGCCCAGAAGCTGACTCAGTAACGACATGCAGCTATGTAACACGGCCACGCGCTTTGCTGCCGCATCACGTAAGAACGTCTGCGCCGCCGTTGACGGGTTGAAAAACTCCTCGTACACATCTATGCATCAGTAAAAACCACTGACTTTACTATTTATTACTGTTACAGGCACAGCTATTATCATAATTATTGTTAATAAACTATCAGATATGTATCACAAATGTCTGCACCTCTGTTGACAAAACTCCTAATATATATCTACACATTAGTAAAAACTAGAGCTGTCAAATTAACGCATTAATGCGTTAATGAATTAATGTGCATTAAAAAAACGCATTAATGCGTTAATTTATTAATGTGCATTAAAAAAATTAACACTTGGACAGCTCTAGTAAAAACTGCCGTTTTTATTATCTCAGTCAAAAATAAAAGTAGTGAGCGGTAGATTTTCACTTCCGTCTGTCTATCTGTGTGTGAGCAATAGCATAAAGCGACAATGCAGTGGCACCGGCATGACATCATAATAACAATGACGCCATTACATCACCAGCAGATTGTGTAATGTCGGTGACGTCACCAGCAGCAATATGAGCTACGAGATCACTACGGTTACAACTACAGGCAGTAAAAACTAATAAACTACTTCAACTACCACTGAGGCAGCACATGGCCCCGCTAGCTGGATTAATGGAAAGCAACTTTACAGCCAGGGTCAGAAGTCAAACTATGAACGTACTATTTCACAAGGTAGTGTAGCAACACAGTCAAGGTTTGGTGAGATATTTAATAACCACTTTGTTGCAAATTGTCCACAGAGTGTGCCAGTGAAAAAAATTATGAAAATCGGCTAATATTTGGAGAAGATATGGACGATGACAAAGTGTGTCAGTTTTTTGAGACACAGTGTACTACGACTACTACTAACCGTATTTAGTGCGAATATATTCGATGGGATCGCTGTTCCACAACTGATCATCCTCCGAGCTGTGACACAGCAGTGGGAATACCACGTCTCGAATGATCACCTAGTAATTACAGCACATACCAAACAGTCTGAAATGGTTAATCTTGCAACAAATTTAAACGTTGAAACAGTAACTAAAAATTCTACAACTTCATCAAATTATAGCCTTTATCGATTATTTTGCTGCCAACGTTTTGGCAACCGCTGCTACCTTTGTCAAAATGACTGTCCACCAGGTGTCGCTACGGTAGACAGAAAGTAATCGTAGATGTGTGGAAGTTGGTAGGACCCCTCGTCTCAGTTCATCGACTTGTCTTGTTCTTTCCTGATCCACCGGTCCATTCTGTTGCTTTCTCTGTTGATCACCTTGGCATGGTCGCAGTCTATGATGCAGTTGAGAGAAATGGCATGGTCTGTGACTAAAGGTCTTTGCCATCACAGAGACACTTGGTGGACAGTTGTTCCATAGAAGGCAACAGCAGTTGCCAAAACATCAACAACAATCTAATCGATAAAGCTTGCAATATGACAGATTAAAAATATCACTTTATGATAAGGATTAATATTTTTCACTTGTGATGGCAATATCATATCAAATCTTTGGTTCTTCCGTGCTTTTTTGTACCTAAGCCAGTAGCTAAAATAGAACCAACAGACAGAACACAGACCTGAACGTGTGGTTGTATAACTTTCCATGAGACAGACTGCGTAACCCTGACGACACACAGAACATCACCAAACGCCATCAGTTGACCACTACTGCTAAGCTAAAATTAGAACCATCAGTCATCACTTCAAGTTCTATAGCCACTGACAGTAGAAGCTGAGCCTTTAACGGCCGAATCCCTCTTCCCAAAGACTACTAAGTTGTCATAGATGCTGACATAGTTGTCAACAATCAAACCCATGACCACTTCATCATAAGTCTGACGGTGTCTGGCTTTTTTGCCTCTTTACCATTTCATTGTGCATAGGGGGAAATGGCCATTTCCCCGTATGAACTTTGACACGCTAATGCAAAACAAGCATTTTCCCTAGGGGTGACCCATCCCCGCCCCTCACTCCCCAACGCACTTTGCTGACCCTACCTAACACTGAACCTTCCAGGCACCCAGCAGCCCTAAGAGTAGGTGGGTAAAAGTGACAGAAAGCGAAAAAAACAGGGGGCAAACAAGCTAGGACATGAAACGTCCAAGGTAAGACGGCAAATCAGCCACGGAGAAGGGCAAATAAACAAAAAAGCCATAATTCAGTCTGACACACTATCATTATGCTACCAAGCAAAAGTTGTCACTATCAGTATACATATAGTGAGTGACTGGTGTCGAGGTCATTGCTGAAAATTTTGTCCCCAAAGTTTGTAAAATGTTAACTTGAGATCAAAAATCGAGGGCAACATTTTTTTACGAACTGATTGGATAGAATTTTCAATGATGATCGACAAGCCAGACACTATTTGTTTTGTTACATCTCAAAACCAAACAATTCTACAAGTCCAGAAGTAAGCATTTACGAAAAAGCTGTGACGACTTCAATGTTGCCTGGTCAACAGTTCGCAGGCAACAGTGCATATTTGTTAATGTCACGTGACTCAATTTGAACCAATTTCATGCAGGTATTTTGTGTTGAGGTATAACAGTTATGTATTGTATTTAATTTTCCTAGCAAGTCTCACGCCGTTACCAAACACTGAAGCCAGTCATCAGAACTGGGGTTATCTGCAGAACTCTTTCAGAGCGCTGTGAGATTTGTTCTCATCATCTGCCTGGCTTCCATTAGTAAGTAAATAAGTAAGTAAAATGTAAATATATATAGCGCATATCGTCAAATTAACCTCTAATGCGATGGTCACACTAGTAATGACTGAAAAGGACTGTTTTGAAATATTGTTTAAAACCATCAATATCACACGTGGGATCTCTGAGTTCATCTGGCAGTGAGTTCCAGACCAGTACAAAAGTAAACGTTAAATGAATGGTAATTTTAATAAATAAATCTACTTCAGCATTTCTTGTAAAAAAGGCAAGTACAATAACATATTTGTGTATGTTAAATAACAAATAAATGAGTAAACTAGAAGGTGCTCGTGAGAGTGCATATCTCCGCCAAGTAAAGTAATTTAAATTTTAAACACTAGTACTACTACTGTTACTACTACAATGACACCTACAACTACTACTACAACAAGGAAAGGGGAGGGAGAAGGAAGAGCCACTTGGCGGCAGAAGAAAAGGAAAGAAAAGTAATAGCCAGCATTGCTGCTTGCGCTGTTGGTGCAATGACGTCATTGCTACTATTATTATCATTATTATATTATTAGAACGACCAATCTCTTAATCTCCTCCAATGTTCACTACACTCACCTTGGTGGAGATAATAAGCAGTGAGTACTATTGCTACTACCAACACCACTTAACTACTACTATTACTCCAGTGACTGCTACTGCTATTAATACTTGTACAAGCAGAGCATCAGCAGTATTCTAGTGTGAAATGGTCATTGGTCATCTGCACAATTTCCTTGTGTACAATAACGATCCAGCAACTACAACAACTACAACAACAACTACTACTTAATACCCCAGCGTGAGATAGCTGATGGCCATCTGTAGAATACGTCGAGGCATGAACTGCTTGCTGCGATATCGGTCTAGCAATCGTAACATCACATGAAGAATTCCCTCTGTACGTATACATCAAACACGTACTTTGTAATTATTGGGTCCAGGTCAACTTAACAAAACCTGACCACAGTCTTAAAACTATCTTGAGGATTTTCCTAAAGATCACACTATGTTGTGTGACTTAACTTGAAATTTCCTAAGAATATTTACCATTCCACTTATCGACGGTGTTTGTTCCTGAATATTTTTTCAAGATTTTCCTACCTAAGATTTTTCCTCAGACGTTTCCAAAATACAGATTAGTGCCTAAGTTTTTCCTTAAAAATCTCCTGAGAACCTTCTTCCACGTTCTTTTTTAAAAAAGTTTTGAAAATGTATCCCAAAACAAGAATCTTCGGAAAAAGTTTTGGCACATTTCAACAACCTGACTCCGAGTCTCCATTTCCGGCCAGCCATCTTTCTGTGCACAAAGAGTTTTTCCCATTAAAATAAAATCGCACTGGCTGATGAGTGCCATGCGACCCAACGCAAGGTCAAGAAAAACCTACAAAGTTAAAAATTCGTCCATTTTCCTCCGCAATTCACAATGTAAACTCACATGTAACCATGTGACTCGTACCAAATAAGTAAGTAAAGAAAAACAATTACAGTGTCTAAAATAACATCAGTATCACCACACCACAAACTAGAAAACACTGTCTAAACACAATTCAGTAGAATTTTTGACATTTGGATGGGTTTTTGTGTCATGCGATGTGACATTAGATTTTTCCCTTATATTTATATTGCCACATCTCCAATAGCCTAGTACACCTAAAAACTTAAGTCTTCAAACACATGATCACCTGATCTTGAGACCTCAGCCTTGCTATGCTGTGTGAAACTTCTAAACCATTTCTCAGTCATTCCATGCGACAAAATATAGAAACCTAACCTGAGAATGTTGGCAAAAACCAATGGGCGAATTCCTGATATTCTTTGCTTGCAGAACTTGGGCTGCCATACCTACATACACAGAGCCGGGCTGTAGTAGTAGTAGTAGTAGTAGTAGTAAAGCTTTTCCATAAATTTGAAGGGAGTCACCCGAACAAGTGCGCTAAATGAGAAGGGGTGGGCAAAATTTGCGATTTTTGGCCAGTAAGTCACTGTATCTCAGTAACGGTGCGACATAAAGCCTAGGTTAATATTAATCACTAATAGGAAGTCGTACACTGGCTCTCGATTGGCGCCAAATTCAATGATCTTGAATGACCCTGAACGCCAAATTAGGGGGTTTTATGCATTTTTGGCGATTTCGGGCTGTGACACAGGTCTATATCATTCACAAGGTGGCGCCACGTAACTATCGTTATGTGATCCAGGTAGAGAATTTGGTATTTGTATATTAACTTAGCGTGAACACCCCAATTTTCAACTAAACTACTGAACCGGAACTGTTATAGGCTTTCACGCATTTCGTGAGCATTAGCTCAAATTTCTTGTAGAACAAAATATAGGATTTATAGGACACTTAGTCAAAATATAGGACAATATAAGACACTTTTCAAAAATACAGGATTCATAATATGGGTGGGATGACTGATTAGACTAAAGACTGCATCAGATCGTAAGCTTTGTGAGTGCATCATTTACACTCAGTTCGCCGGTGAAATACAAACATTAGCACTTCATCATCTGCAGCCATTTGACCGACAACATTTTCACATTATTAACGACATAACCACAACTATGCCAGTTCAGTTGCATTCCATCTACTGAAATGAACTACAGGGTGGTCCATAAAAAACGCGGCAGTTTACTTTTGTCCATATCTTTGTTAATTATTGACTAATTTTCAAAATCATTATACTGGCACACTCTGCAAACAATTTGCAATAATGCAATTTTGATGAGCCCCACAGTACTTGCTTGGTCAGGGCGATGTGACCTGACTGGCAGTGTAGTCATGTGAGCGGGAGTAGTTGCGCTTTTTGCTATTCCTGCCATGACTTATAGTAGCTGGGCTTAACAGGATCTAACAAGACACCTATGGGTCATTGCTTGGTTGGTGCCCGCCTGATCTGTGGACTGGTCATGTGCACTGGGTGGCCTCGCTGTTCCTGTCGTGTCTCGGAGTTGGGTGGAGCATTGGAGAGGCTATTGCGGGGATGATGGGTCAAACTGGGATCCCAGTAGATACCAAACGCACTGTAGTTCAGGACTACGGTTTTCCTGTCTGGCTTGGAAACCCTGCGATGGCTCTCATTTGCCCTGTTTGGCTCGGGGGCATGATGGGGGTGGGTGACTGCACCGCTCATGTGGCTGGTATGCTGTTGGGTTGGGCCACTTGCCAGGTGGTTTCCTGTGGGGGCTGTGAAGTCCTTTGGTGAGCCCCACAGTATAGAGAGTAGTCATGTGGACGAGGGTAGTTGTGCTCTTTGCTATTCCCGCCATGACTTTCAGTACCCAGTATATTTGCTGGGAACTTTCTGGGAATGACTGATGGGCCCACATGGGAGCCTACGCCTATGGGGCGACACTGGCTGCCCTGCCCCACATTGGAACATGGAACATGGAACATGATGCAATGAATAAGAAAACAACATATTTGCCAACCCCTTCCGACCCAAGTTGCCAATTGAACAAATCCCTGAATTCGCTCTGCTTTCTGGACCTTTTTACTCACAATGAATAAACGAGAATCACTGTTACTTGTTTCAATCTAGCAAGTAAACTCAAAAGTGTTTCTCGAAATGACATTTGCTTGAGTGAAGATTTGAGAGAACTCACTGAGGTCAGTAGATTAAACTGAGTAAAACTTAAGTAACATTCTTACAATGCACCCTAAGTTAGTTTAAATTAGTGACAGATCAAACCGTTGAAAGCATCGTGTGAGTATATGCAGCGACCATTTCTTGCACTTCCACCAAACCAGATCGGCCCGTGTCTCTTCATCAACAGAGTCACATTCCTGAAAAATCACACAAAAGTACCATCACTAAATGCAAACCAGTAGACAAAACCATAGATAATTTATACCATAGATAATGGACTCAGCAAAAACTCTGAAGCCGCAAAAGTGCCACGTTTATTTCCACATATGCACGATAAATATTTTATATATTTCGAATTACAAGCGTTTTTAATTTGGTTTGCACAACAAAAAGTCGTAAAGTTACAGCTACATGATCTAAAAGTTCATAATATGCATTTTAGAAAAAAATAACGTACCGCGGGTCGCAAAAACAATCTGGTTTGCTAGCAGACGATAATGA
>Ga0209367_1001700_pt1 | contig 27731 bp, 17 predicted proteins | sample WorMetLIZISLAND2_FD_187412 | JGI IMG/M metagenome (GOLD analysis project Ga0209367, IMG submission 187412) | Marine gutless worms symbiont microbial communities from Max Planck institute for Marine Microbiology, Germany - Olavius geniculatus... ...
AGAGGCTTCCCGCTGGTGTTCGACCATCGCACCAACGAGGCGCAGTTCATCCGCCTTCTTCGAAGAAGAAGCCGTTGACCGCTACCTTTATGCCTGGGTGAGGACTGGTGAAGGACTAGCGCCCCGCCGGTTTTCAAGCCAGAATTTCTATGTTCCCGGGGTAAAGCTCCGCTACAGTTGGATGGATGAGCTCGGAGTAGAAGGCCTAGTCAATCGTGTTTTTCCTGGTCCACCCGCTGGACACGTGACCACGTGACTGTCCTGAGGCCTGGCAATTTTTTTGAGGGGTCCGTCCAGGAATCGAACCCAGGACCTACCCAGATTAAGTTTACTATGTCTTTTATCCCTGGGGGCTAGGTGAATGAGTATGCCGGCATACCGGCTGGAGTTGGTTGCGTTATCTATGTTGGGTGATGACACTGCGATCTCATACGGCAGGTGACGCTCCGTAGCGATGAGATCTTAACCTACAACAAAAGTGCGGCAACGAGCTTCAGATGTTTGTCTGATACCGACGGTGATGTGGATATAGGAATGCAGTTTGCTCGGCGTCTGGTGGGGACGCAGACGATGAAGGACTGGGGCATGGAACTGACGAACCGTCTGCTGCCGGAGTGCGCTAAGCTCGGCAACTACACGCAGTCGTACATGGAGTGTCACATGCGGCATATCACACTGTCCGGCATGGCACCTGTAGGAACGTGCCGCATTGGTGCTGCCGCTGACCCTGCCGCTGTAGTCGACCCGCTGCTACGGTACGACGTCATATCGTACACAGTAGGCCCTACACTGCATCATCATCATCATCATCATCACAGGGGAGGTTTGGCGTGGACTAAATAATAACTGCATTACTTCTGAAACCTTGTCAGTGAGGCGTCAGATAAGTGGGTCTAGATATAATCGAGCGACGAAACGGAAAAGTCTTCAGACGCTGCCTGAAGACCGACAGTGACAGTGCACAGGTAGGCTAATGTCCGACGGGGGCTCGTGCCATTATAGATTGGCAGCGAAGACAGGGAATGTCCCGTTGCTAAATGTCACCTGGAGTATAGAGACCGACTTAAACGTGTGTCGACTAGTCACGACAATTAACACAACAGTTAATGAATGTATGATTGACTTACTTTTGTTCACACCTGCTCCCCGTGATTAAAGTATATATTACTCGAGAGAGTCGAGACATTTTTCTGTCCAGACTACTAATGTGTGCAGCGTATTGGAAACTGTTCTGGCGTTGATGCGCTAGTTACACTGTGTCCCAAAACACTGGTACACCAAGCTTGATCTAATAACTTGATATACTAACTTTATCAATTGTTAACGGATTTTCAAAGTTCTGTTGTATAGGTTTTGTAAGGTTAATGGGTTAATCGCTAATAAGGAGTTGCTGTCGTGTGCTGCGCCTTAGCTTGCTTGCCCTAGCCTAGTTCTAGGCCTAGCCTATAGCTGTAGTTAGTAATGTGCATGCATAATGATCGATTGACTTTAATCACTTGAACTGCTAACAGTCTGAGAGACGCTTGTCTGTTTTGCGATTATGCCGCGAAATATTGTCTACCGCTTACATGTGGATCCTGACATAACGCTGCTAATAAACATGCATAGGGCCTACCTGGTGTGACATGTCCTTTCTTTCGCTAAGATGATAAGTGAGTGGCCCTACTATCGAAGTTCTTTTGCTGGCAATCTCTGGAAAATTTGCAACAAAACTCTCGCTAAAGATTTCGCCACACCCAAAACGCATCGCTGCACTGCCTTGTAAAATGCGAATGCTGCAAACTAGCATGTTTTGTGCGTGTTGAACCATAGTCTTGGGTGTGTCAGACAACAAAATGTGGTAAGAGACTATGCACCTTGTCCCCAAAAATAAGCCACTTTGATTTTTTGAACAGCATAAGACATTGACAGATTTTTTGTATAATTTTTGGCATGCATCATTATCACACATCACATATTCGTTCAATTGCAAAATCTGACATGCTCAAAAATGCTTACAATGCAACTGTCGGCCTAAAAACTAAAAAAGAAAGTTCATCGTCTAGAAAACAATTAGTTTAAAAAAGCAACGATTGCAATATTCGCAATATCCACATCAGTTCAGTTTAGTTAGGCTACTAGTAGTATCAGTTGGTGCGTAACGCTGGCGTGGATGATGGCACCACACCAAGAAGAAACTTGATGTAAATAACTATAATTTTGCCCACTTCACCTTAATACTGTTGCTACACTACCCTGTGAAATGGAGAAGTCGTAGTTTGGCCGTTGACAACAATGAATTCATGCTAGGTAGCGCATGCGATGACGAAGAAAATCACCGAGACCACAGAATCATTGAAAAACAAAATTATTCATTTTAAAATCGTTCGTCGACGAACTGAAATGACGCATTAACATCGAGTGAGCCGCTCTGGGTCACGTGGTTATTGAATGTGCTGTTAGTGAGTGGCGTCAACGTCCACCAGCTGCGTTCGTGCTGGAGGAGGACATTTTAAGCACGTGCTGTAATAAAGATGATGTGATGTAACACGTATGACTTTTCGAGAGACAGTAATTGCCAGTCGTGTTTATGGTGGATGAATGTTTCCGTATAGCGTGCGCGGCATCAAAGGTCTTCGCGTGGCCGATGCTTCTATCATCCCGAGTTCAATGAGCGGCGACACGTACGCCACGCAGGTGATGATTGGTGAGAAGGCGGCCGACATCATCCGCGAGAAGGACACGGTCAAAGCGATCAAAACCTACTTCCATCACCTGATCGAGATGAAGCATCACCGCATCATGGACGACGACGAGTCGGGTGTCGCGCACTCGCCGCCGGAGCAAGTCAAACGCTGAATCCACTCTCTGCAGTCTATAAATAGGTCGAATCTCATCTCAACCCAACCCAACGACTGCTTGATCGATCGTTTATGACCCACGTCTCTCAATCACGCGTAAAAAATTCCCTGCGCTTCCAGTTGCCGTCCGTCTCTCAAAAAATCTCCGTCCCTAAATTTTTTTAGACCCTTAAAAATATTGGTGCAACGTTGTTTGTTTGTTTTCAACGTTTTAGTCAGCCTGCTAAGAAAACGTTTGCATCTATTACATACTGCAATCGGCTTATTTTTACTTTACGCCTAATTCTTTGGGCCTGTGTAGTAGGCTAGGGGGGCTTATTTAGCGCGTCGCAATTGTTTTTACGCGCGAAAGCAGCTACTGCTTTCAGCGCGTCTTAGCCATGACAATTTTGTCTGTCTGTCCGTCCGTCTGTCCGTCACACGGGTGGATCAGTCAAAGACGGTGCAACGTACGTAGGATCACTAAATCTTCACAGTCGGTTGCCTGGAAAACTCTAGTTTTTATGAACCATAAAGCTTTCCATAAATTCGAAGGAAGTCATCCCGAACAAGGGCGCTGAATGAGAGGAGGTGGGAAAATTTTGAGATTTTTAGCCAATAAGTCGCTGTATCTCAATAACGATGCGAGATAGGACCTATAGCCTAGGTTACTATTAATCACTAATAGGAAGTCGTATACTGGCTCTCGACTGCCACCGAATTTAATGACCCTGAATGACCTTGATCGCTAAAACAAGGGTTTTATGGATTTTTTGGCGATTTCGGGCTGCGACACACATTTCAAGAGCAAATTGCGCCGAAACTAATTGAGATAGACATGAATAAGCTGCATATGATATTTTTCGCATTAAACATAGATTTCGACGGTCCAAGTCTCGATTTTCTAGGTTCAAAGAAACCTGCGCATGAGGTCATCAAAGACCGGTACCTCCGTAAAAGTCGTTATTTTACCGTTGTTGGTTAGTCTTTCGTGAAAACGGTTGCAGATAGGCATGGGCATGCTGCTTATCAAAACAAGCGCTAGTGAAGAACTTTTCAGTCGTATCAACATCAATGACTTTGACAAACCCTAAACTTTTAAAATAAGGGGTTTTTGCTGATTTTAGCGATCTTCGGCTGCAGCGCACACTTCAAGAATGAACTGCGACGAAATGGCTGGAAATAGACTGACAGTTTGCGAACAGGAACTGCTATATTCTTTCGCGCGTCTAGTGAGCATTAGCTCAAATTTCTTGTATGAATCGTTGTATAATATTTCACGGCATGTCATGAAATTGAAAAAAAATAATAATGCTTATTTTCTTATCCCCGTTTCTACTTTTTCGCCGAACTGCAACTGGAAGTAAGCTTACATTTTTAGGCTTCACGTCTACAGCCCGGCGGCCCACACTTCGCACACTACTAGTGCTTTCGCATGAAAGTCTGTTCTGTGTTTATGCCACACTGTGCTCTAAGTCTGTAGTAGCTAGAGTCTTTGTACCTTGTATATACGTTGCGTTGTTTGTATGTTTTTTTTTAATTTTTCCCTCACAGTTAATTTCAGCAATACGATGAGTTGTAGTTTAGACTCCCAGTGGCGGTCCTAGCGAGCAATATCTAGGGGGGACACGGTCCCATGGCGAGCGCGGTAGCGCAAGCCTATGACGGGGGTCTGGGAGCAGAGCCTTTAGCGGGGTCCAGGGCAGAGCCCCTGGTCAGAGGGTCAGGGGGACGAAGCCCACTGAAGCTGAAGCACTTTTGGTTTTTGGACGTTCGATGGAAACCGCAAATTTGCCTACTTTTCTAAAATTTGGAAACGCAATACATGAGATATTTGTGTTATCTTTAAGAAAGTCATCGGTAGCCACGAAACTGAGGGGCTGGAGCAAAATTGGGGGACTGTGCCCCTTTCACACCCGGCCCGAGCCTAAAACCGCCACTGTAGACTTCCGTTGTTATGTTTGTAAGATTATAGTTTTTTTTAGAATTTCGTGTCCATGTAGAACGGCATAGGCCTACGCATGGGCTGTAAGGCCAGCACTATAGTCCAGACCTCCCAAGTATAAGAAACATCAATGGCGTTGTGGCCGGAGGGAGCCAGTAGGGCAATTACTTCCCAAATTTTGGGTTGGCAGAAAATAATTGGAAAATCTTAAGTGTTCTTCTTGAAAAAAATTTTGGTCCAAAAATAGAAATTTTGATCTGAAAACCATTATTTTGGAAATATTTAGGACAGAGTTAAATTCTGAGCATCTATAATTTTATTTTTATCATGTCGGAAATTTGCAGTTGTTTAGCTCATTTTGACGAAAAATTTCAACTTTCTATCCTGCCTGTTCTAAACCCACGACTCCTCTGGAAAAGGGAATTAAAGTTGGAATTATAGATGTTTTAATAACTACAAAAACACAACATTATAAATAGGACAAAAACATGTTTAAAAAATATTTAAACATTTAAAAAAACATGTTTTTTAACATTATAAAATAATGGTTTTTTGCATTTATGCTTGGAATGGAATATGGTAATGAAAGAAAAGTATCGGGCATGCACCAGTTTTCAACTTGTTGAAGTTTGACCAAATGGTTTGACTGTATACTCAGAAAAAAAACAAAGAAAAAAGAAGGGGAAGGAGAAAAAGTAGTATGGAAGGAAAGTGTAAGTTTAAGCTTTTTATTGAGAAATCTTGCGTTTGCTAAAACAGGTGATGACTTTTTTGTCAGCGTTTCTTTGCCTTCGAATGTAATGCTTCACTTTTTTTGAAGTTGCTGGAGTGTGGTTTATTCGAAAATTATTTTCGACATATGAAGTGTATTTTTATTCTAGACCAACGTCACGTCATCAACTTCCCGGCCTTCTTAATGAAAATCCGAAAATACTTCTAAAGAGCTCGCAGCATATTAATAATACTTTATTATTTTTATTTGTTATTGTTGTCTGATATGTAATAGGGGCCTACACTAAGCCTACTGTAGTAACGATAAGATTTTTTATGACTGCCATTTTGAAAGTATCGGGCATTCTTTATAAAGTTTAATATTCTTTTTTTTATAGCTATTACCAAAATGAGAATTTATACTACGTTTATGGCAGGATGAAGTTCTAGTTCAAAATGAGGATATTAGGTGCTTTACGAGGAGTTTCTCAAACTATTTTTTATGAAGTAAGAATATCACTAAAAACTAAACTTTACAAGTTTTTGTGATGACTGCCATTCTGATTTTGTCTATACAGTTATGTCCTTAGGACAATATGCCACTGCCGTGTGTGTATATTCTTCTAAACTCTTGTAAATTGTGTCGCAACGGCTCGTAGATATTGACAGTTACTTTACCTGTGTTGAATTATTTACCTGTAGCGTATTGGCTAGATGCGTTAGCATGCGATGCATTATTACGTTTCCATATTTGTGCAGGAAAGTAGACAACGATTAAAGACTATTTGGATGCCGTAGATTACTCCAAAACTGGTGTACTGCAGTCATCCATTCTGCAATTAACATGCACTTACACGTAGCATCAGTGGCGGATCCAGAAATTTGGAATAGAGGCGGGGCGGAAAGGTACATGTAGGTGGTGGATTCTGGGGGACTGTCCCCCTCTCCAGAAAATGTTTGAACATTTTATGCCAAAATAATGCATTTTCATGCAAATGTTTCACTTGTTTTGAGATGCATCCATTTAATAGGGGGTGGGCGCCTCCTCCCGCTTCTTCCTTTTGAATCTGCCACTGCGTAGCATTATCAAATTATGTGCGTGTCTAAATGTTTCTGAGTTTTCTTCAATAACAATGTCGTTGCAGCATGTCACTTATATATAGTGGCAATAATGCTCAGTCTTGAGATAAAAATTCTTGGCGATAGGCCTATACATGTAGTTATAGGCCGGTTGAACAAAACGTGCAGTTGGTGCAGCAGCATAGGGCCTACACATACCCAGCTGGCTGTAGTTTGTCGTGATTAAAACGCGAATCTGCGTCGAGTGTCATATGTTTCGTAGACGAGTTTTAGGCGTACGTTTTACGTTGAACTTGAGTACTTCAATGACGATCGAATCTTTGTTCTGTTGTGAGTTTATGTTGCGTCGCTGTTGTTCGTTCGTAAAATGACACATCATCAGACTTTCAAAACTGTTGTTTCTTTATTTTAAAACATCTAATTTTTTTCGAAAAATCGACACAAATGTGCAACATCTTGGTGATCCAAAAATTAAGCTTTACAAGTTTTTTGTGATGCCATAACTGCATCTAAGATTAACATATTGCCAGAATTTTTTCGCAGATATTTAGGGCTTAAATACTCTGCAGTAAATGTGCAACTAGGCCTAGTCCACTAATGATTAAATCATACCACAAAAATGCGTCGCTATAGGCCTATCTTGTGAAATGTAGTTGGCTTTGAAGTGAGCTACAATATTATAAGGATTGCTTCTTCAATCATGATTACTGTGAGACAATTCGGTCTCATGTTCAAGCTGTTACTTTGCTGTTGGGTTTTATCATCATATACACTGTGTTTAAAAACGTCCTACTTTGTGATTGTCCATATCTTTGCCAAATATTAGGCCTAATCGATTTTCAAAAGTTTTTCACTGACACACTGTCTGGCAATAAATTGATTATTGAATATCCCACCACACTTTAACAATGTCGCTATACTATCTTGTACAACAGGGTTTTCAATAGCGGGTGTTTGGGCGTAAATACGCCAAAAAAAATTTAAGCCCGTACGCCCAAATTGACGTAGACTTTACGACGTCCAAATTCAACTGCCTCTTATTATGTCTATTTGTTTATAATAAACTGCAACTTGACATCTGCAGAATCTGTTTTCGAGTGTTTTTTAGTCTAATAACTTCTGTTGATTATCGTGTTTCTGCATACTTGATTTCATGAAAATGTGGCACGGCAACGTGTCACTGACACACTGTCACTAATTTCTACTCTGGAAAACAAAAATCGCAGCCTTTTTTGCCGACCGTACTTAAGTAACGGTCAAGCTATTGGCATGGTTGTCGTCTGTTCGTCGTCGTCATCGTCGTTTGTCGTCTGTCGTCTTTAACGGATGTATCGTAACTAAGCTTTAGGTCATAGGGGGCAGTGGCGTAGCCAAGAAGGCCCAGCCCCCGAATCCTCCAGACAAAACCTAAGCATATGTATAAACTGCACAAAATTTGCCAATTTGGTCAGCTTATTTTCCGGAAAATAATTAAAATTGTTGCCACTAAATTTTTTTCTTCAAAGCTAAAATGCACCTAATTCGATTTCGGCTGGGGCTTCGCCCCAGACCAAGCTGGGGGAACTCACACCGCTCTCCCAGCCCCTAGCTATTTTAGGGGGTCCTACTTCTAAGGAAAAGAAGGGAGAAGAAAAGGGGAGAGCATGGGAAGGGAGGGGAGGAATAATAGGGAAAGCTGCAGAAAAAGAAGGGACAATAGGAGAAAGGGGAGGGGAAGAGAAGAAAGACGAGGCTCCCCAACTGAAATTTCTGGCTACGCCACTGCTAGGGGAAAAACTTTTTACACGAATAAAGAGCCATTGTATTTTAAACTTATGCATGTAAAATTTCTGCGATCTAGTGGAAGGGAAATTAACATTTTCAAATTTGGGGTTGAACGAAGGGAAGCAAAAAATTTAATAGGAAACTGGCCATATCTCGAAAACGGTTAGAGATAGGGCTAATATTACTATTAATCACTAATAAGAAGTGGCGTACGCCCTTTCAGATTACATGAAAATCATTGACTTTGGATGACTTTGAAAAGTCGTAACGCACTATGGTATGCCAATCGTGCGGTATTAGGGCTAAACGGTAAGTCGTAGGGGGTCGGCGATAGTACCATCACATAGGACGTTGGCAACTTCCTATGGGCTATCAATAGAAGAGCCTAACCAAATCTCCATCTGCAGCGGTTTGGACACAATTTTCAATGGAAAGTTTCAAGCTATAAGTAGTCGTATCTCGGAAACGGTGAGAGATCAGTGGCGTAGCTAGGATCTAGTTGTAGTGGGGGCACTTGTACGTGAGGTGGGGTATAAGGAGGGGCGTTCCCTCACCACGGGGAAGAGGTCTGGGAAGAGGGATGTGCCCCCTCCCCAGAAAATTTTTAGATTTTGGTGTGAAAATGACGTGTTTTGGTGTATTTTTGGCACTATTTTGAGTAACTGAGTAGGCTCCTAGGGGGGCACGTGCCCTCATTTCCCCTATGGCTACGCCAGTGTGAGATATAGGGCAAGGTTGTTAATAATTGTTATTGTTATTGATCACTAGTAAGAAATAGCATATACGCCCATCCAGATGAGATGAAAATCATGGACCTTGGATGACCAAGGTCACTGACAACAAGTACGGTCGGCTATTGTAGCGACAACTGGGTTTTTTGTTTGTTTTTCAGCATGGGCCATACTCCACAGGCCCAACATTCTGCTCTTTAAGCTGCATAAGCTTTATTCGTTTTGTGTTAAATTGTTTATGAACAGATTAACTTGTTCTATGAACACTATTGAACTCTGCAAATTCGTAACTTTTTCTAATCCAGAAACTGCGTTTTTCGTTTTGCCTAAAGCTAGAATAAGATGTTGCTTGTTTTCAAAACCAATGTCTATGTTGGTGGTGCTTAAACACCTAGTAAGCATTATTGTTTTGCTGCTGCATTATGTTAATTTTTGTTTGAGCTTTCTTGCAGGCCTACTTGACTTTTAGATTTCGAAAAAACTAAGAATCATTCACTTTTAATATAAAAATTAATAGAAACTTGTTACCGAAAATATTTTTAGCCAACCGTGCTCAAGTAACGGTAAGGCTAAGCTTATGGCATGGTTGACGTCAGTCGTCATCTGTCTGTCTGTCACAGATGTATTGTGGCTAAAAGGTGCGAGATACAGCCTAGGCTGCTATCGATCGCTAATAGGAAGTCGCATATTGACTTTCAAAAAACATGGAAATCATTGACCTTGGATGACCTTGAAGGGTCATAACACACTATGGTATGCCAATCGTGTGGTACTATGGCTATAAACGGTCGTAGGGGGTCGGCGATGATACCGTCGCATAAGGCGCTGGCGACTTCCCATAGGCTGTCAATAGTAACCATGTTTCCATCTGCAGCGATTTGGCAGCAACTTTCAAGGGAATGTTTCAAGCTATAAGTAGTCGTATCTCGGAACGGTGCGAGATGGAGCCAAGGTTACTATTGATCACTAATGCGACATCGCATACCACACCTTTGTCGCTACACTACCTTGTAAAATATAAATATCCAAAAACGTACAATATCTACAGATGGTAATAAGATCGAGTGGTAAATTTTCAAAGTATTAAGGTAAAATGTTAAATATTTAAGTGTCAAAAAGTTTTAGGTGTAGCTACGCAGTAAGTTTTCATGTTTCAAAAATAGTGCACAGCTTGTAGAGTCGCACACCTGAAGTACATTGCTCCGTATGCTCGTGCAGCTGAGTAAGAATGCAGCCATCAACCAGCATTAGTGTACACTGAAAATTAGTGCACAGTAAAATCGTTAAAATCATTTGAAAAATGTTTAATATGTTATGTCCTCCAATGTTTTTGACACTATAACTCATATTCTAACATTTTAAATACTTTAAAAATTAACCATTAGACCTTCTGTCAATCTCTAGATATAGTATGATTTTTGGAAATTTATATGTTACAAGATAGCGTTAGTGTAGCAACATAATTACAGTGGTGTGCATGTCACTAAGTAGCAAATTTCTTGCAGTCCAGTGGTGAAAACATTGTGCAAATTGATCAATATTTGCAAAGATATGGACAATATAAGCACAATGTAAGCAATAGCTTACTTTTTTGGCCCACCCTGTATGTCTGCCAGAAAAAAAACAAAGGACTAAAAAATTGCTGGTGCCGGTTGACATCCGTCATAAGAAAACCAAGATTAATAATACCTTTAAAATATACTTGCAGGTTTTACTGTTTTCAAAGCATTACTGAAAAACGTATGCATGTAGTTTGTTATGCTGCAGTAGGTTTACTTTCCCACAAGTACTCTAGCATTTTGTAGTTGTGACATTACATAACATAAACTATGTGAACTTCTTTTTATAGGCTGCAACCAGAAGCCAACACCTGTCTTAATTTGTTACAGGAAACACACTGGCTCATGTTTACTCAATGGCAGGAAATTTTCTGTCAATTTGTATGCACTGCCATTGCACTAATGTACAGTGGCTTCTACCCCTACACATGGTGGGCGCTGCTTGCACCCAGTGAAAAGAGGGGAAAATTTTGATAAGGTTGTAGATCGAAACTTTCCCCCTATTTTTTACTTCTTCCTACCTTTCAATCTGCACCTTTAACAAAAAATTCCCCCTATTTCACTGGGCATATCTACACCCTTAACAACTTTTTCCCTAGAGGGAAAAGCCCAAAATGGAGGGAAGTTGCACCCAATTTTGATTCCAGATTTGGGGGATAGAAGCCACTGCTAATGTGTGTGCATATTTCTGTTTTTAGACTGGAATATATCAAAAGCAGAATGACAAAACGCTGTAGGGGGCTATCTAGTTTCCTACCAAAACGTTATAACCAGAAAGTTCTGTAAAAAAGCAATTCATACGAAATGTCAAATATTACAAAATAAAATGAAACGTAGCAACCACGCTTGTAAATTAATTAGGAATAAAAGTGTAACTACAGATTAAAAACATGGGAACATGCATCACGTACAAAATTTTGTTCAGTTTTTCAAAAAGTCATTTACAAGAGAGTTGTTTTGCCATTCTGCCGTCAATATTCCATGTAACAAAAAAACTACTGTGACCTGTCCTAATTGATAATGCTGACTATGTGACTTTAAACAAAAACAAACAGGTTACATGTATATTAAATATACAGCACATATGTACAACACAAGTAACTCAGTAACAAAAAATACAATATTAATGCTGCCTTAAAAGATTTAGATTACAAATACATGCAAACTTACACACTAGCAGATCACTATCCTTTTTCCAGTGCTAAAGTTAAAAAATTAAAACATGTCTCAACTCTGTTACTTACATAAGACTAAATAGAAATAAGTATAATTCTGTAAATTTAGAACCAATGTTAAACAAAACATTAAAAATTAAATCTTAACAAAAAAATAAATAAAAACTACAGGGATAACAAAGACTGCTGCAAAAGTCACACGCACACACGCACGCACCCTCACACACGATGGTTCACACATCAGACGCTACAGTCAGTGAGACTCAGTTCATGGTAATACTATATACAACAGGTCAGTAAGTCCCCTGATTGTCAACAATGTTCACTTCTTCGCAGATTTCTTTGCCTTCGCTACCGCCTTGGGCTTCTTCGGCTTGGCTGCCTTTGGCTTCTTGGCTTTAGCTGCTGCTGGTTTCTTAGCGACTTTGGGCTTCTTGACCGCTGCCTTCTTTACCTTAGGGGCAGCTGCCTTCTTCGGCTTTTTCACCTTCTTGGCACCAGCAGCCTTCGGTTTCTTCACCGCCTTGGCCTTCTTTGGTTTCTTCGCCTTTGGCTTCTTGATGGCCTCTTTCTTCTCACCGACACGGAAGCTGCCCGACGCACCGGTTCCCTTCGCCTGCTTCAGGGTGTGGTTCTTGACTCCGGCACGCAGAGCCAGCTTCAGGTGTGCGTTGATCACTCGCTCATCATGACCAACGTTGTAGTGCGCCACGATGTACTTAAGGATCGCCTGGCGAGATGAGCCACCGCGCTCCTAACAAAACACACACAGACCAGATCCTGTAGCAACTGAACATCAACGCTAGGCATATGGGAAATGTGAAATGAGTCAAAAACATCAGGTCATTGGAAAAACACTGCGACTATAGACTCTTGGTTCATTAAGCTCATATTTTGACGTCAGATAGCTTTAAGACTGACGACTGATTGTGGTTTATTGACTATGTCTTTTGACAAATAAGGAATGCAAGGTAAAAATTTGCACAGTAACATTGCATATGGCAACTTACAGGGTTCCCACTCAAATGACAAAAAAAAAATTCGGGACTTTTTCAGCACCATAAAGACAAGAATAACCCATCAATGCACTTAGCTAAACTACAAGCACCCGAATTGCTTTAGTGAGAAAACATGACTCATGAAGTATTACCTGACAGGTTAATGCTGCATGTCAATCAAGCACAATATTTATATTATAAAAACGTTTCTAAAATCAGAACTTGGTGCTATTTACATTGTCACAATGTCACTCGTGTTACACTGGTGCTTCACATATGTTAGTGGAAAAAATTATGGATTCAGTATCTTGGTTTTTCTTTAGGATAACACTAGCAAAAATCAGGACTTTTCATAACTTTTTCAGCACCCACGTCCAATTTCAGGACTTTTTTTAGGACGAGTGGGAACCCTATACTCATTCCACACTTAACCCAAGCCTAAAACTGTGCACTTTACAATGACAGTTGTCAATTATGCACGGGTACAAAAAAACCAAGGCAAACACGACAAATGTGCTACACCATGATAGCAAAACTAGTGACTGTCAGCTGAAAATAGCTGGCAACGGTAAAAATGGCATTCACAACCTGACTATCTGGCAGTGACGTTATCTAGAACATCCAGAAAAAAGTGACTTAGTATGAGGTGCTGTCCGCGGAAACCGGAACAAAACGTTTCAGACTGCCCTCAATTTAGCAAACTTGACTTCTATCGTCGGATATACAACAAAACTGTATTAAATGTCGTCCATTATTTCTGCAATTGCGTGCGTCGTACGTCTTAACAACTGCAAGAAGTTAACAACAACAAAGCAGAGTTTTAAACTGATAAATGTAGCAAATAACTGATTTCGTCGACTCAACATACCTTCAGAGCGATGAGAGCCTCCTGGATCATCTTCGAGTACTTGGGATGACTCGACTGCTTCTTCGGCTTTCCCGATGACTTTCTCTTAGCTACTTTAGCCGGAGCTGCTGCGTCAGACATTGCGAAGTTTCTGGATGTCGACTTGCACAAAGCACAAAAGAACTCTCGAATTCACGATAATCTCTGAAAACCACCAACGATGCGGTAGAAATAATGGCGCCTCACACGACGCGCGGTTATAAAGCAAACGCGCGGACCTTGTTGAGGCACAGTCAGTGCCCGTTCGATCCCGCCGTTATTTCACGATCTTGCTGACGTTCAGTTGTGCTTGTGTGGTCTACTTCTCGCTTTAATTGTAACGTACCGCACTGTCTTTCCAACTTCTTGTTATATTGCACTGCTACTACGAACTCTTGCCTAACGTTCTGACTAACTGTCACGGTCTCGGCGTTTTTGCTGTCCGCTACACAACTGTTCAAAACAAATTGGGTTGGTGCGTGACAGAAGGGTTCTGCTTCGTTTGAATTAAATTTCGCTGATTTCTGCAAGTATTTTCCAAAACTGTCGATCGTGTAAGATAGAGCGATCTTTTGACTGCATTTATTCGTATACGTGCTTGAAAAATAGTTTAACGTGAAATGACACTAGCCTTATAAACTTCACTACACAAACACAGAATCGCCATTTTGCCTATAGAGATGCACTCACATCAGTCGCCGTATCTCTTATAAATGAAACCGTTTCCCAAAAGAAATTGTTTTACAGAATTTACCGTGTTTGTGGTAAAACATTGTACATTGAACTGGCAAGAGGTTGACGTTTTCGAATGCAGTATATACGGTATTTTTCGCCAGAAAACCCATTTCGTGCGTGCGCTCCACTGTGGTCTGTTAACTCGACGCTTGCATTAGATAGTTCCCAACTTCCCAGCTAATGTTACCAACTTTGGTCTTAATTTACATGAACTACCTGGTTTTTGTTGTTGAATTTAGCATTATCAAGTGTGCTTTTTCTACAGATTCTGTTTCTCATTTCCTTAATAACTCAAAATTACCGCGCTCGGACATAATTTGTTCAACTGTTATGGACCTAAGCTATATGCCATAAATGACTGTTAACAGTGTGCAGTATTGCTAGCATGGCATAGCACCAAGCCTATTTTTATTCTATGTTTCATCATTTTATAATTTATACTATTGAAGTAGCGTATGCATATTTCAAGATTGCGAATAATGCAATAAGCTTATTATTTATATGCAACTTGCAAATGCAGGGCCAACTGATTTCCATATACACATACCGGTAGCCTCTATGCAAACTCTTGGAGCTATATAGCCTAGGCCGGTACAAGACGTGCAAAAGAAACACAGGTTACCGTCTATGTCTATTTTACATGTAGACCTATTCAATTAGGCATACACAATTTGAATTAGGTTAATAATAGTTTACTGTTTGATTTATTCTTCTATTTCACATTCATTTCATAGGCCATAATCTGCCTCTTCAGAAAATTTGATAGTTTATCAAACTGGCGTATTTTCGCGGAATGTTTGGTGCTAAATTGTTTCTTAACGATCAAAAACAGTAAAAAATACTAGGATTGTCATACGAGTTTGATGGAGATCGACGTGAACGTGTCACTTATTGGCTCGCGACGCTGCACGCTATATATAAGCGACCCTTGTTCTCAGACAGCGTGTCTGTGCATGACTGTCTCATGGCCTCTGAGACTCATTTTCCGAATGAATGTTGATGGTATTCACGACAGTGGCGTAGACAAGAGAGAGCCCAAGGGGGCCAGCCCCCCAGACAACACATAATAGGCGTTTAAACAACACTGAATTTGCCAATTTGGTCAGTTTATTCTCGGGAAAATAATTAAAATTGTTGCTAACAGATCTCATCATTTAAAGATAAAATGCACCAAAATTGACTTTGGCCGGGGCCCCGACACTGGATGGGGTTGTCTTACTTCTAAGGGAAGGGAGAGAAAAGGGAAATGGGAAAACAGACGAATAAGTGAAGAGGGGAGGAAAAGGGAGAGGAGAAACGAAACGGGGAAGGAAGGGGAAGAGAAGGCAGACGAGGCCCCTCCCCAGTTTACATTTTTGGCTACGCCACTGATCTGATTCATGACATAGTTAGGCCTTAATATGTTGACTATCTGTTTTCTAACGACCAAAAAATCAAGCTCAATGAACATCAAAAATTTACAGAAACGTTCGTACCTTTGCGGTAAATTAGATCACTTCGTGGTGACGCCAGCTACCTAGGAGGGGAAGCCGCACAATACGTCGGCAGTGGCCAACATGTTGCTAGCATTTTATAGCTGCCGTTCTGGCGACAAAAGATTTACACTACATGGCATATATGTATAATAATAATATAATATACCATATCCATGCAGTTATTATGGCACACTGACTGACATATACCAGCATTCGGTAACAACTACTAACAACTAAACGACGATTATCAAACATGCAGCAGCACATAAAACATTCACATTTATCTCATTTTCAGTAATTGTCATAAAATGCAACATACTGGTAATATACAGCACTAATTAAAAACTAAAGTGTCATACTGAATGCCAACAAGTCACCATATTACAATGCAAAGAACAGTATTAAATCAAACACAATGTCATTGTTTTTATCAACTGTTCAACTAATTGCAGACAACTTTTGCTGAAGTCATCAGCAATTTAGGCAATCAGGCCTCGCACTATGCAAAATTTGTAGGACACCAATAGCCCTCAAAATTCTAGACATTTACCAGAGCATTTTCTAACTAGATGATCTAGTAAGTACAACAACTGCACACACCGGTGACTGCATTAAAAACTTATGAAACTGACATTTCCTTAACAGGAGGCAATGACAAATAATTTCCAAGGCAACACCAGAACGTCATTATCTGTTGTTACTTCTACTGGGCGTATCATGTTTTTAAAAAATTTTGCCCAATTTTCAGGATTTCCAGGACAAATCTGCTTATTTTAGTATGTGAGTGAGTGAGTAGGGATTAACGTCCCACCTGACACAGTATAGGTCATTTCGGGGACAGCCTTTTCAGGCAGAATGCCACAAACACATAATAATGGAACAGTAAGTTGAAACTTTACAATAAACAAAAAGTTTAACCTCTACAGAAACTCAAAACACAAAAATGACCTTAACTTAAAATTGCAAGAACCCCATTATACAATTTTAGGTTAAGCTCATTTCTGTGTTTTGTGTTTCGGTAGAGGTTAAACTTTTTGTTTATTGTAAAGTTTAATTAAGTACATGTAATTTCAAGAACAAGCTTCAGCTTTCATGAACTTCAGAATGATCGCTGACTGCAACGACATGTCGATGGCTTGGGCAAGTCAAAAAACATTCAGTACACCTTACCATTTCCACTCATTAACTCATTACTACACCCAATTGCATAAAAAGTGAATTCGACAAGAAAAGCAGTATAATTTCCACTAACAACATTGGTGCTGTGAAAAATCATAGATCAGAATTGCAAATACTTTCCATCAACTACATTAATCAGCAAACGGATAAAACAAATACAACATTAAAACTGTTTTAAGAACTAAGTAAAAATTACATTCCTAATATTAATTTGTACAATTTCCAATTTTTGCAGGAAAAATAAGACAATAAAAATGAATAATATAGTATAGTAATAATATACAATAATGCAACTCTTAAGTGCTGTACCATTATAACAGTCATGAAAAAATAAACCCAAACCAAAAAAAATGATTAATCGCAGTGTCGGGAATAAAACTTTTAATTTTACACAAAAATGTAAAGAATACTTTTAATTTTACCAGTATAATAAACAACTATATCCTAAAAATGAGGACACACTATCATCAAATCCAACAGCATTTATCATTTGTAGCAGTTCAAAATATTCTTTTTAATTGCAAGCATAATTTTCTTCACAGGTCATTTGAGTTGCATTATGATGAAAAACAAACAAATGATATTAGCCTCAAGTGGAATCTTCAACCTTTGCCCAAAAACATCACAAAAATTGTATGACAGCAGTAGACAATATTGTTAATGACAGTTCATGTATGCGTTGTTTCACATATAGCATACAGATTAGCTGTGACGGTATTTACGACATATTAAAAACAGTGCCTAAACATAAACACAAGTCTTTAACAGAAATAAATTAACTACATTGTAAAACATAAAAAGCATAAACAATAGCCATAAAATAAAACAAGTAAACTGGATCATTGATGACAGAAAGTAACAGTAATTATACTGTACACTGCAAACTAGAAGCAAAAATAAACGTTCATTCATTCAGTTATTCATTCATTCCAAAAAAATGTAAATTAACATATAAAGTTCTTAATCAAGCACAGCTAACCTCATTACATATTAATTGATGTTCAAAAATCTTTCACGAGCAACATTTGTGGCTAAACTTAAAATACACTAACTGTCACAGACTAAATACTTCATAAGCTCTTAACTTGCTTATTCTAAAGCTAACTACATTTCACAAGGTAGTGTAACAACACACTTAGAGTGTGACGGGATATTACTTAATGGCAATTTATCGCATAGTATGTCGGTGAAAAAAATTTGAAAATAGGTAAATATTTGACACAGTTGACCAATATCACCATAAGTCACGAAAACGTCTTTGATACACATGAAAAAAATCACAGCACCTTATGCATACACAGACAGCCAAAAAAACACATGCAAAAACATCTGACGTTCGTTCAGGCAACACAGAATAAACTTCTCAGAGCTGCAACGCAACTATCGGATGCGGCTTTTGCTTCGTGCGAGACAAGAACAAAGTTGAGAAAACCATGCGGCAGATCGGCAAGAAACTCAAGTTGCACTGGACAATGGAGGCGACGCAGACGACGTGCAAACACCACGGAATCATCCATCATTGGGTCTAGATGACATGCCTACAACAGCACAACTGTCATCGTGATCAAAATGCATATCGCAGCAATAGGACTTTCACAGACACTTTTGGGTAAAAGCTGAGAACATGATTTCTAACACAGCTGGAGTATGCCGAATTCGATCATCACAGTTCACAAGCCAAATTCTGAGTTTTTGTCTTTTTGACCTTGCAGTCAGCATAAACCAAATGACTGCTAAACTGCAATTTTTGACATTTCGCTTAAAATCTTCTGCGGACACTCGCATACCACATTACCAGGTTTTTAGTTCACTGGACAAGTAACAAAACTGCTATAAATTCAAGCAAAAATAAACGTTCCTTCATTCAGTTATTCATTCATTGTCTGGCAGCAGCAGCAGTTGTTCAGTGGTTAGTGATGGACTATCACCTGAGCAAGTTAGCAACTATAATTGAATGTTAACTGTAAATAATCTCAAACACACTCGGAGTACCAGCATAATGAGAAGTAAAAATGTAGAAAACTAGCCGTAAGCACAGTTCATGCTGAGGAGAGCTATGGTACTCACTGGTGGCATGAGAGAAAACACCAATACTAATTCATTTCATTAGCAACCAACATATGCAAAGTAAGCCAAGAAACCTATCTATTACTCACAACAAAGGCCATAAGCAAGTTAATGGAATGCCTCGTATAAATAGTTGACAGCGTAGATAAAATCAACATCAACCAATATCCAACAAGAAATAAGACCATACCAGCCAGAACGTACAACCAATACATGTATGTTCAGACAGCAATTACTTATTAAGTAAATTTCTTGAATAAGACAGTGTGAAACATACAATGAGGTGCACTGGACAGAGCTGCCGTAGCACGTCATCGGATGCCAGCAGCGGAGACATGTAGGGACTCCTGGCAATGTGTCCGTTCTTTGAGTTCTCCAGTGGGCTGCTGGGAAACCGACATAACTTGGCGTACGTCGACAGATAGCGAAGCTCAGAGTCAAGGGATTTCCTGTCTACCGGCGAAACAGACGGCGGCGGCTGCGAACACATCAGAGGCATTGACGAACTCTTGAACACCGAGGAATGTTTGTGGCCGCTGCCATGACTAGAGTCTACCGTGGCTTCACCACTGGGACAAACCACGGCTATATCCCTGGTATTGTCAACTCTATCACTGTGACACTGCAGTCTAATGTCTCTGCCAGTGTCTGTCCCGGCTGTGACAGGACATGCAGTACCAGCACAGTCTGTTAGGTCTTCACTCGAGTTGTCCTCCGAGCCAGCAGCATACGCTACATAATCAGAACACACCTACGGTTTAAATAACTATTAAAGACGTTTTTGTTCAACTAAGACTAGGGCACATTGTGACTGTTTTGTTCAAGTTAGCTGACTTCAAGTACACTTGACTGCTTATTACCGGTACTTACTCTATAAGTGCTTGTGCCAGCTATACCACAGCAGTCTCTCTCTCCTTCAGGCTGTGGGTCACTCGGGTGAAGAAAGCAAGCATCAGCTACTTAATTACTTCATAATGGTTAAAAATTAAATGTTAACAAATTATTCTGAAGTAGTCAACTGCTCAACTGCTAAACTATGTAGTTAACCACTTTGTGTTTACAAGAAGTGAACTACTGCCCAATCTGCTTGACAGTAAGCAACATGCAACAATATAAAGTATGACGGAGCGACCAACACAGAACAAAACACAGACAACACTGCAAACAACAGCCATAGTATAAGTAAACATAGTTACTTAGTCTCACCATGCAAGCACAGAGACAGCACGCCGATAGGAAGAAGTGGGTCCATTAGAGCAAGAATGCGTGACGGCGACGGAATGTAATGTATCAGAAGACATCCGTAAATTGACAAGATGCCATCAGGTTTGCGAATGCCCTCTGCGACCACCTTCATTGTGAGTGCTACGGCCAGATTGGCGCCGGCACTGTCACCAACGATCAGCACACGTTCACCCGTCCAACCTGCATCACAATCAGCCACACGGCATACAAAAACTGCGGACATATCACACTATTCACATTAATCGTGTCATATACTTTTTACATGCAAAAGCAGCTACTGCTTTCAGTGCATCTTAGCCATCGCAATTCTGTCCGTCCGTCCGTCCGTCTGTCACACGAGTGGATCAGTCAAAAACGGTGCAAGCTAGGATCACCAAATTTTCATTGTCTGCTGCTGGAAGACTCTAGTTTCAGGAACCGTAAAGCTTTTCCATAAATTCGAAAGGGGTCACCCCAAACGAGGGCGCTAAACGAGAAGGGGGTGGAAAAAATTTCCGATTTTTAGCCAATAAGTCACTGTATCTCAATAACGGAGCCTAGGTTACTATTGACCACTAATAGGAAGTCGTACACTGGCTCTCGATCGCCACCGAATTCAATGACCTTGAATGACCTTGAACGCTAAAATAGGGGTTTTATGGATTTTTTTTGGCGACTTCAGGCTGCGAGACACATTTCAAGAGGGAATTGCACTGAAACCAATTAAGATAGACATGGACGAGCTGCATATGAAATTTTTAGTATTGAACACAGATGTCAACGGTCCAAGTCTCGATTTTCTAGGCTCAAGGAAACCTGCGCACAAGGGCATCAAACTGCGGTACCACCGTGAAAGTCGCGACGAAATGGCTAGAGATAGATTGACAGTTTGCGAACAGGAACTGCTATAGGCTTTCGCGCATCTCGTGAACATTAGCTCAAATTTCTTGTAAAGTTTAGCAGCAGTGTACTCTGTATGCAGCAGGTTGAAGGTGGAAATCTCGTGAGACTCGTTGCAGTTCCAGGAGTAAAAGTTAAATAATCTAACTTATTTTATTTTAAAAAATATGAAATTCAAGATTTCATTGGACTTCTGACATTGGCCATGTAACCATAGAATCAAATTCATTACTGCTACCTTCCTAGCTGAAAAACTGAGTGGTGCGATAGAGCTGCAAGTTCTGTAATGGCGATATAAGTATTCGTTCCCTCAAATGACAGAGGTTTAATTTTAGGTGGTTTCTGGCTGCTATTATCATGCCACCGGTGATAAAAATAATGAAAAAATAGAATAGTCAGCTAGAGCAAATCACAATCATTATCACCATTAATATCGTCAGGGAAATTTCAAGTAACAAACTGCATTAACACTAACCTATAAGCATTAAAGATAAAAAAAACATCAAACACTACACAGTGGGTCATTTTTTGAGATAAAGGTATAATATAATAAAAAATCATATAAAAATGTGAAAACAGCATTGAATGCCATCATACCAAGAAGATGGCAGTTCTTCAGAGCCCAGCAATAGGCATAATAAACCTCTTCCAGCTGGCGAGGAAATCGATGTTCAGGAGCCAGTGAGTAGTCAATGCAAAATATAGGTACATCCAAGTCATTCGCCCAGTGCCGAAGGTAAACCTACAGTAATTGCAGTATCATATACCAATTCATGACAAAATTTAACATCAACAATTGAAAATAATAATTTATTCTAGTTAATCATATATCGTAAGCGAAGTTTTGTCAAGAGGCCTCGAGGTTAAGATATTTCTTTTTTTCCTTCCTGCCTTTCTGTCTTTCAGCATTCTCCTACTCTTGTTTCTTCCCTCATAGTACTTCTCTGGTCCCCTAAGCTCCAATTTCCCTTTCTCCGCCTCCACCTTCCCCTTCTCTTAGACAGGGCTGTACCTTCTAATGACTTTGTCCTGTTACAGTGAGTTAGAAGTCGTTGGTGCTATTACTGTTACTATTATTTTTTGGCATAATTCATTTTTCACAGTTCTGCAGGTCTGGATAGATCCGCAGAAAAAGCTTTTGTGATAATAAGGGTAAATAATTGAAACGTGATTTTTATAGACTGGACACATTTTTAAACCCCACTAACAGCAGGAAGCAAACAAAAAAATGACAAATAATAATATTAGGGATGTTGGTTATATGCGAATATGCGATCGCATATGCGATCGTATATTTTGCCAAAACCTGCATGTTACACATTTTCTGCATATAATGGCATTTTCAAAATCACATATGCAAAAATTATGCCGCATATGCAAAAATTCGCATATATGCCACATATTTCTGCATGTGCGATCGCATTTTTCAGCGTTCTTTTGCCGAACGTTGTTTTAAGACTGCTAAATATTTTGGCGGCAAACGATTACCGGTATTTACAGACGTTGAATAAATCAAAGTCAAAAATGTCAAAACTGTGCAGAAAAAGCCTATTAATGACCATGATTATGATTCTCCGTCACTCGAATTTGCATATGCCGGAAATATGCGAAAAAATACACCGCATATATGCGGCATATGTGCCGTATATATGTGCCGTATATTTCGTCAAATTCTGCATATTTTCCCACATATTTTGCCTCAAAAAGTTCCGCATATTTTAAGAAAATTCTCCACTATAAACCAATATCCCTATAATATCAAAAATGTCAAGGAGCTAATGATACCACAGCACATTATGCAGCCATCCATTGTCTGCGCCAGCAAACAATGATACTGTGGTCTAGCCAGCAGAATACCACCGCCCTAATCAGCCAGATTGCAGCCCATAAGCTACTGCCCATTTGCCATCCCACTGAGGGTAGGAAGCTGAGTTGACCTGTGCACACAGTAGATTATCAACCTGCCACTGCAGATGAAGCCTGAGAGAATGATGACTGACCTGGTGTGATGCGGAAGACTGAGCGACAAAGCCTCCACCGTGACAATGAATCACAAGACTGCGACTCATTTTGTACACCAACTGAGCCTGTTGCTGCACCATCCACGTCTCCTGGCATACACACATCCACTACTTCACTACTACAACAACAAAACAGCAGCAGCAGCAACCACCACCACTACCATATAGTCCTGTGATGGAGCTAGCATGGTATCGCAACAAAATAACAAGAAACCAAGATCAACCGAAGCTGGCCACATGTCAGCAACGTGGGCTGGCGGAGGAGACGTGGGCACACTTAATGACTGAATGTCCGATATTACAAGATACATACAGCCACCACTTCAATGCAGATGATCCGATCACTTTCCTGTTGAACGAACCCACAGTAACACTCAGTTACCTGAGGGATGCTGGCCTTTCTGAGATCTACCACGTATGATCCTCAACGACTGGGCACCAGAAAAAAACAACAACAATGCAGTGAATAATAAGATGGTGACTCATTTCACAGACTGAGAAATTTTAAACCTGCTGTATCCACGGCTCTGAACAAAGTCAACATACATGTTTGCTACTACCACTACCAGTAAATGTGTACCTGTCCGGAGCGGCAGCGTGCACTTATAAGCCTCGTGTTGACAGGAGCAACGCCGGAGTGTGCTGACGGAAGCATGATCGTCACATCACCCTCGCCACTGACCATCGGCAGACTGAATGTCTCGGGACCAACCATAATCACCTTGTCAACAGCCACTGCCGGGCACATGTACAACGGCATTCGCTACAACAGCCACCACACATCAACACTTTCACAGACTGACTGCTAAAAAACTAATAGGGGTTGAAGATGTGTGTAGCTGTTCATGGGAAACACATCTCAAAACTACAGAACATCACCTGCTATAAGGATGACATAGTGTTACTTGCCAAAAGACTGTAGATGAACATGCCACAGATTAACTCCAGCCAAGCAGGCCATTACTTGATTTACCTAGCCCAGCAAGATGAAAGGCTAAGATGACCTTGGTGATTGTCAATACAGCAAGATACAGCTAAGTTAATATACAAATACCAAATTCTCTATGTAGATCGCATAACGATAGTAGCGTGGCGCCAAGGTCTAACCTAAGCCCTATCTCGTTCTATCTGTGTGACGGTCGGACGGACAAACGGAGAGACAGACAGACAGAATTGCGATGGCTAAGACGCAATGACCTCTTAGTACCTGTCCAAAAACAGTCACCCATCTACTAGACCACAATACCATCACAAAAATGCAACAAATGCTGCTAAAAATGATTCATAGCTCTTGCAAATTATTTCATCCTGGTAACACTATGCCCTGATTTCAAACTTTCAACATTCAAATGAAATAAGCATGTAGGTCTCCAAACATATGTAGCCTACAGACTGAGAGATCACAAAAACACAACAATTTGTTCCCTTCCTACAGAAGTTTCAAAGTATCACAGGACTTATTCACCTTTCATAAAAAGGTGACTGAAAACAATGCCTATCACTGTACTGCTACGCAGCTATACACATTCAAGCATAATATTCAAATCATTTGAAATTGTGTCATTCGTTTTCCTGTCATGTGCTCAAGGTTAACTTTGCTACTAAAAATCTACCATACCTCAGCAGTAAGTATTGAAGTTAATGAAGGAGCAAACGTACATGCATGAAGCTATTCTCTGCTAAACCCCAGAAACCTTTACAGAACTCAATGTCATTACCGCGTGTCATTTTCACAACCTGAAAACAAAGGACACCATAAACACAAGCCATTGAAATGAACATTGAAACTCAAGACCAGGTATTTACAGTTGTAAATATATTCCTAAAAGCCTTGAATAATATTATTTATCATATCTTTCCTAAAGTGTGACCAATTTCCAAAATGCTTTCACTGACAGACTCGGAAGAAAATTTGCCATAAAACCGTATTAAAATTCCCACAACACCTAAAAGATGTCGTTACACTACCTTGTGAAATATTATTTTTCAAAAATTGCACTAAGGCCACAGGTGTAATTTACACAGCTTAATAACAATTAAATATGCTAAATAAAAGTAAAACAATTTCTTGCCTGCTTTGCCCGAAGTTCAGGATCCATGAAGTATTTGTGACCACTGAGAACCGAAGTGGCAAGCTTGTACAATCGAGACGATCGACTGTAAACATCACTGTACGATGCCATGACTAGGTTGATGGTTTTTAGTGGTCGCACCATTGACTGACAGAACTAGATGCAACAATAACAAACAGAACATATGAAAAGATGCACATTACCCAGACAATAAAATATTATTATGATATCTTACATGCAAAATATGGTAATACCAATTTAACAAAACCACATAAATTTTGAAATAAAACATTCTCACTATGTAGCTTGTTAACATTAAGTTAATACCATAGTAAACATTCATATAAATGCAGTGCCTGCTACAATGATGAAATACATGGTCATAATATATATTCATGTTTTACAACAATAGTCAAAAACTCTGCCAACTTAAGGCACTCAGTAACATGACTGTATTAGACTGTATTTTACCTGGAATCCTAGACATCGGCCGTAGAATGGTTCCTGACACAAAGTCTCGACCTCCTTCATCAAATATTCTGCAGTGTGATATTCCTCGGCTGACAGAGTGTTTTCATCGGGAAACAGCGAGCCGTCCATGCAGTATAGCACCAGCTTCTGTAAGTAGTACAGACAGGCACGCAGCTGGCCCAGCACTGCCACGTACGCAGCCAACTCACGCGAATAATGCTCAGCGCGAAACAGATAGGACTCGCGGTTCACTCTGATGTAGCGAACCAGTGTCAGAAGATGCAGACAGCATTTATGTACGACAGTCACCATGCTGCGGTAGCCGCTGCCCGGCTGCAGACGGCTGTAGTCGAACATTGGAGCCACCTGGAGTAGGGCGTCAACCCCAGACACCACTCCGCCATCCAGGTGACCAACCAGCTGACGACAGGAAGTAGACAGACGCTCACCGGCAGTCCCAGACAGCGCACGACCACCAAAGTATTGCGTGTTTTCCACCGCATGTGAACGCAGTAGTCGTAACAGTGCGCCAAACTCACGTCGATACACGTCGTCTTCGTTATCCAACCCACTACCGCTACCTGGCATCTGTACTTCACTAGCATTAATGTTGTCAGTATCAACATACCTATCCATGTCAGCGTTCTCTACCACTGCCGACATTGCAAGTAGCAGACTGTGGAAGTTAAAGCGGTCTAAACTGTTACACTAACAACGAACAATTCACGCTGCAATCGGTTTCCGTGAGTTTATATTAATATCATGCATATACAAAAACATCGAACTGAAACAAAACTTTATTGCAAAATGCTGATAAACTACTCGTTAACTCGTTTCTTCGTCCACCGTAGTGGCTCACATGCCGTGCATGCCTCACTGACCAATGAGCGTATGTTTACATATGCAAATGAGTATCTGGCGTTTATTTTGACCAATCATGTAGTAGAATCATGACGTCACCCGTCGTGCAACCACGCACGTAAACAGAGCTGCAGCAGCTGCAGCATGCAATGTTTACATTTTGCAACAAAACTCAGAGATGTGCGGATCCTAAATTATTTTGCGTCGGCAAAATTAAGCCGTCAGGAGCACTGCCAGCGACTAGACCGAAGGGTCAGCACTCAGCCAGCCTGGGCCACCGGCCCACTGGGTAATGCGAGCGAATTGGCGGAAGTTTGAGTGAAAACGTTTCAGTAAAAAGTTGTTTTTGTTTTTGCTAGAAAGCGTCTGCGTTTGCGTCTGTAAAGTCATCAAAAATTGCGTCCGCAAACCGCATCCGGAACCGCGTCTGCAGAATGCTTTGCGACTCGCGTCCAGCTCGCGGACCAGTCGCCGTCCGCACATCTCTGACAAAAGTGAACCAGTTTATGCGAAGAATAGTTATCATTTTATTTATGTTGTGCGTGCGTTTTCAGCTGTTTTTGCAGTTTTTAGTAATTATTAGGTTATTGGAAATGTCGTCGTTGATAATGGAGCTCGAGAAGCAACTACGTGTAGCACGTAGTGAACTGAAGAACATTAGGTAAATATTGCGCGCAATTTTGCTTAGTAGTTGGAAGATATGATAGGTGGGCGTGGCACATGGACTATCAGTCATGTTTTACTGGTTAACTCTGAAAAATTCAGGAACAAGTGAAGATTACGTCATCATTGGGACATCGGGACATGTTATTGGGACGCCTGTATTATTGGACAGGAGTCACAAGACATCTGCATTATTTTAGTGGATGTTACTAGGTGTTATCTGCGGGTATGACTAATTACCGCAACGGACTGCAACGGACAGCAACGGACCGTAAATGAACAAAATGTAAATAAAATCCTACAGTCAGTCAGTCGAATCTAATTATGCCCAAGCCTAATTAAATTCACTAAATTGCGTTTCTGCGCGTCGTTTTGCATAGACTTACTGTGTTGAG
>Ga0209367_1001701_pt1 | contig 27729 bp, 18 predicted proteins | sample WorMetLIZISLAND2_FD_187412 | JGI IMG/M metagenome (GOLD analysis project Ga0209367, IMG submission 187412) | Marine gutless worms symbiont microbial communities from Max Planck institute for Marine Microbiology, Germany - Olavius geniculatus... ...
GTTTTGTCCCAAAATTCGTTGCCATGGCAACGAATTTTGGGACAAAACTGGCTATAACTCGGCCCCCGTAAAAGATAATTGCGCACTGTTTGCACCTACCCCCATATTTTCGGGGCCAGGCTATCTGATGTTGTCATTTAAATTGTTTCAGCTTCGCCCTGATCCCGCACCAAAAGCTCTGCCCCTGGACCATGCTGGGGGCTCTGCCCAAGACCCCTGTTGTAAGCTCGCACTCCGTGTGCTCACCGTGCCTCCCCCTTTACCAAATCCTAAATATGCCACTGAAGACCTTGGTCTTGAAGACTAATCAGTATGCACTGCATGTATATAGTACATACCATGCCTGTGTGATGGTGCGATGTGGCAGCTGTTTGTGTGTCAGTGCTCTGAGCATGTGTAGACTTCATACGACTGCTTTTTCCTCTGATGTCTTCTGCCAAGCAGTCTACATCAGTAGAAGCTATCATCGACAGACTGGCACCTGCATCATTACCTATGCGCAAAATACTCCTAAGGACGTCACATCACCAAACTGAGATTTTCAAGCTCAAAAATGCATAAAAATGCCATTGCAGCCACTGGGGTAGCTTACAGGGCTCCCCAGTCTCCCCAGGCCCATCTTTAGGGGGGTAGCACCTTGGCACCTTGGCACATGCCAAAGGCCCCGTGCCTTGAAGGGGCCTTGCGCCACGGCGGTGATCACCACAATGAACAATCACCAATTTTCATCACCTTTGGGGGATGAATTACTGTCACAACTTGAACTCAATTAAAAGGGTCTAAAAATGTTAAAGGGGAAAGCTAAAACTAGGGTTGTTAAACGAAGTTCGGATTTGCGAACTTCGAATGTCAAGTTCGAATTCGTATTCATTTTTCAGCCCTTCGATATTCGAATCCAAGCAGCACTAATTAGACGCAGATGGTTTTGCCTTGAAAATGGAGCGCTGTTACTTTAGAGGTGCACTGTGTGACAATTTCTTTGTTCTCTGCAGGCCATCAATTCAAGCGACGCCCGCCACGTGCTTGCTTACTCTTCCTCTCCCCTCCCTGCATACCGCCGCGGCGTTCAATTACTCTCCGTGTGCCCTTGGTGCGTGTTGTATACTGATGCAAGCTATCAAAGTGACAAGCCCAGACACAGAGCAGACATCAATCGATGGCAATAGAGCCCGACACGGCGTCCTGGCTGATTGCACTGTTGATAGACTGCTTCCCGGCGTGTGGCGTGCGTGCTGTGACCTTCATCTCACCCCACAATGCAGACATTAAACGCAAATTGCTTAAACTTCTCCAAAATATATAAACGAAGTTCGAATTTAATCCAATTTTTAGCAATCAAAATTCGAATTTGGAAAAAAACGAATCTTGCTCTTGATGTATTGCGTCATTCCCCCTGGATTTAGATGCCTCTGTCCTTCTTTATCTCTTTCCCTACTTCTCTCTTTTCTTTCTTCCCGTTTTGCCCCTTCCCTTTTAGACCCTTTTCCGTCTCTTTCCCCAAAATCCAGAGGTCTGGGAACACCGTAATTAAGCTCTCCAAACGCGGTCAAGGGCAGAGCTTTGGCTGCCAAGGCATTTTTAGCTCAAAAGTTGCAACTAATGACAGCAATTTTCTGTTGCTGCATACAAAATTGTGCATGACAGACAGACAAATGAAATGCGTGAGATAAAACTTTGGTGGGCGGAGAAGCGTGAGTTGACTGAAAATGCATGAGACTCTTGCGAGATGTGTGAGACTTGGCAGAGCTGTATACAGGCTAGCAAAAACTCAGTACAGCTGTGATTATCCATACTGGATTCCCACCTGTACATTTCTATAGGTACTAAACAGGTGGCAATTAAATTCACTGACGTCATCAAGGTCAGGCAGCGCAGCCTAGCAAGCAGCAGCCTAGCGGCCTAGCATCAGGCCAGCACTGGCCGCTGGCTACTGGCAGACGGCGATGCAAAATGGCGGCCCTTTTAACTATAGTGTCACATCGTTGATAAAAAGTTGTTTCTTTTTTATAAACAGACGTGGTACATCGTTTGTTTAGTATCAAACAGCTTGGACTTCGTTACAGAACAGGTTTGAATGCTGTTTTGTCAGATATGTGGAGGCCAATTGAAATGGTGATTGGGCAAACGCTTTTTCAACACAGAGAGTGTAAGCTGCAATCTATGAATGCAGCTTATAACTAGGCTATATAGCTGGGCAACTCAGCCTTCCATCCCTTTGGGGTCTAAACTGATCACCAGCCTGGATGGCTAGAATTCAACAGTTTAGGGGATGATGGTAAAACGCAGATGTGCGGATGTGGCAACCGGTAAAAGACGGATGTCGATGTGGAGAACATACGCACTAGGGTTGTTAAACGAAGTTTGAATTTGCGAACTTCGAATTTCAAGTTCGAATTTGTATTTGTTTTTCAACTCTTCCATATTCGAATCCAAGCATCACTAATTAGACGGAGACGGTTTTGCCTTGAAAATGGAGCGCTGTTAGTTCAGAGGTGCACGGTGTGACGATTTCTTTGTTCTCTGCTGGCCGTTAATTCAAGCAATGCCCGCCATGTGTTTGCTTATCCCTTCCCTTCCTTCCCCTCCCCTCCCTACATACCGCCGTGGCATTCAATTACTCTCCGTCTTGCACTGCGCCCCTGGCACTGTTGTATACTGATACAAGCTATCAAAGAGACAAATCTTGGTGGCCCAGACACAGAGCAGACATCAAACAACGGCAATAGAGCACGACTGATTGCACTGTTTATTTTATTTATTTTAAGATGTAATAAACACTCGCGACAAACGCGCGAGAACAATAACATAGAAAAACAGTGAAAGAAAAACTGCTTCCCAGTGTGTGGCGTGTGTGTTGTGACCTTCATCTCGCCCCACAGTGCAGACATCAAACGCAAATTGCTCAAGCTTCTCCCCAAATATATGAATAAAGTTCGAATTTAATCCAAATTTTAGCGGTCGAAATTAGAATTTGGAAACAAAATTTAACATCCCTAATAAGCATTTTACCCATCGTACTACTCAGCCATGCCTCTGAACCAATAAGCAGTGTATAGGCCTAACCATGCATTAATTTGGAGCCTTTGGGCGCCAGACGTTTGGGCGCCAAGCTTTGTGACTGGCACATTATTAAAATTACTGTACTTTGCATATCATTCGAGTTAAAATCATAAGTGGCAAAATAAGAAAGTTGCAAATCTGGGTTTACAATAGCGACTTCTTGCTGCAATAGTAGTCATTGTTGTTGTTATCCGTTGTCGTTTGTCATCGCGTGATGTCACTGTAGGTCTACGTCGTCGTCGTACATTGTCGTGTGTCGTCATCCATCGTCGTCATATATCATCCCTGTGCGTCGTTGCCAAGCATTGCATTGTCGACTTATGTCGACGTAGCACTTCGTCGTGCGTTCTTGCGCATCATCATCGTCATATGTTGTCGTTGTGGTCGTCCGATTGACAAAGCAGACCATTGTCTTCTGTGTAAAGGTGCGTTCTCAATGCTCGCGTGCAAGGTGTGAAGCGTGTTAACGCGCATGGACGAACTCAAATGTATCCGCTCTTCTAGGGTGAAGTAGCGCTTGGATTAGAGCTTTATTGAACAGTCAATTGAGATGGTCCACGCGAGTTAACGTCACGCAGCATACGGCGAGTGATGCGTGTTAACGCGAAGAATGAGAACGCACCTTAAATGCCTAGACAAATTAGCGATCAGGAATTAGGCTAATGTCTAGGCCTATGCAGAGTGTGAACTGTAAAACATTCACAGCGGCAGACTTCAAACGAACGCCGCCTATAAAGCGTCCACTGAGCAGTTAATTATGGAGCGAATGATTGAAAAACTCAACAACTTTCGTGACTGGTAATGTACATAACAACTGTTATCCGCACATCCGTCTTTTACCCACACATCCGCACTTAGCATCCGCAGATTTTATCCGCCTTTTACCCGTTGCCACATCCGCACATCCGCTTTTTACCCATAGCCCAGTTTAGGCGGGCATGTTCACCTCTTTCAGTTGCGTTTTCACCAGGGCAACATCTGGCGGGGCTCAGAACCACTGGTGACGAGTTATCAGATTACGTTACGTTATGTTACAACCCGTACGCCACATATGCCAAACGCGTATGTAGATCCGAGTCAGACGAAAATTTCACAGTGACAAATCGTACCGTATTTCAACTCTTTGACGCAAACGATATGCTGCAAGACGTCACAGGCGCCTACGAATGATACACGGACGCTTTTATCGCCTGACATCGTTTATATTACCGCCAAGGAAACAACTACAAAAGTAAACATACGATTAAATATTCTACGCCTGCGTACCATAAAATATTTATCGATGCCATCGACGTTGCAAGTATTGCTGGCACTTTCGGGCATTTATAAACAGATCGGGTTCGGGTACCCGAAAGGTACACCAATCCACCGCTCACTGGCGTAGCCATAGGGGGCACTGCACTCATGACTGCACCCACTCAGTTAATCAAAATAGTGATAAAAATGCACCAAACACTTTATTTTTGCACCAAAAAGCGAAAAATTTTCTGTGGCCTTCCCCATAATCCTTTTCTTCAAAATCCACCTCCTACATCCAGATCCTAACTATCTGCCACACTGCCACTACGCATCTTGATAACAGTCACATAATAACATCTTGGGAATATCTAAAATTTGCGAAACATGCAATGCAAAATTCACTTACCATACATATAAGTGGCCTATAGGGGCAAGCGACCCTACCCCAACAAAAATGTTTTTCCGATATACCTCAGTAGATGAAAAGTCATTGGATGATTGGATAATGTAAAAATCTATTAAAAAGTCAACTTTCTTGCTCAGACAACTGTAACAAACAAGATTTTTAATTTATATATATGGCTACTGAAAACAGATTAAATGTCTAAGCTAATACATTAGTTCAGGCTTATACTTTTTTGATTTTTGCCATTTTACACCAGCGCTTATACAACATTAAATGAATTGCTTGTAGCATTTTAAAATATATAATTGAAAACAATGGCTGAAACATAGAACAGGACCCCTTCCCCTTTAACATAACTTTGGAATGCAGCCCTAAGACCAATAATAAAACCATGACTCAAATCCTCAATATCAAGCATGATATCAGATAATTTAATGCACAATACAAAGTATACAAGCAAATTAACAAATTAACTAATCAATCACACGATTATCATTGAAAACAGTGAATTCTAATCATTAACGTTCAGCATTCCCTGACGAGCAACTAACTGTCTGTCACAGAAAAACTAGAACCCAACAACAAGGCACACAACAGTTACATACATGCAGTTAGCGGTGTCGTGGATCAAAAAAGTAGGCGGGGGAGAATGCCACAATTATCCAACACACAGCGGCAAAACTGCAACAGAAGATGTCATTACGGATGCTCAAAATTTCAATACTGCCCCTAAATTCGGGCAAAATCAGGAATTTTTAACCCCTAAATTTTGCATTTTTGGATGACAACTTTACTAGACGAAAATCTCACAAAAAAGGCAAATTTAAAGGGTAGAGGCATTTAAGGGAGACCCCAATTCCCCCCTCATCCACGATGTCACTGTATACAGCACTGCATGGCCCAACAATAATGTCACCCTGTTTATTACTATAACTCCCCTTGTTGCGAATTTCCTGAACTTTATGTTTGCTTTAAGAACAAACGTCGACATTTTTATTGGGCCATGATGCTGCAGCGCAAACAACATTGAGTACACAACAGCAACGGCTAAAATAACACCACAAAGTTAGCTAGCAAAGCAGACTCTACGGTCCATAAGTAAGTCTACGTACACAAAATTCTACACTCTCATATTAAATAACATGCACAGAAAGTGTCACACTGTCAGAGGTGGGAAAATTGACCAGTCCTCAAAGGTTAGATTCTCTATGGCTTTTTATGAAAAACCCATCACAGAGCAGGGACAATTCACCAGTCTGAAAAGGGGATACAGCACAAGAATTAGGGGCAATTCTCCTCTTTCACTCCTGCTGTTTAACTTACCCTAATTTTGCTACGAAGTAAGTGAGTGAGTGAGTAGGATTTAACATCCCACCCGACACAATATAGGTCATTTCGGGGACGGCCTTTTCAGGCAAAATGCACACAAACACATAGTAATGGAATGGTAAGTTTAACCTTTACAGAAACACAAAACACAAAAAAACAAGCTCAACCCAACCCAAAATTGTAAGAACTCCATTATATGTGTGCATATGTAATTAACATAATGGTAGTTCGAATAATCTTCCCTGTTGTCCTCCAGACAGTCATCAATCGAATACAACATCAAATAAATAATTGCTGTTAACAGGGGTATAGCAATAGGCGCATCAATACATATACACTGTGTCCCAAAAAAGCATCCCCGACATTTTCAACTGTAACTTAAAAACGAATTATCAGATTTTGATAATATTTGGTACAAATATTCCTAACACGACTTACCATCAAACGACCATTCAGTTTCCCACCTCACCCAACGTTTGTTTCTGCACTACCTGGGGAAACACAACCAGCGAAGTATCATTTATTGTCCAATGCAATGATTGCTTAATTAACATAATGCATAAAAACACATTTTGTTTACATTTCTGACACTATGGCTAACATTTCATTCAGTTATTTATTTTTTGACTGCCTGTAGTAAAACTGCTTGAAGTGTTGGCCCACTATGCGAACACAGGCAAGGAGACACTTTCTCCATTCATTGACACCAGTATTGATAATGTTCTGCTTCAGACCAATCCAGGCTGTACGAGTCGCTTCTTGACTTTGCAAACATTCCTAAACTTCATCTGGTCGACACACTGCTGCATGACAGTGAAACCTTGTAATAAATCGGCCGTTGGGGCCCACAGATTAGGATGGATGAAATTTATCAACGTTTTTTCATTCACTTTAACACATATTATTATGCTTGGTCTGCTTTCCCAGGTAGCGTAAAAGCAGAAGTTGTGTGAGGTGGGAAACTAAATGGTCATTTAATGTCAAGTTGCGTCAGAAATATTCATACCAAAAATTATCAAAATATGATAATTGGTTTTTAAGTTACAGTCAACAATGTCGGGGATGCTTTTTGGGACACAGTGTACATCCCAAGAATCTGGCAAGTAAACTTTTTACCAAGTAACATTGATGTCAGAATGGTTAATGCATTAATTCCATTTCCAATTTTTAATTTCAAAAATGAAAATTTCAAACAACCTAACTGCAGAAAGAAAAATAGCAGCGACTGGTAGTTTTTACGTACTTAATGCGTAATGGATATCAGTTCCTGATACAAGCATTTTACACTTCCCCAAAATACTGCACCTCCCCAAAACAAATTACTGGCTATGCCCCTGGTTGCCAACAGATCTGAAAACACGAACATGACTAAAATAGACTATTAACAATGTCTAACTTGCAGAGATGTTAGAAGAAGCCAAAACCCCGAGGTAAAGGCCAGATGGAGACCAAAGCGATGAGGCCAAAGCCAAGACTACGAGGCCAAAATTATGGCCTCGAGACACTTTGGCCTTAAGGCCGTAACATCTCTGCTAACTTGTATGCAGACCGATATTCGAAGTTTAAAATAATGATTACAAACGCAAGCACAACACGGAGCACCACAATTCCAACGCCAGTGGATCAACTGACTAAAGGCATGTACACATTGACAACTAAACTGAAACCTAAATTCAGTTGAGCTGCATCTCAAAAGTGTACTAAGCAACAGAAATAAACCGAACTAAAATGACAGTTCATTCTACTGTACAGGGTGGGCCAAAAACGACCTAACTTGTTTTTTGTCAAAACTTCGTTAAATCTACACCAAAGTGGATAATTTTTGGCACATACATAACCAAAGTGATAAAATTATGCGAGATACACTCAATGTCCACATCACCTAATTTATGTCAATACACTACCACATAAAACGCAGATGCTCCAAATTGTGGCATAAAGCTTAGTTGTTATCATCGTAAAAGTTCTAACGAGCACACGATAAACTAAAATGTGATTTATTTAGCAGAATTATAAGTTTGTGTAACAACATGCTTCCAAATTTTTAGAATTTTATGCTCAAAATGTACACAATGGCTTAGACGTGATGCCATGGCTGACAGCGGCATCAACAATCAACTGATCAATATCCCAGCACTCATTCGTGGATTAAGTGTGTTTTGAGCTCATAAGTCAGCTATTTTGTTGTCTGCTAATTTCAGCGCAAAATATTAAATACCGCAAAATTATTAAATCACAGGGCACCCACCCTCCATCGAATTGATACTAAAAAGGTGAACAATCTGATACTGATAATCACTGCATAATGTAACAATTTGAAGCATCTGTGATTCACATGGTAGTGCACTGACATAAATTAGGTGAGGTGGACGATGAGTGTACCTCATATAATTTCATCATCTTGCCTACCTGTGTGCCAACCTGTGTGTTGGTGGAGATTTGACGAAGTTCTGACAAAAACAAGCTGGGTCATTTTTGGCCCACCCTGTACATAGCGAATGAACTGGAAGATCGGTTTTTTCACAAAGTGTATAAAGCGAGTCCATTTCATTTCAGTTCAGTTGTTTTGTTGGCTCTGTACGCAACTTAATGAGCAGCGGGCCTGCGACTGATCTTCTTGGACTTGTCAGCTGTCTTGGGCGGAGGCAAAGCATTGGCCGCAATGTGACGTCCGTACAAGCTGCAATAGCACACAACAGACCAATCAGTAAAGGAACAGATCAGTAGATCAATAAATAAATAAATAAATAAACTAGAAAAGCAATCAGAGACCGCAGACCTCCGCCAATGCCACGTCGTTCGGCATTACCATATATGGCACATTGACAGCGGTTTCCCTTATCTGCAAGAACCGCACATCTCGTGAGCACTAGCTCCAATTTCCGGATTACCCCCAAAATTGAATCACTTGTAGTTTTGGCCATTCCCGACTTTTCCACAAAATTTCAGAAAGATCCTTCCATAACTTTTTGAGTTATCTTGCTGACACACAAACAAACAAACAAACAAACTCCGGCAAAAACATAACCTCCTTGGCGGAGGTAATCAATCAATTAATTCATCAACCAAAGGCATAAAAACGGGTTGGTGGCGTGGGGTGTTTCATCGAAGTTACTCTACGCCGGGCTGGGCTAGTACTTTGATGGGTGACTGCCTGCGAACAGGTAAACCATCTCGGTATGTAACTATCCACCTAGGTCAACTCAGCCTTCCATCCCTCCAGAGCAAATAAACCAAGTACCAACCTATCTGGCTAGGGTTAAGGTGGAGCACGTTCACCTGTGTCATGTGGCAGGTAACACTGGGTGATCTCATGTGGCAGGTGATGCTCCGTAGCTCTGTAGGTCAATGGTGAAGCTTGCCTACTCGAAAATAGCAAAGTTGCAAATTGGCTATCGGTCTTGCTATCGGGTTATATGGTATCCACACCACTTACGTTCGGGAAGGGGGTTACTAGCATAGCAATCATGCTTCAAAGTACGACCTGCATTTTGCGGCTCGAGCCAGCTAGCCAGCCGCAAAATTTTAGAGCCAAGCCGCAAAAGTTTGAGCGAGCGATTGCCAGGTCTACCAACGATGGAGTGTCTTGACACACTCCGTCAGCGTAGACGGACCGCCATACTTGAGTGTTACCTTCCCAGCCAGAGAGCATCACCACACGTTGACTGGTACCAAATTATACTGCTTGGTGACAGAGGCACATGTGTGTGAACAACTTGTCCAGAGTCGTTCACCTTACCTGGCAGTGCACCAGACGGGAGTCGAACCAGGGACCTTGCAGTCACCAGTCCATCAAGCTGTTGCTACACCACCCAGCCTCAATACATTGGGCAACTTCACTTTTTGACTTAGAATTTCGCTGAGCCTTTTCGCTGAGCGAAAGCTAAAGCTGAACGCTAAAGTCCGTACTTAGACCAAAGTTCAACTAAACGATTAAAAATGGCGGAAAACTGGTAAACTTAACAGGAAATAAATCAACCAGTTATGCTTGGACTTGCTTATTTAATTGCGCCGCGCACGCAAATGACGTAATTACGTATCGTCTTACGTCACTGTGTAGCCAATACGGCGTTTACTTTTTGTACCAGACTGTTTTAATTTACTAAACTATCCGTGTTAGTCGCCATGTTTTCGCTCAGCGAAATCATTTCACTTTTTGACTTAAGTAGGTACTTAGACCGAAGTTTAGGCTCAGCGAAAGTCTAAGTCAAAAAGTGAAGTCGCCCATTGTAGACCTCATTGAAATCTATACTCACAACTTGTAGGTGTCAGTTCGTATGTAGTCAAAGACGTGCGAGACTCCAATCTGCAGCTGGTCTTCAATCGGTGGCACCCACGGGTTGTTCTCAGCCTTGAAGACCTGCTTCAGTCCGACTAAGTCCAGGTTGCCTGGCAACACACAGCTAATAGTTGCACAGGTGTTGCAGGCTTGCAAAAACCCGAGTTTTTTAAAGACCCAACCCGGTAGAATTTTTGCGTTAAATTGGGTTTTTATATGCTTCGGGCTTTTTGTTTGTTGTTGTTTTTTTAAAGCTAAAGCGGTTAAGCATAAATTCGATCAGTTTTGAGATGTGTACAGGTTATCACTTGGTTGCTTCCCACAGCATGAAATATACCAATATTTGCAAATATGTACGTTTAAATGTTTCAAAAACTTAACCCTAATAAAACATTTCACTATTAGGGAACAAAAAACAAAAACTGCATCATCTTTGGGGTGGATTATTAGCAGGTTTACTCAAAAAAATCCACTGAATTTTTTGGGAATCTAATCGGGTGTCTCAACACTGAGGCATCGGCAAAACATAACAAGACATGCAAATTTGTATTTTTCTACAAATATGGCAACAGGGTTATGCGAATTTGCTATCAACAACTTTTTGTGACAATGCTTAGCCAAATTGTAAGTGGATAAAAGATTTAATGACAAATGGAGGCGAAAACAGTTTTCATATCAACCCTTACAAGTGTCGACAACAGCCTAACCTTTTTATCATGTAACTAAAATTGTCTAAATAGATTACCAAAAATTACTTAAAAATCAAAATGCACCAAAAGCAATTTTGCTGAATTGCTGAAGTTCTAAAAAGACGATGTTTATTTATTCATATCTGAGTTTATTCACTGTTTTCCGGAAAAAAACGCCCACTCACGTTTCCTTGCACATCTTCATGGAAAATGTTGCGATTCCAACAAAATTTTCAGGGAATGTTTAGCACGAAACAAGTACTCTATTAATGAAAAAGAAAGATATTCTTTGCAACTGGTGACGTCATGCTGACGTCATATTTTTGCATTTGTAAATTATGGGTTTCACTGTTGAAGACGGACATTTATAAAATGTTTGCGAGTCAGCAAGAGTTATAAAGCTACAAGTTTGTGCAAGATGCTTCTGGACATTGGACAAACAACTGAATGTTGATGGAATAAAACCTTCAAATAAAAAAAACTAGATAGCAGTCCTAGCCCGCAGGTACCTCCGCCAAGGCAATGCTATTCGCCAGGTGGCGTCATCATCTTCGGTTTTGCAGCGGTTCTCATATGTCCCCTTTAACGCAATGGTAACGAAAATTTCAAAGTGATCTAGAATCCAGGATTCCTGCCGCATCACCCCCAAAATTTAATCACTTGTAGCTTATGCCATGCCCGACTTACCCTCAAAATTTCAGAAAAATCCATCCATAACTTTTTGAGTTATCTGGCTGACTCACAGACAGACAAACAAAAACCGGCAAAAACAACCTCCTTGGCGGAGGTAATTAACATGACGGGCAGTATCAAGCCGTTCGACTGACGATGGGCAAGTGATCATCCACACAGTGACACAGTGCGCGAAAGAATGCCAACGTCAACAAAGTTGAGAATCTCACACTCAGCCAAGAAAATAAACCACAAAAACAGTTCACAATGGAAACTTGCATGATGGATTAGCATACTTTTGGGTTCAGTTAATACAATAAACAATTAATGTTTTTTAATATTCTGTCTTCTACGGTAAAGCTCACAATTTAGAAACACAAAAATACGACATCAGCATAACGTCACCAGTAGCGAAGAATATATAACTTTTCCACCAATAGATTACATGCTTCCTACTAAAAATTTCCTGAAAATTTTATGAAAATCTATACATTTTCTACGGACGTATAAAAGAAAACATCGGTGGGTGTTTTTTCTGAACACAGTGTATAATAAGATAAGTACGAAACTGCAAATTTAAATTGTCTTGCTGCAGCTGCTAACAAGATTGGTCTGCTGCGCTGAGGCCTAGCAGCAACAACCAATCAGAGACCTCCGCTGCTGATGCATGAAAACGAAGAATTCCAAGAAAACTATGCATCTCTACAGAAGCACTGGCACTACCCAATGCTAAAAATTAGGGCTGCAGAAGTTAACGATTGATTTAATCGTTAACGACTGAATTTTAACGATTAAAAAAATTTTTAACGATTAATCGCAAATATTGTTTTGCATATTTACTTGACATAACAGGAAGTAGATTTCGGGCGTAAACAATAATGGTCGACAGAAAGTTAAAAAATACTGAGCTAGTTAAATATAAGGCCATTTCTGGTCGTATGTCTGATTATTTTGGATTTAAATTGTGTGATGACGGTACAGTTGATTCTGCTGAAAACGTTTTCTGCATGATTTGCCACAAATCATTCGCTTATCGTGGTTCGAACACCTTCCCCCGGTTTATCATCTACAGCGAGCACAGAATCCCACAGATGCACTGTAATGTAAGTTCACTATAATTATGTCAGCATAATTACGGAATTTGTGGAAAAATAACTAGATTTCAAAAGGTTAACTATTTAAAAAATTTTAATCGTTACCAGCACTACTAAAATAGTTAAATAACTGTCTGCCAGCAGAAGTGACGTCTTCAAAGTGCCTGTGAACACTGAGAACTACTGGGTGCGGCAAAAAAGTGAACCCCTGTATACTTAGACTCACTTGTTTTCGTCCTCTTTTCCACAGTTGACTGTGAAGCGACGGCGATGCCAATGAAATTTTTTTGCTCTAAATTTTATTGTATTGTTGCTACATAAGTGGCCCACAAGTGATGCATCGAGGCTGTTATACATTGAGCGTAATGATACAGTTATCAGACCTAGTTCCGGAGGCAGGACGGTGAGCCTGTTTGACTGGATATGAAGTTCTTTGAGACGACTGAGATCACCGATCTCCTTGGGCAACATAACCAGGTCATTCTCCCGCAGAACTAGCTACAAACATACATCATCATCATCATAATCATCGACAACCGTGGGCTCAACACCCGTTGGTGTCTGATGCCATTGTTACTATCGCTGCCCACCGCTGCCTATCTAAGGCAGCGTGGCTTAACTCCTGCAGGGTTGCCCCACGCCACTGCTCAACGTCATCTGACCATTCTCGCTGAGGCCGTCCTCTTTCATTTGAACCATCCATCATTCTGAACACCAGGGTCTTTATCTTTCTGCTGTCGTCCATTCTGTAGATATGGCCGAAGAGGCGCAGCTTTCTCTGTATCACTTTCTGCAGTAGGGTTTCTGCCAACTGAATCTTTCTGTACAATTCTTCATTAGTGACCTTTCGTGTCCATCCTATCCTCAGAATCTTCCAGTTGCATTTACTCTCAAAGGACAAACATACAGACAGACATAAAGATAGACAGGCCGACAGACAGCGTGTAGCGTGAAAACGATTGCCGATAGATATAGACGTGCTGCTTAAAATAACAAGCACTGGTGACATGTTTTTCATTGGTGTCAACGTTGATGACCTTGAATGACCCTGAACCCCCAAAGTAGGGGTATTAGTGAATTTTTTTGCGATTTTCGGCTGGGACACACATTTTAAGAGTGAACTGCGCCGAAATGGCTCTAGATGGACCTGGACAACCTGTGCATTAATTTTCAGCATAGAATGTACATTTTTAAGAATCTAAGTTTCGATCTCTTAACTTCAAAAAGTCTTCTGTAGGGAGGCATCAGATTTAAGTACTCTTTCAAGATGCATTAATATCTTATTGCTGTAGGCCGATACTGATTGCCAAAGTGGCAGGACTGCTGCTATCATGCGTCACTTGAGCTTTGCTCAAATTACTTGTTATACCTGCCATTCGTGATTAATTTGCTGAAGAGTTCTTTAGCTGCAGCAAATGGATCTGATTGAGTCACAATGACAAAACGCAAATATGCTGCCGTTCGTTAACCTACTGCAAATGATGAATCCAAACTCCCACTTGTCGTGCACGCCAACTGATACTGCTGTTGGCTGACATGAGTCGTGCTGACTGTATTGCTATGTGTTCCCGTAAACATAACCACACGTACACGCGTAATCTTACCTTAGACCTTAGTTTTTCCAGTTCCTACTGGAACATCGGGCAACGAGCTTTCTCCATTTCGATCTGTCGCTGGCAGATCTCTTTGCACCCATCCAGGTAAGCCCCATATCTTGAAGGTCTTCTTTGAATGTTTCCCGCCAGGTCTTCGTCGGTCTTACCGATCTGCGTTTGCCGTTGTCAGGTAGCCAATTCATGGCCTTGTAGGCTGGTCTGTTTTCAGGTAGACGTAAGATGTGACCCGCAAATCTCAGCCTCCTTTGACGTATTATCTCGGATAAGCTTCCCAGGTCAACTCTTCGCAGGACTTTGTCGTTGAAAATGTGGTCACGCCATGATATTCCCAGAATAGTGCGGAGACACCTCTGATGGAAAACGTCTAGTTTCTGCCGTATGTTGAACGCGTAATCTAAACCTCCCTATCATGGCTGCTACTATTAGTACTGCTATTACTTACAATCTGCAGATTGACAAGTTTTCCAATGTCAGCAGGAAGCGTCTCAAAGTCATTGTCTCCAAGATACAGTGCCCGCAATGTTTCTGCAACACGCACGAGTTTCAAAATTAGTCACCAATGATACTCGGTGTGCCAATATATAATCCCCTGCAAAAAGTGCTATATCTCTGACACTATAAAAACTTTCACCAGATTTACAATTTATACAGAGAAGAATTCAGACCACATGCCTGACAATTTCTATAACAATATTTTGCTTAATTCAAATGTTAAAAATAACTATTTGAACTTTGAAAAGCATTGTCCAGTTGTTGCTCTATAACGTCTGCAACTGAACTTGTATTTCTGAGCAAATAGTTAACGATTGACGACGAAAAGACTACAAAAATACTTGCAGATATCACGCGTTTTGAACGTCTATCATACATTCTGAGAAGCCGAGGATGAAAAGTATGCAATGCATCAGACTGATAAAAAAAGTAAAGATCGTCAATTTGTATAGCGCATCGTCGCGTATACACGCCTCTAATGTGCTTTCGTCACTGACCAGAGCCGCCGGCCACACAACCACTGCGTGCAGCCTGCAGACAAGAGACTGGCACAGCAGCCGGCTAGGCAGCCCCAGTCAGCTGTACTAAGGTCCCCACCTTCCGTAACCCATACAATGGGTTACTACTCATTTAACCAACCCCGGAGGGATGGCAGGCTGAGTTGGTCTTGTTGGCTGACTGATAGCGTACGCTTAACCAACAAAGTGGTCAAACGGCCATCCATCAGTCTAGCGCAAGATAGGGAAAGTTCGCCAGCCAGGACCAACATTCTAATCACTATGCTACGCCACCAACTATAATAATAATAATAATAATAATAATAATAAACATACTGAGGCCGAAGAAGTTTCCCGGCAGACTGCTTTCCGCCAAGTTGTTGTAAGTCAGATCCAGGACTTCCAGTGCTGGGAACGCTCCAAACCCACGAGGCAAAGCATTCAGTTTGTTCATTCTAAACCAACGAAACGAAAACACGGAAATGAGTAGCAAACAAAGACCAAATTAATTTGGTAAGAAACAGAATCACTGATCGATGCAGCCATCATGTGAACCACAAATCATCTTTCACATAAGTCAAAAGCAACTGCATTCTGACCTCAGATCACCCTTTCTGCTAGCAGGTCTCGTGGCTGAAAACGAAATTGCAGAATCTCGGCACAGGTATCCAGCCGCCAGCCGTCATAGTAGATGGAAACACAGCTGACAGCATGGACAACTTCATCTACTTAGGCAGTGTCCTTTCTTCCGATGGTTACTCTCGTCCAGACATTAACAGACATATTGGTTTAGCATCGTCAGTTATGTCAGCACTTAGTCACATCTGAAATTAGCCACATCTGAAATATCGGCATCTTTCACTGATCACAAAAACCTGTATTTATCAAACCATTGTGCTATCCGTGTTACTGTACGTGGCCGAAGCCTGGACTCTTCCTGATGCCGATTCCAGAGCCCTTGAGGCATTCCATACGAAATGTCAAAGGCAGGTCCTGCAAATCATACGGCACCAGTTCATTCGGAACGATGACTTTTCTGATTACTGAGTTTGCCGATCTGCCGTCGATCTCTGAGTCTATTAGCCACCACCGCAACTCTCTCTTCAATCACGTTGCCAGGTTGCAAGAAAACGTTCCAGCTCACAAAGCACTTGACTGCCATGTCAACCTATCGCTATCGCTAACGTCCACCAAGTAGCTAACGGATCCATGTTCCGGCCTTCCCTGCAACAGATGGGTCGACCAGATTTGACGGGACAACGACCTCCCACCCGCCGACCTCTGGAGACGTCAGTCATGGACACCGTGGGGCGATGTTGCAGCCTCCGCCGGCGGCTAAGCACTGACACAGTGTACGTGTCAAACGGCATCTAAATCTGCTGACTAAATCTGGTTGACTAAATCTAAATCTGGTTCTGGTGGAGTCCACTTTTTGTGGTGGAACGAACAGCCGGTTGGTTCGACTGTCATCGAAAAAACGTCGACAATAAGCCTCGGCATGTCGACGTCTGTACCCGACGACAGTTCGTCCAGCACAACGGCTGCAAACGACTCCGTATCTCCCTCACTCATTCTTCTTCTATCGTCTCTGACGAGAAAAGAAAAGCTGGTGGGCTATCACAACAACAACATCTGTCTACAGATGACAGACAACAGACAAACTGCACTACGGATAAATGTGTAAGAACAGTTTCGATAAGCAATTCCGCCGAATAATAAGACACATATGCAGCTCAGCTCACACCGCTGTGCACGGTGATACCGGTAATGCTAAAACTACGGGAAAATTTAACAAGTTTCGTAAAAAACTTACCCAAGATTGAGTATTTTGAGCTTCGGCATTGTACTCAATGATGTTGGAACAGTCTACAAGTCATGCAATCAGCTCACTGACGGCAACATTATCATCAGAAACAAAAAAACCCTAAAACTACACAAATACATCAGTAAACATATTGTGCAGCCATCCACCTACAGCTGTGCAATTCTAAACCTAATGCTTTTTGAGCTTTTGAACTAAAAGTGATACAAAAATATTACACAAGCCTTAACAAACAAGAAGCCCAGCTGTCGCTAGGAGAGCTGACTGTACTGTTTGTGAGTGACCTTCAAGGACATCCTAGGTTGATTATCTTCATTTCATCTGAAAAGGCATACGCCACTTCCTATTAGTGACAAACAGTAACCTTGGCCATATCTCTCACCATTTCCGAGCTATGGCCAGTTTTCCCTTCCCGCTCCACTCAACCCCCAATTTGAAAATGCTCTCCTTGCACTACATGGCTGAAATTTTGCAAGCACAAGTTTAACACGCATGGCTAATTACTTGTGTAAAAAGTTTTCTCGTATGACCTAAAGCTTAGCCACAGTACATCTGTTACAGACGGACAGACAAATGGACAGATGACGACAACCATGCTAATAGCTCGACTGTTACTTAAGTATGGTCAGCAAACAACGCAAAAAAAAATAAAGTGAACTTCTGTACTAGATACTTGAACTTTGTACTTATAAGTGCACTTTGCAACATGTACTTGTACATTATTTCACGAGTACTTTGTACTTAACTACTTTTTGCAGTATTATGTCCGTCCTTACCTTACCTGCGGGGTGGACAGGCTCTTACACCTGCCCAGCGCTGAGGCCGTATCAGTTCGGCCCAATGCGGATCCCCAAACGTAACCACAAGGTTACAGGTAGCAGCTATGAAGCCGTAAACAGACGGCTGTAAAGCCGTAGTCGGCTGTGAAGCCGAAACCAGCATAAAAGCACTGGTAACGTGTAGCAAATCTGCTCTCACGGGTTTGGTCAGCTCTTAGTTAGCTCCTCGCCTCCAGATTTTAGAAATCTTTCGGGTCATCGGTGAAAAGCCCCACCACCACAACAAGGTGGCTGACCATGGTGGGGCAGTATTATGTCATCGCTGACATCTTTTTTACATACCTCAATGTTGTTGTTAAACAGATTGAGTATTTCCAGGTTCGGCATGTCCGCAAATGCTGCCGGAATATCTAAAATCACCAACATTATATAGTGAGATCTCTTTAGAATACAGTGCAGCAGAGCAGATCATAATAACACCAACAGCAAGGCCAGAACAGATGCGCAAAAACCAAGTATTAGTCAGTTACAAAAAAAAACAGCAGACCTGTAATGGGTTGTTATCTGATCCACAATGTCCAAGACAAGAACACTGAAAAATGTGACATTTCATGAATATGCCTTGCAAATTATTCATGTACTATCTTTTCTGATAAAAACACTGACCGTGGTAAAATAATAATATAGCATATAAAAGGCTTGAAGTGGAATGGTATGGGCCAATAGAGCATACAGGTACTTCCTTTGATGCCTGGAAAGCATAGCTCTACTAGTTTCATGAAATGGATACAAAACAATACACACAATACACAATATTGGATCTGCAACCAAAATGTGACAGCTCAGACACAGGCACTTATTTCCTCTACTTCTTTGTCATTAACGATAACAGCTCAGTACACCTTGCACGGGTCTAGCTAGCAGTGACTTTAAGGTTATGTTATGTAGTCTATGGCTCAGGAAGGTAACGAGGCATACCTCTAGACTACAATAACGTAACAGACACACTCACCGACAATCTTGTTGTGACTGAGAGTAATGCGCACCAACTGTTTCATGTCCACTACAACGACAGACACGCAAAGAAAACATAAACACAGAATGTAACAAACTTGATAGCTAAATAATTCTGTCACAGTTTCAGACTCACCGGTATCACTGCTGATACGTTTTGGTTAAAGTCTAAGTTGCATCATTATACGTAACTGTTATAAAGCATTAATTGGCTTAATCAAATGTTAATTTGTCAATATTCATTAATCTTCTGGTTGCTAATACATCTTAATACCCTAAAAGTCAGGTTTAAATTACTCACTTTTCTCTTTTCACGACTTCAGTCATGTTTGGAACTGTGACGTCATCTGCAGGAGGGTTGCTAACTAGCTTTATTGCCTTGAGGTCAAATGCAGTTTAATTTACGTTCAAATAGCCGCAAAAAAGCCAAATTTTTCATCAGTAGTTAATCCACTAAAAAAAACCCAATATTCCAGCACATCGTTAATTTTACTAATCGCACACCTTTAGTAGTGAACAAATAAAGAATGACGTAATTTCTGATGTCACCTATGCATCATTACTTGGACGATAAAAATGACATTATTCTGAGTAAAACCGAAGAATTTACTATGTTTTCAATGCGAATGTCAGTTTGACAACAAAGCATCTTAAAAGTGACGTCATCAGTTATTCTGGCACATTCAGTTGCATTCGGCTGGCACAACATATTTCTCTAAAAATTGCTTCAAAGCGATATTTTCATTTCATTGGATCAGCATATTATTAATTAATGTTACAATGACACTCTACACATATTTAGCCAATATCGTTTCTTAGTGCGACCTGGCCTTTAAGTTTTTGGCAAGAAACGTGGTTTCAGTTCGCTATAGTAAAAAACAGAACTGACATTTCTGTAAAGATTCTAACTAAACAAGTATGTGGTAGTACCAATAAATTATTTTGATTTGGTACTGTGGTAACTTGCTATGCCTCAACTTAGTTTCAAAAGTTTTTGTGTTAACTGCAGTTACAGTAAATTAATTCAAAAATTGTTTAAAACATCAATGGCAGCCGGAAACAAAAAGTTGACTTTAGTAGTTATTTGTGATATTAAGCTCCATATGGCTTAGCCTGTGCTTACTCATGCCATTAGTAATACTGGTGGCTTTGGTAAATACAACGAATGAGAAAATATTAGTGAGTGTGAGTACAATTCATTACAAGACTCATCTGGCATCACCGGATTGGTGTTATTTTGCATTAGTGCCACTCGACAATAAGATAAAGATGCTTCGTTAAAGTAAAAAATAGAAAACTTTAAGGTAATGTATCCCGTCCCGGTAAAGCCCAAATTCCATTATGCTGACTTTGCGACAAAGTCCGGGACAAGTTCCTGACAAAGTCGCGGACGTGTCGCGGACACAAATCATGAAAATCTGCGACACAAATCACGTCGCCGACTTTCATGATTTGTGTCCGCGACAAAGTCAGCGGACTTTGTCGACTTTGTCGCCAACTTTCCTCGTGCATTGTAATGGGCTAAATTCCATTAGAGCGACACAAACAGGTTTGTCGCGGACTTGTCACAGACTTTGTTGCAAACATCTCAACATGTCGAGATGGTTTGTGTCCGCGACTTTCGTGATCTGTGTCAGCGACTTTCACCGAAACTTCATGGTTTCATGATTTGTCACCATTTGTGTCTGCGACTTTCATGATTTGTGTCCACGACTTTCCCCGAGGGGAAGTTTCGGTGAAAGTCGGTGTAATGGAATTTGGGCTTAACTGGGACCGGAGCAGCAACGATCCGCTCCCGGCAGTCACTTGTTATTGGTCGAAGTGGTCATGTGACGTAACTGATTGTGTTACATAGACGCTGCAGGCAATGGTAATCGACTGAGTCCATAGCTCAGTGGTTTAGGCCACTGACTTGTGTTTTGGAGTTTGTGGGTTTGAATCTGACTCAAATAATTTGAAATTTTTCCTTTTTTGAATAATTGTCGTAAATTGTCATTCTGCTATCTTGTCGCTTATTCAGTACGCATTCATTGTGTCAAACACGATTTTTCATCCATATTAGTGTTTGTGTATAAAATGTACGAAAATGATATAAAGACATTCACAAGGTGGTGCTGGTGTTTTGGGTAAAAGAATAGTTTTTTTCTGATTGATATTATTGTTACGATTAGGAATAGTGATAGGGATAGGTTTAGTGTTAGGTGCAGGTTTTGATAGTGTATTTAACAGAATTATGTGACGACAAATAGATACCCAAATAAAAGTGTAACATTGGTGCATGAATTGAGTGCGATCGTGGAAGTTGTGGGCAAAAAGCTGGTAAAAGGCATGTCTATGCGGCGACGCCGCAGAGACATGCCCTCACGGCAGTCGCACTGCGTTGGCAGCGAATATTATACGCTGCCGGGACCGGATCACCACGGCTAGAGTCCCGGTATCCGGGAACAAATACACGACGAAACTTTTAATCATTTTTTGATCTAGATCTGGATTGTTAGTCTGACATACTTACATAAACCTGGTACGTCCGATATGTTAACAATGCCCTTGTCCACCAAATCAACCTCGGTGCCATTATTCTGTCTTACTTCTTCGATAACCTTTCTCACTTTAGACATGTTTGTCAAGAAAAGTTAGTAAAACAACAACAAAAACAACAACATCGAACCATAAAATATTTAAATCAGTGATGAAGCAAAATTTTGAACTGCTACCGGGTAGTTTCGATAATGGTTTCGATCACCGGTACTGTTTACTTTAGGAATCGAATTATCAGTAATCAGTAATCAGTAATGGAGATAAACGGATGCAGGCACTAAAAGTCCCTCTATATCCGTATCTTGATGTAATAAATTATACTAATAATCTAATCACTTTTTTCGACATACTCCGATCTATCTCCGGTTCCGGCTAATTCAGATTTCCAATCATACATAACTTCTTGTTCTGCCCAAAATCTATCAAGCCGCACCTTAAATAAATCAACAGACTGAACATCAACTACCCAATTAGGTAAGCTATTCCAGATATTCACAATACGTGCTGAGAAAAAATATTTTCTAAAATTGTGAATAAAAGTTTGGTTATACAATTTAAATTTGTTGCCTCTAGTTACTGAAGTCATATTGAACCGTAATATAGGTGCAACTTTTTCGTCATAAATATCATTCACAATCATAAAAACTTCAAACTTTTTTAATATTTGCAAATAGGCCTAGGCCTATAGAAAATAATATTTCTCTAATAAACTATAAAATTATATCGAGTCTAAAATAACGTAAACACTAGACATATGCGACAAAGTCCGGACTGTGAACAGAAATTAGAGTTACACTTATAGGGTGTTTACACGATCCAGCAAACGTCCAACAAACTTCCAGCAAACTTGCAGCAAACGTCCAGCATTAGCACGTGTATTTTGAATACATTTGCTGGACGTTTGCTGGACCATTACACACGTAGGCTACTGACGCATTCAAAGCCCGTATAGACACCAAAAATTATAGAGCGAAAGCTCGCTATAGGCCTAATCTTTGTGGACACTTTGATGCGGTGATATGTAGGGCTAGTCTTGGTCTGGAGTCTAAAAATACTCTGGGTCCTGAGCAAAAAATCTTGTTTTTTTTGTTTTGAGAAAAAAGGCAAGGGAACTTCAAAATTTTTTCCCTACTTAGGCCTACTACTTCTAAATATTTTGACAGTAATTAACTGCATAGTTATCAAGTTAAATAATAACTATATTACTGTGGTTTCGTTGTTCACCATCAACTGGCACTCGAGTACGTAGCATTTTACGCAAGCAACTGCCAACCAACACTTTGCCAGGAATCCAAGAGACACAAGAACACAAGCAGTGTTTGTCGGTATTTTCTTCAATGATTGCCTAAATTTCGTGCAGCCGTAAAGCTGATTTCCGCCACTGCAACAACAAATCACAAAAGACGCCAACTTTTGGCATCTAAAATAAAACAAAAAAAGTTAAGTCATTGACTTTGCAGACTCTACCACTAACGGCGAAAAGCAGCATAGGCCTATACACACTATTAAATTAAATAAGCTTAGACCTTTTTCTACTGCGAGTCAGTGACCTTGAATAACGGATCTAGGACGGCGTCACGGATCTGATGGATAAACAGAAAAAAAACTTGTTAGGCTATTCTAGACCTACATCACTAAAATACTATAAAAAGCGAAACTGCATATACCTGGTAAAACAGAACCTGCCAATACACTACAATATTGGCCTTGAATTGGTGCATTATAAAACTAAGTTAATACTGCTGAACAGAACTTAAGCGTAGGAGGCACTGAAGGCAATAGCTCCAAGATTGGGCAAAAATCCAAAATTGGCAAAGCACCAAAAACCAAATCGAATAAAATTTGCATTTAATTATATCGCCCACCTCTAAATCACACTTAACGTTGCACATAAACGACTAAAATGTTGCCACGAGATGCGTTATGAGAGCCCAAAATGCGTTTTGCCACTGCCCCAGACTCCGCTGTGGAAGGTTAGAGCGCTCCCGCAGACCCCATGTTGTAACTTTATACGTATGTGCGTGCGTGTGCATGAGTGTTTATTTTTGTTTATGATGCTACCGGAATTTTTTTCCAATAAATAAAGCTAATTATCAATTGTTTAATTGAGGAAAAAATAACAAAAGTTTGAAAGGGAAAAAAGGACGGAAAGAAAGAAAAAAGGTACCTTAAGAGAAAAATTCCTGGCTACGCCTATATGGACCAGAATCAGCTAAGCAGTCTCAAAGTACGTCAGAGTATTTCGTTGTCGTCCAGATCGTACTCAGCATCCTCGATGTCAGGGTCAATGTCGAGGTCGTCGTCGTCCTCGTCGAGTGCTAGGTGAAGTGATTGGGCGAAGTCAGCGGCCGCCGGCGAGAGGTCGAAGTCGTCGTACGTAGATTCAGCGTCAAGATCCAACAAACTGTCGTCGAAAGAGCATCCCAGACGGACTTCAGCCGCTAGCTGTTCGACGTCAGTTAAGTGATGTTGCTGGAAGCGGTCTTCTACCCTCGGGCGCCCGCACACGGTCGTCGAACCAGCACCAGCCGCCGGCGGTGCTGGCGTTCTATCGTTCTCCTCGGTCGTATGATTGTCTCCGCTGACGACGCCACTGGTGAGCGTGTGAATCGTATCCAGGATGTCCTGCAGCTCGATGGACGGCGACAGCATGACGCTGATATCGAGATCCGGCAGTACAACTGTGCGCTTCAAGACTACACTGGAAGTCTCTTCGTCGTTATTTAGCCGATCAGATATAACATCGTTAGCTTCGACGACACGATTCTCGCTGATATTCGACGGCGACACGTCGACGACGCTCAGTCTATCGGATACCACCTCTTCTACCGGCCGCACACGCTCACTGCAGTGTTTTGATGAGTAAGTTGCTGTATCAAGTTGTTCGTTGTCTTGTTCGCCGCTCACTGGCTGAACGTGGTTGACCGCTGTCTCCTGGAACTTTACACTGTCGTAATCGACGGCAGGAGTCTGTGACGTCAGTTTGTGCTCGAAGAGTTTATCTTCTTCGCTGTCTAGCTCTATCTCATTTTCATTCACATTTGTTGCCTGAAGAGTCTCGACGCCATTGCAGTTATCCTCCTCCATGACGTCTCCAGGCTGAGAACTGTCCTGCGACGTGGTCTGCTCAACTGCGGCTGGCAGGATGACGTCCTGAATCAGCGAGATCCGGTACGCGTTCGGATCATCGCTGCTGACGTTTTTTCCGCGCCGTCTTTCAGAGCCCGGGACATCATCGGGTGTAGACGACTGTTGGTCGGCATGTGAAAACTGGACGAGCACGTCGACCTCTGTGTTCACATCAAGTTCTGCGCGCACGTCATCTGCAGACGATGTCGTCGCTCCAGTCACGACTTGGTGGACCGTGTCCCCCGCGGTGACACTCATGTTCAGTATGCGTCGACAGACGTCTGTCAGTCTCTCGCCACAAAGCTGCCACAGCGGCGTCTCCGGTACGATGACGTCCGTGGGGTCAGTCGGTTCAGCTGAGATTGACGTGGTGGGTGGCGGCGGCTCGGCGTCATGTTCAACCGCTGGACTCGGCGACTGGCTGATGGTCCTTCGTCGTCTTCGCACAGATCGTCTTACCGGCCTAGACCGCTCCATGTCCGGCTCTGTAGTTGAAATCACCACTGCCTTCGCCGCCGCCGCTGCCGTCGCGTCCTTCAAGTCGACATTGGACGAAGTCATCTGCGCGTCGTCGAACGACGAAGACATCGTCGTGTCGACCGAGGAATCGTTGGTGACGTTCGGTCGACGTCGACGTCTTTGGTAAGTGCGGCGTGCTGACGTCGCTCTACCGGATGGCGGAAGTCCAGACGCTGACGAGGGTAGCGGTAGTAGACCGGCCGGCTTCACTGTCGGGCTGCTGCGAGTTCTGTCGTCAACGGCGGGCGGCGTCGAGGCGAAGAAGCGCAGCATGGAGTCGACGTCGAGAGCTCCTGAACCGACTGAGTCGTCAAGGTTGACTGGTCGCGAGGTAGGTGCACTCAGAATGCTGCCTCGACTGTGAGCAGAACGACGGCGCACACGTAGATTTCGTCGTCGACGTCGTGTGGAATCTGGACCAGTCATAGGCAGTCAATTAATTAGAACGTAATTAATTAGATAATCGATTACTTTATCATCTAATTTTAATTCTAATTAATTGGCTAATAGAAACAATTCTATTCGTAATTTTAATTACAAATAAGCTAATTCTAATCGAATTCCTATCAACTGGCTGACAATAAAGGTCACATATTTTGTTGTCGATTTTCGTAGATCTTGAAACATTTTGACAGAGTTCTAAAGTTTGACAGATCTGTAACGTCATTTTCTAACTTTTTATATCATTTCCTGCATGGTAATTGTTTTTAGAAAAGAACATCTAGTGTTATACACCACAATTTGTGCCGTTGTAATCTGTCGTCTGATTCTAATTACGAATTATCATTATCTAATTTAAATTTTGATTAACTAGAAAAGAGGAAACGCTTGTTCTGACCTGAACGTGCCTCGTCGTCGGTCAGCGTTGAAGTGGCGCTGCTATAACTCTGGTTCAGCGACGCGCCATCGAAACTGCGCTCGTGACGTCGTCTAGCACTCACCAAAGACTCACGCTTCCAGCGACCATAGTGAATCAGATCATCCACCGACTGCATCCGATTACGAATCTCCACTGCGTCGCAAACAACATCGCGCGATCACAACTCATCATGCACGTATCAAAAACACAGCATGTGTGACGAATATACTTGATGCTATATCCGTTACCGTGTATCTGAATTCATTCATGCCTTCACCACACAGGAATAATCAATCAATAAAGCAGTCAGTCGATTGAAGTGGCTAAGTTTCGTTGAACAGTTAAAACTGTAAAAGTTGACAAAAGTAATTGTACCTACTAAAAAACTCATAAAGTAACAGTAAAATAAACGGCCAACAGCTGTTGAACAAATTTTAAAAATGGCACAGTATTTACGCACTTTCCTTGTTCCAATCAGTCGGTGTCGGTGACGTCACGTCTAGGTCACGTGTTTCCGGTGAGAAAGGTTTTTCAGCCAGTTCTTGTGTCGACGTGCGATTCAGTAGCGCTAAAACATGAACAGCGGAAGCGTTCTAAAACGTAATCGTTTTGTACTGTTCCGAGATAACCTGTAGTCGTGACTTTTTTCTTGGTTGATGCAAAAGTTTCAAAAGGTTAGCTCAGTCATGTTATGTTTGGTTTATTGGATCATTTGATCTGGTCATATCGCACTCCAGGCATATCATATATCACAAATTCACAACTCACACGATATAGCAAAGCGGTCAATCTGTTTTGCACTGATTGAAAAAAACAGGATTAATTGTTCAGTGCAGTCAAAACACACGTTAATTATTATATATTCTATAGCATCAAATAGCTACCTAAAACAGCAAGTGCAAATGTTACAAAGTTTACTGTACAACAATATGATAAAAGCAAATACAAGCAACTGAACAAACCAATCATTAGATAATGATGAGAAGTTTGGAAAAATAGCTAAACACTTTGAATTTAACACTTTTAACAGTGTTGTCAGTTAAACGACAAAAAATGCAAAGGTTTAAAAACTAAACAAAAATCTGACAAAAATTTCAACAATTCGTTTTAACGAGTTGTGTGACTGTTTATCTCTGGTTGGCACTAAAGTATCCTAATTAGTATAAACTCACACCTACCGGGTAAATATCGAACATTTTGCAGGGAGTCGTGAAACGTGTTTGGACGTCCAGATAGAACTGCAACGCACATATAACGCAAACACCTTACAGGATTAGCCGACAAGTTTTTTTCCAACATTTAAATCGTACAAGTTATGAGGCCCCAGGGGATGCAGAGAGTAGAGAAATGCCCCTTAGTCGTTTTGGGAACTTAGGTAAACGCTATCAATAGCCTATGAGCTCAGCTTACCCAGTAGACTAGCGGCGCGACCGAAAACAATTCTGACGATTGAGGTGAACAAAGAGCGCTTTTTCAGCCGCTTCTGGTTATTATTGTTATCGCGGATATTTGTTGACTAAACATGCATATGAAAAAGTCGATGAAAGTAACGTACCCATTTACAAAAAAGATTGTTCGCATTGTTTCAACGTCTAGCCATGTCTAGTGGCCCGCCTCACACCTTACCTCAGCGCCTCAGATTCAGTGAGTTTCTCGCTGACATTGTGCGCTTTATAAATTAAATTTACTTACTTAC
>Ga0209367_1001702_pt1 | contig 27724 bp, 12 predicted proteins | sample WorMetLIZISLAND2_FD_187412 | JGI IMG/M metagenome (GOLD analysis project Ga0209367, IMG submission 187412) | Marine gutless worms symbiont microbial communities from Max Planck institute for Marine Microbiology, Germany - Olavius geniculatus... ...
TGTGCACAAATCAGTTATGAACAGATACATAAAAACACAGGTTTCAGCTGTAAGGCGTTAAAACAGCACAGAGCAGAAAACGATAGTGGGGTGAAAAATTCACCCCAGGTTAACCTCTAAAGGTTAAGCTGATCCCGATTTCTCGCATCCGCCTACAAGTAATAGGTCTTAGTCAAAAATCTGGTTTGGTAAGCTGCCATTACTTTACTTATCGCGGTTTTGGTGATGTTATTATAGGAATATTCTAAATGTCATCGATGGAGCTAGCGGTTTTGAATTTAGTTTCCCTTTCGTTTTTGTGAAATTCCCGATACATCACTTTGCTGACCTTCAACAGTCTGTACCGGTGTAGGCCTACGTGACACGTCATTCAGTCGCCAACTGGCTATTCGTCATCCGCACTATAGCTATTTGTGTCTGTCGGAACTAATATCGTTATAGTTAGCCTATTACTGAACAAGCAATAACGGAAAACACAAGCACAAATCTGCAGGGGTGAAAAAAGTAAGTACGGAAAGGCGAAGAGCGATATTTACAGGTATTTTCAAACAGTGCAAAATGTTTTGTTTTATGCTAACCGTACGGTGACGTCTCATTTCGCCTAATTGCTCCCCCAGTTGGGTCTACTGCAGAGCCCCAACCGAAATCGAATTTGGAGCATCATACTCTTAGAATTAGAGCTGTCGAATTAACGCATTAACTTAACGCGTTAACACCCTTTGATGTAGTCCACTTACAATATCAGCAAAAAAATTTTTTTTAAATTATCGCAATGCGTTAACGCCTTAACAAATTAACGCTTCGACAGCTTTACTTTAAATGTGAATGGCAATTATAAACGTCTAGCAATGATAATAGCAATGATATAATTTTCTTGAGAATCAACTGACCAAATTTAGTGCAACTGATATAATAAGAAGGAATAAAGGCGACGTCACAAATTTAAACGTTGGGACACAATAAATTTTCTTGTACCCCACATTTTGTCCAGTTGCTCCTGGAACCCTTTTGGGGGGTCAAAGCCGATCCCCCCAGACAAGTTCTAGTGGGAAGGTCGTCTTCATACAGTGGGGGGTTAACCGCCCCCCGGCAAATCGAACACTGCTACAGACAAACGGACAACGATCTTGACAATCACGTAGGCCTATACATGCTGACTTCTGTTAGAATAGCTTAAGTTGAGAAACTTTGATTAAAATTCGATTAGAACTTTGAACTAGTTTTGATTTGATTAAGAAGGGTCACTGCGAATTCAATTCTTGATTATGTATATAGGGGCCTATCACATACAGAAAAAAATGATGAACGACCAAACAAAGCTTGTCTAAGAGGCAAAAAACGACAAAGCAAGTCGTTGTTGTTGGTCCGCCTATCAAAAAAAAGATTACGCGAAATGAGATTAGGCGAAATGCTACCCAACCAACCGTACATGTTTCAGACTTGCGTTTTTCCAGCTACTTGCACTTTCCTGCCAATTTCCTATTAACTTATCCCATTGTTTCGGCGTTCTGTTGCTTACATATCTTACCGGACACAAAAAATTGCATCCACGTACAATGGAAATATGCCGAAATATGTTTAAGCTTACTGCAATTGTACTTTTTTGTGCGTACTGTCAGTAACTTAACAAACAAAGGCTGAAATAATTTGGCACAAATTTGAAATTTCCGATCAATGCTTTCATCTGGTAAATCGGAAATTATTCTTTTCGTAAGTAGGAAGCAACTGCATGTTGGGGTTTGATCCCCAAATTTTGCGGAGTTTGGACGAAACTTCGTTAGGCCCTACTTCGTTTTGGTGTGTTTTACAACATCCAGCTAGTTCTGCAGCAAGGTGCACAAGTTCTTGCACGACAAGTCATCAACAGATTGAAGTAGTGGAATCAGCGCATGTAGGCATATCGGGCTGTATTTAACGCGGTTCCAAGAAATGCTCGACTCTGTCGTGGAGGGTCGTTTCGGTGTGCGTAGTTATAAATTACCAATTAAACGTTCGATCCCAAAATCCCAATTATTCAGCAAGCATGTACTTGTGTGCGTCACTCGCCGACGGTGCATTATCGAACTAGGATGCGGACAGAAATATTTATAAGTCATTGGCGCAGCACGGTCTGCTGCTGCTGCTGCTGTCGATGACGATAATGATGATGATGATGATGATGATAATGACGCAGGCGCAATTAAATCGACTTTTCGGGTTTAAAGCAGGATGTGTAATGTGCAGTGAGTACCGGTAGGCTACATAACGCGACGACGGCATCATAAAACGCTGACCCTAGCAGTGTGTGACCGTGACTAAGATAATTTTGACGGTTAGACAAGCAACTTAAACGACTTTGTTCTCTGTTTTGTGTGGGACAATTGTTACATTATTTTGCTGTTTATTCAGGTGGGTGCCGCCGTTTAGAAAATTGTGTTTTTATCGTTATTTGTTAGCCGGTTTCTCTGCCAGCAGGATTATTATCTGTCCCATTGCTATAGCATAGCATAGGACAGATTATAAAATCATTTATGTCACACTGTCACAAATCTGTGAACACTCCTACGGCAGCAATTTTGATTCGATCTTGATGAAATTTTGCACAGTGATTTGGGGCCCAAAAAGTAAAATCGAGTTTGTTTGGGATAAAAATCTTATAACTTCTTTTCCCTATTTTACCCCAATTTTTAAAAAAAAAATTGCATTACGGCCTATGAAGACTTCAAAGCGGCATAGCTCGGTCCCCGTAAAAGATAATTGCGCTCTGTGTTTACCTACCCCCTATTTTCGGGGTCGGGCAATCTAACGGTGTCATTTAAATTTATTCCTCAACGACCCCTGTTGCCGTAGCAACTATTCAAAAGTTGCAAAATTTTGCATTACAGCCAGGGAAGATTTCAAAGCGGTCTAACTCGGTCACCGTAAAAGATAATTGCGCGCTGTTTGCACCTGTTTGCTACCCTTCTATTTTCGGACCCGGGCTATCCAATTGTGTCATTTACATTTTTTCTTGCTAACCCCTGTTGCCATGGCAACGAATTTTGGGACAAAGTTGACTATAACTCGGCCCCCGTAAAGGATAATTGCGCTGTTTGCATTTACTTTCCCCTACGCTGTTTGCATTTACCCCCATATTTTCGGGCCCAGGTTTTCCAATAGTGTCATTTAATTTTTTTTGCAGATCCCAATTGCAATTTCAACGAATTTACGGACAAAATTGACTATAACTTGGCCCTCGTGAAAGATAATTGCGTTGTTTGCATTTACTCCCCCATATTTTCCGGTCGGGCTATTCGATGGTGTCATTAAAATTTTCCGCTGCCGACCCCTGTTGTCATGGCAACGAATCTTGGGACAAAACTCGGTCCCCGTGAAAGATAATTGCTAGCTGTTTTCACCTACACCTCTATTTTTGGGCCCACGCTATCCGATGGTGTCATTTAAATTTCTCTACTGTTGACCCCTGTTGCCATGGCAACGAATGCTGGGACAAAATTGACTACAACTCGGCCCCCATGAAAGATAATTGCGCCCTGTTTGCACCTACACCCCCTCCTCCTTATACGCAGCTGCTAGGCTACATAGCGTGGCAATGGGACAGATACCTCGTTCCACAGAACGTATTTCTAGTTTAAAGTGATTTTTGGAAAAAAAAGACTTGGGACAAAAAAAGTTTATTAGATTTTTGGATGATTTTCATTGCGTTTTTATGCAGTCCCAATATAGGCCGCACACAGGTCATACTGCACTGGCTCTTTAAATCGACAGCAAAAAAACGCAGAAGTAAAACTTGGCGTGAATGTTCCCCAGGGCAAAAGTAGTTTAACCAGCTTTATGCTAAATTTCAATTAAGGGGACGACACTTGGTCGACATGTGTTTAGTTGAAATATGCTTTGATACACTAGGCCTACAGGGTGGCCCAAAAAAACGGGGCCACTTTGTTTTATAGCTTCTAACTTCAGAAATACTGCTTAGATCTACACGATTTTTTGCGGAAATCAAGGTCGTTTCATTCTCAACGTCATCGGTACACAGTAAGAAGTTTACTTGACCTGTTTGGGGGGGTTATACCGATAGCCTATGCCTTAGTTGCTACGCCTCTGATGTGCGATGAGAGAAAATAAATCAAGTAAAGTAAAACGAGCCAAAACAGCAGTAAAATGTATATTCATCGCATTTGCAGCAAATGTAAAAAGCATTACATTTCGCCTAATCTCATTTTGCCTAATCCCATTTCGCCCAATCTTTTCTCTTGATAGGCGCCTATCAAAAGAAAAGATTAGGCGAAATGCTACCCAACCTTACATCCGGTCCTTTTGTGAATTTAAGCAAACTGTTTGCTTTTAACAAAAAGACAGACAGACACAATCTTGTGTCAAAAGCACGATCGGCCAAAAATTAAAACAAAGTAATGTAGGCCTATACGCATTGCATACTAGCCTATAGGCCTACAGACAAAATGCATGTCATATTAGCTCGTTTATCATCTTAAATAAAGATAACGTTTATTAATTTTAGTCGAGTCACATAAGACTAACTATCGGATTACAAGTATGAGTTTTGTGTCTCTTTAAAAGTAAATTGTGCCAATAAGAACCTGCATGGCGTACCTGAACTTATTTTGGAGGCTGTAGTTCTTGTAGGCCTACAGGTCGGCAAGCTACATATTGTGCATTTGAGAGGCTGCAAATGTCACAAAAAATATTTAAATTGCTATACGTATCGTGCAAATGCACCATTTATTAAAGATCCCGTTCAAAAAGCTTTCGACGCCCTCCCAGATTCCTTGGTCGGAGATATCTGTCCTTCCCCATTTTCCTCTCCTCACGACACTTTTGGGGTCTCATTTACGTAGATGCCGCCAGGCGCACCTTGTTGTAAATTTTTGATTTCAAATAAAACACTAAAGAGTGAGCGGCAAACGAATTTCGTGACAATAACGTGGATATCAAAATGCTGGTGTAAATACGTCCATCACATTAATCGGTGTGATAAACGTCAAAAAATTACAATAAACGTCAATAAACGCGTTTATTAGGAAAAAGGTTGTAAACGTTTGTAAACTAAAAGTAAACGTACACAGAGCGTAAGTTTGAATATTAGGCCTATTATTTGGATTCCAAGTTCCAATAGAAGTCTTTTCATTGTCAAAGAAAGTCTTACTCCAGTTCTGTGACAATCGTTGCTCGATCGTCCTCTAGACGTCTGGTGCTCTATCATGAGGCAGCTGTTTACCGTCACTAGCACCGTGACCCAACGAATTCTATCAGCGATCGAACGCAATGCACTAGGCCCCTATAACTTGGCTTCCCGTCATAATTTTGCTTCGTTTCGCGCATGTGATTTTATTGAAATAAACGTTGACAAAATAATAAACGCGTTTATGAAGATTTTTTTTTAAACGTTGTAAACGTTTATTACATCTATGCGTCAAATTAATCGGTGTCAGAAATAGATTGAAACATAAACTTTGTTCTGACTGAATTCGAAGAAAACGAAAGCGAAAGTAACCGGCTGATTCTGCCTCGTTGTAGGCTGCAGGCAAAATAGGCGGTGGGTGTCCGTGCAGGTAATAACCGTGAAAAAATACAGTGTACAGGACAGCTGCTGCCGTATACGGTCACGCATGCATATTCATGCAAGCACCTGCGCTTCCGGCGAATGCCGACGACTTCCGGAAATAGCCGACACCATATGTGGCGTTGCCGGAAATAAACCGACCAATCAGAAAGGACGTTAAACGTCTGCTCGCTCAATATAAGCATACGGTGAATGAGTAGTAGTAACCATTGAGGTTATATTATTGGTAGTAACTTGCGGTCGTATGCGCGTGCTCGTGTGATCAGAAAACGCTGTTTGAGCCTTTTTGCGACTCTCCAAATATTTTCTGACGAATGGATATGCCTACAGTAGGCCTAATACCCCGCGTCGTGTCCGATCAACGCGCGAAATTCCAAAATGACGAACTGTTTCGTAAGTCTGAGGTCGGTCCGTGGGTTTGTGTGTGATGCATTAGGCTACAGACGTTCGCGCGCTTAAACTAGGTGCCTGTAAAAAACCTGAAACAGCGATGTACTTAAACGTAAACAATCTTTTTTTTCAAAACCAAGACCAAGGCCTAGATCTCTTGTCTAAAAACCATAACCAAAATTTGTTTCGAGATTTTGACCCGCATTTAATTTTAAGTAACTCATGCAAAGACAACGATTAAAACTTTTTTGTTCGGAAACTGAGTGATAATTCTCTTAACTTTGGTTTCTATAACCTTTAATGCAAAACTTGAATTACAACTTTAGTGTTTTTTTGGGCTAAAACCGTTGTTTATTATTATTATTTATTTAGACAATAGCAACATGCCAATGACATCAGTTATCCTTGAAGAGCTGTTTAAACTGCTATCTAAACAAGTAGGCCTTAAGTCCTGCTAAAGCAAAGGGGAACGAGCAACAGCGGTGCACCGTCGTACGCTAGTGATCCGTAGACTTCACCCGTAGATCTTATCCGTACGGCTTTTGGCTACAGTTTCAAAGAAAATCAAGTAAAACAAAATCAGTCGCCAGAGGCCGCCAGACGACCCGCGGCTATAGTGTCTATAGTGTTTTACTCGTACTCATCAGAAAGCGCCACATGTCGCTCAGCCAACGCTTTATCGGCTAGATATCGCAAATTTTCTCTACTCCCCTCTCATTTAGCACCCTCGTTCGGGGTGATCCCCTTCGAATTTATGGAAAAGCTTTACGGTCCCTGAAACTAGAGTCTTCCGTGCAGCCGATGGTAAAGATTTGGTGATCCTAGCTTGCACTGTTTTTGACTGACCCACCCGTGTGACGGACAGGAACAGACGGACGGACAGAATTGCGATGGCTAAGATGCGCTACAGCAGTAGCTGTTGTTGCGCGTAAAAACGACACTTCTTCAAAATTTGATCTCTTCACTGAAAGTTTATATATGCTTTCAAACGAAATCTTGTGTACTTTTTTCCAAATTTAGTGCAAAGTACTGACCATTAGCTTACATTAATGGTAGTTTCAGTTTAACACAGCTAATGGTGACACTTTAGAGAGGGCCACTTTTTATTGAAACACAATAGGCTACATGCAGTGAATATTTTGAGTTGCATTTTATAAGCAAAATCATAAAGCTGATATGATAACGTGAGGTCTGGTGAAAAAGGTGTTTACACTATCCAGCAAAGTTCCAGCAAACGTCCAGAAAACATCCAGCTGGCCTGATGAAACCCCGCCCCCTATCAGCCTCTCAGCTGCCTACCCCGCCGTCTATCAGCTGTGGGCTAAGCCGTAGGCGGGCCTAGGCTTAGCCCACAGCTGATAGGCCGACGTGTTATACAGGCTTCCCAATATGCCTATCACCAATATCATTAATATTTAAATCTGTGGTTACAACTCGCCCGTCCTCCTAATTATCATAGAACTTTCAGCTAGCTGGATGAATGCTGGATCGTGTATAAACACCCCTATTATTCATCATCGTTTATTACGCCAGCAAGACAGCACATCACGCGTACAATGAAAAACACACACAACATGCAAACACAAAATACACAAGATGAAATACACAACACACTTAATATTTTATATAAAATCAAAGCAAAACGGTATGTGCAAAAGTGTCCTATGTCATTATTTTTTAATTCTACCAGGTGTTATCAAATTAAACTTGTGACTACACACTGCTGCAATTTCATTGACATTGTTCGCAAAACCAAAAGTTCCATCCATGAAATTGTCGCTTTTTTAGAAAATGGCACGGAACTTTCGCTTATCTTGTCAAATAATTTATTAATGTTAAAGTTACGTCCCCATCATCACCTGGCCATGGGTCAACACAGTGGATGGCAGAAACATGGGACAACCCAGCGAAGTGGACGAGAGCGAAACCAGCAGTACGTCGACTACATGGAAAGAAAGAGCTGCTTTGCTGCGTGAAAACGACGTTATCAAGACCGTGCCTCGGAAGCATGAGCAGGGGGCGTTCGCAGGCCGCCCTTATCCGAACACGACAGCGGAAGATCTAACAAAGTTAACATCTGCTGAAGATAAGGGAGGTTCAAAAAACGGACCTTTTGACTTTATTTTGTGATAACTTCCGTGAGGTGCCCGATGTAATGTTACTTCTATGCATTGTGGATTCCTGTTGTAACAGTGTAGTGTACATTTACGGAAGTTATCGCATAATAAAGTCAGGGGTCCTTTTTGGGACCACTTGGTATAAAAGACGTAGTGTGCCGGAAACTGATGCCGAAGACTGTGCAGTTTTTTCGTACTGCGGCTTTCCGTGTGTGTTGCGCTAAGAACGAGCAGCTTTCCTATGACAGTGATGTCGACGAACAAAACTGGTATACAAGGCTCGTTTTTTCGAGCCGGTGGTGACTCATAGCAAACTGTTTTTTTTAAATTTACAGCTGAAACGCGAGAAATCAATCTTAACATAGCAATTTTGGTTATAATCAGAAGAAGGTCGTGGCACCTACTACGTGTTTAGAGTAGGCCTACTAGATGGTTATACTAGGTGATGGACGATTTGTGTTAATATGTGTTAAGGGCGCGAGTTTACTCAGCATCACTCCGGCTGCGGATGCTGTGTCGAGTATGCCTGTGCTGCGATGGTATCAGAAGTTATTCTACTGCTGCGGCTGCATACCGCTTAACTTGTGTGGTTCGATGTGGTTCACCCTTCTGCTCGTCTTCTTCCAGGATGTCCTACACATTGCCGAGAAGCATGCTGGATATCTGCTGATGTGGGGTCAAGTGGTTAACGCCATCTGCGCGCCGCTGATCGGATACGAGTCCGATCGAATCAATGGTTGTTGCGGCTTGCCGAAGAGAATCAGCTGGCATTTACTGGGTAGATTTTTTTAAAATTTGTAATGGAAACTTTTTCTAGGAACAGACAGTATTCACATTATTGTAACTTTTAGGTTAAAACTGGAAAGATAATACAAGGATTACTGTTTGATAATTCGTTGATAATTAATCAAATTTAGTCAAGGCTGAGAAGAAAGTTTTTAATGAGATATGATGCAGTGTCATATAGTCTCGCCAATGTTAGGCCTATAATATTATGTTTTGTGGTAGAAATAGTTTAGTTTAGTTTCTAGCCACATCGAATTAAGACATCAGCTGATAGGCTACTGAAAACAACGCAAACGAACTATAGTTCTAGTATGTTTATGGTGTTTTGCGGCCTTTTTATACCAATAATGTCAAGTGTATGCTGTTTTCCTATTGTTTGCTATTGCCTAAACAATTATTTCGTTCGTTTTGTCGCTGGTGCTGCATATTCTGTGATTTTTTACGATGTTCTTACGCCGTATTGTTTCGAATTTAATCAGTGCACGATGGATAATTTTATTCTCCTGTGCATCTATAGAAAATGCATTCCATGGTGTCGACGTGTTTGTAGGCACTGTGGCGGTTTTCGTGTCATTTCCGTTTATTTTCCTGCGCTGTTTCGCGTGTTCGGACGAGACCAGCATGTTGGGATATCTGGTGTATTATTCGCCGTTCATTGCAATATTTCAGTTCGGCTGGGCATTCGTACAAACCGCTCACATGGCGCTCATCAGTCAGCTCACACAAAACAAGTCTCAGAAAACTGAACTGAACGGAATGCGGTGCGTTGTTGCACTGATTTAAACTACATTTTTTCATATAATTTATTTTTGAATTGGCTACTAAGTTGACAACAGTCTACTGAGATACTGAAGGCTGTAAATTAGCACTTACACAAACCTCAGAAAAAAATAAAGAAATAAAGACAGACAAACAGACAGACAGAAATTTAACTACTAAGGTAAAAAAAAAACATTTCACAATATATGACCACAAAACAATAATAGCACACAAGAATTTAATTAAAATTAAGCTAATCGACAAAATTTATTGAGCTCAAAAGCAGCAGCTTGTTATGTATATTATTATTTTGCAAAAAATATGACAGTTTGAAAACTAAAAATATGAGCATTTGGCAAAAAGATTTTTGTAAACAAGGTATTTGACAGAAAACCGAAAAAGAAACATTTTATATTGCCAACATAATATTTGGTTTTAAAATATGTTGCATGTGTTTTGATGTGTTAACTATTTCAGCAGAAAACAATTTTTAGACAATTGTGAAAATTTTCGTTTAGTTTTATTGTAACATGTCGTGGCAATTTAACAGGGTTTTCACTAATTTTAAATTTATCTGATTGTCCGTTGACCTTTAGGTATGCTGGAGCGCTTTTATCGTACGTTGCAGTGTTCTGTATTGGCTTGCTATTTTTTGGTGCCGATGCAAGTTCGAAAGTCACTTCTGCGGATAATCGCAATTTCATGGTACGATAACAACACTTCTGTCATTTTAATCTTTCCACTCATTAATAATATTGAAGCTCAGTATTAATAATAATTCTACAGTACCATTATGGTATTACTGTCTTTATGAGATAATTTTCAGTTGACATCGCTGAAAGCTTAGACTATCGTAACATCGAAACATATTACGTACCCAGAGCCTGGTCTCTCTCTTCATCCGTTTGTCTCAGCCGTGATTAACACAGATTACGCCTATAGATGATGTTCTTGTCATTTGGTCGACAATACCGTTACCTAGTCGGCAGAAATTGAAATATGATAATAATTATTATGATGGTACAGTGGCCCAGCCTCCAATCCTTTAGACAAAACATTAGCATACGTTTAAACTGTACTAAATTTGCCAATTTGATCAGTATATTTTTGGTAAAATAATTAAAATTGTTGTCACTAAATCTTATCTTTTAAAGTTAAATGCACCAAATTTGATCTCGGCTGGAGCTTCGCCCCAAACCCCGCTGAGGGAGCTCACAGCGCTCCCCCAGACCCTATAGCTGGATTTTAGGGGGTCCTACTTCTAAGGTAAGGGAGGTTAGGAGAAAGGAAAAACAGAACAAGGAAAAGAAAGAAAAAAGACGAAAAGAAGAAAGAAAATGGAGGAAAAAGGAGACACGGCCCCTTCGAATTAAAATTTCTGGTTTCGCCACTGTGATAGAACACTGTAAGCATTCTTCTGAAGTAATAATTAATCGTTTGAAGTGTTACATTTATACAGTTGCTGATGGTGATAGTCGTGGCTGTCGGCATTGTCTTTACAATTTTATTCTATGTCGGCTTACGTGAAGTCTCTGATCCAAATGTCACTCACAACAAATCTATGGAGTGGTGTGATTGGCTGAAAGAGCACCAGTTCTATCTGGTAATCTATTGCTTATCGATCACTATAAATTTGATAGTTTGGTTTAGTTTCCGCTGCCCGTCCCCGAAATGACCTATACTGTGTCGGGTGGGACGTTAAACCCTACACACTCACACTCACTTAGTTTCAGCTGAAATATGTGAGTGGTTTTGGATAAAGGGGACAAAATCGGCTACAAAATGCAGATGTTGCAAACTTCACAAATAGCCAAAAGAGCTACATGGGCAAACCCAAACTTTAAGCTTTTGTTAAGTGGCAATAGGATTGATATTAGAATGACATTTTGATGTTTTTATCAGCGCTTTAACTGCTGTTCAAGTGCTGTTCGATTTAGAAAAATGCTGGCCATAATTTGCCCATAAGAAATGCATCATTTTGTACGTTTATGTTTTAACAACAACAAAAACACGACATTGAAAAAACACAAAAGACATTTAAAAACGATTAAAAACATGTTTTAAATATTTATAAAACCATTTTTAAAACATCTATTTACAGAACAACAAAACTAAACTGAACCGAGTAAACTCACTCAGTACATTTCACGAAATAAACTAAACTAAACCGCTACGTTGGTTTGTTCGCTGTAATGCAACTAAACTGATGGCATTTCAGTTGTGCCGCTTAGTGCATTCCTCAGAGAGAAATAAACTGAAAGTTCTGAGATTTCAATTCAGTTAAGTTTATTTTTGTCGCTCTGTGCATGCTTTAGCCTGTTTCGGGTTTCAGTGTTTTGATGATTTCCAGATACATCACGTAACAGTTTGTCTTATAACTGATTCGTTGATGAAGAATGTTATATTGTGACTTGTGAGGTAAATTTGTTTTATTATGTGACAGATCGCATTGCTATATATGATGTCACGACTCATCGTTAATGTGTCGGGAGCATATTGGCCATTTTATGTTACAAAAACCCTCTATCTTCATAAGGTATGACTTCTTTCTATAAAATCATCATCGGTTAGTTACGATATAAGCATGTCATTCATGCATTCCGGACTGGTTAATTTATCCGTTGATGTGCTACTGGTGAGTTTGTTAGAAATACCATAAATAGTTAGATACAGAGCTTAGTTCAGGCGTTGCTGTTAATGACCTCACAGACAATACACAACCTGCTGCTGATGTAGTGAATGACGTCACGCCGCGAGCCAGTATTGATGCCGCTGCGCACAGACAGACAGACAGACGGACACACAGAAGTGAATCCATGTTCTTCTCCCGTTCAGTACGTTGACTCCGCGGAAATGATAATTGTTAAACATAAGTGAATATTCTAGTGTGCTTTAACTACACGCAGAGAGTCTTTAGATCTCAGTATACTTTTACTACGGTATTATTTATATTACTGGGTATTTTCGTCGTTTTACTTGCTGCTGTTTTTGTGTATTTTTAAGCAATACATGGTGATCATTCCATTGATTGTTAATGGTACCGGCTTCTGCGCTTCGCTGCTTATTCGACCTATCAGTGACCGTATCGGCAAAAAGGTACACTTTTGTCTAGACTTACCTTCCATTCTAGCAGTTGTTTAATCATTCGTCACCTTTCGTCAGATGGTCCCCATGCAATTTCGGGTAGGGTTGAGACATTTGTGTACGCACCTAAATCTCGCTAGAACCGATCGGAAAACAAGCGTTTTCCTTGGGCCTATAATGCCAAGATTACTGACCTTATCTTACTGTACTGTGCCTGACCTTGTGGCCGTCGCCTTTTCGTAGTTGAACCAACAGCCGGCTGGTTCGTTTGCCGTCGAAAAAAAAACGTCGACAACAAGTTTTGACATGGCATGTCGATATCTGTACTCGACGACAGTCCGTCCAGCACAACGGCTGCAGACGACTCTGTAATCCTCCTTCCTCACTCTTCTCGTGTCGTCTCCAGCATCGTCCATCGTCACTTTTTCAACCTTGACGACGCATAACGAGAAAAGAGGAGTTTGTGGACTATTACAACAACGACGACTTTTCGATTGTCACTTGTAGCTTCATTTTGTGATAACTGATTGAGAATTGTCCTTGAAGATGAGGAACCCTAAGCGCATGTCTATAATCTACATTTAGTAATTTTGAATGACGTTTGTACAGTGTATACTAACTAATGCCAATGTAAAAATTATTCAATACGAATAAAATGCACTTTCAAACCTATTTCTAAAGCAGATTAACATCACCAGAAAATGGCAATACAGTGGTGGATGGCAACATAATAGATAAATCTTGGCTGCGGAACACGCTTAGAAAAAACACAAGATGATTCGCTAGTATACTGTTTCTAAGGGTTTTTAGTTTGCTGTGTTCAGGTGTCAACGTTGCTGGGTATTGTGTCCACTTTATGCGGTTGTGCTTGGCTGTGGACTATAACGTTTTTCAACACGGAGCCCATGCAAGTGATCGGCCCGGCGGTATTATTTGGCATTGGTGGCTCAGTATTGATTGTTATGTCCCAAGCAATGTACACCGACATGATCGGACCACACAGTGTAAGTCTGCCAGCTGGAACTTTGTGCGCATTAATAGTGTAGTTGTAGTATTGCATTGTTTTATTGCATTGTTGTATTGTAGTATTGTTGTAGTATGCAGCTACAGCGACAGCAGTGGCGTATTTAGGATTTGGCAAAGCGGGGGGCCATGGCGAGCGCGCGGAGCGCGAGCCTATAACGGGGGTCTGGGGGCGGAGCCCCTAGCGGGGTCCAGGGGCAGAGCCCCTAGGGGGGTCAGGGGGCGAAGCCCCCCTGAAGCTGAAACACTTTTTGCTTCCGAATGTTCAATGAAAACCGCAAATTCGCCCATGTTTCTGAAATTTGGAAACGCAAAAGACCATCAAACATTGTTGAATTTTGCAATTCTTGCTAAAACATGGCAAAAAACGCACCTTTTCATATAAAGTCGCCTGCAAAAAAATTTTCATGGTCCGGCCAAAGGGGGGGCCATCGCACCGTGGCCCTCCCCCTAAATACGCCACTGAGCGACAGTAATCAGTTTACTAAAGCACTGTCATAATACAACAGATGTATGAATGTAATTGCATATCATGTTTCATAAAATGTGTCATTTTTGTTATATTTTTAGCAGAATTTTGGCAAATGTAATATAATATTTAATTTTATTAACTGTTCTAGTTTTGCATTTAGTGATAAACTGAGAAAAAAAGCGGTAATTAATGTTGCCGCCTTATCTCAAATCTGTTGCCACACTACCTATAAAAGTTTGAATTTCAATTGTAGGGCATACAACATTCAGTTTTTCATTTCCGAAATACACAACGTCAAATGTTAACTATGCTTTAGTATAACAGGAAATTTGAGCTAATGCTTACGAAACGTACGAAAGCCTATAGCAGATCTTGTTCGCAAATTGCCTTAGTATATCTCCAGCCATTTCATCGCAATTCACTCTTGAAGTGCGCGGTGCAGCCGAAGACTGCAAAAATAATGAAACCCCTTATTTTGGGAGTTCAGGGTCTTTTAAAATCATCGATGTTAATACGACTAAAAAGCTCGTCACTAGTGCTTGTTGTGATAGGCAGCATATCCATGCCTATCTGCAACCGTTTTTACGCTAGACTGGCCAACAACGGTAAACTAACGATTTTAGGGGGTACTGCTTTTTGATGCTTTCGTGCGCAGGTTTTCTTGAATTTAGAAGGTCGAGACTTGGACCGTTGAAATTTACGTTCAATGCTGAAAATTTCATATGCAGTTTGTCGTGGTCTATCTGTAATGATTTCGGCGCAATTCTCTTTTGAATTGTCTCACAGCCCAAAATCGCCAAAAAATTTATAAAAACCTTAATTTTCTTGTTTAAGGTCATCCAAGGTTATTGTTCTCGGTGCCAATCGAAAGCCCGTGTGATTAATAGTAACCTAGGCTCTATCTCTCACTGTTATTGAGATACAGCGACTTGTTGCTAAAAATCGCAAATTTTTCTTTCTCTTCTCTTATTTGGCGCCTTCGTTCTGGGTGACCTTCTTCGAATTCATGGAAAATCTTCACGGTTCCTGAAACTGGAATCTTCCAGGCAGCCGACGGTGAAGATTTGGTGATCATAGTTTGCATCGTTTTTGACTGATTCACCCGTGTGACAAACAGACAGACGGACAGACAGAATTGCGATGGCTAAGGCCCTCTATAGCAGTTCCTGCTTTCGCGCGTAATAAAAAAGAAAAGTGTTTGTTCGATTTGCTTTTTGTTTACCAATAGTTATTTTCCTGACTGCTGCTGATAGCATTTTAAAGCTGCGAATTTAAAATGCAATTTTATTAACTATAATTGCAATAAAATAAAGTTAATGTACTTAAAAAATTAAAACCGTAATAATTAATAAAAATAACTAAACAAATTTATTGTACGTTGTGTGCTAATAATAATAACAACTTCAAAGCAAGTAGCTATAATCACCAAAAAAATTGTCGATCAACTATGTCTGAAATTTTAGGCATATTAACTGCAAGTTAAGCCAACCAGAATGCGTATGTAATTAAGTATGCGAGTAGTGCAATGGCTGTAAATTTGCGTTGCAGTATTCTGGTGCATTTGTTTTTGGTTCAATGAGCTTCTGTGACAAGTTGTCAAGTGGAACAGCAATTTTGATCATTCAGCAGCTGTGTCCATCCATGTACGTTTACGTTACCAGTGTACTAGACTGAGTGATTGAGTGATTGATATTCAAGGAAATCAACTTCTAGAGGCAGAAATGATACAGCACAATTATGTGTCATTATTACTGATGTAAAACTGCCAATATAACAGTTGGTTGCGTTCGAAACTAGTGAAATGTGTTTTCTGAGAAGAATGCTAAAAATATATAAGCCTTTCTGATCACAAATCACAAAGGTGTAAATGTAAATAAAGGTGTGACAAAGAAGCAGTTAGTGAAAGTCAGTCCGAAAAAACTTGAATTTTCGGGGCAGTAAGAAAAAATAAAATACGGAGCGGTTGCATGGAACCTGTACAAATTATTGAAGTAACTACAAGTCGCAAGCTGTTTGATCTCGATCATCATCGACACATTTACAAAACATATATTATTATTATTATTAGCAAATCTTCTGACGTAAATAAACAGAAGAAAAAAGTGCATAAGATCTAGACTCTTACCTTCCTTTCAACCCTACTTTGTTCTTTTATCTTTTTCTCTCTGCCCTGTGTTCTGTTTACCCCAACTTTCTTTTGCTCTGAATCGGAGTGGCATATTACGGAGCAGTACTTCGGCAGTTTCTCGTTATTATTATGATATTTTAATCTGTGTTCTCTGCGTTTTTTTTGCATTTTTTATTTCGACAAGCGCAAGTATTATGCAAAATAATAGCCAACACAGAAGAGCGCATACATTACCGCAGTGCAAATATCAGTTGTTTAAACAGTCTTTTATTAATTGCTGTTCGTTTAATGATTGATCGGTGATTTATTTAGTCTTACTTTTTTATTCGTTTTGTTTGTTAAAGTTATTGTGCTTACTTTTGAGCTTTTAATTTGTAACTTGTTTTGCTTTTATTTTCTATACGTTTGTCGTGCTAAAAAGTATAGGGTTTATACTGTGCAGGGCCGGTAGCCACAGTATACAGGAGCTCGTTCCTTTTCGATATCCTTGAGCCAGTGAATACAACTTAAGATTGCATACATTTCTGTTAGATGGATTAGTCCTCAACGGAGACTCCCTGCTTATCTCCGCTCGTTGTGCTACTCATTTTGTCGACCACGATGGATGAAGGGCTGAGTCGACACTGACAGGATTTGAACCCGAGACCTTTCGATCCAAGACTCAGCCCTCTATCGACTGAACTATCCCGCCGTATTATCGTGCAGTGCAATAAAACTATTATTGTTATCGTTACTTGATAATGATAAACTTTCGGTCGTGTGTGCAGCATACATGATGGTACTGCAACGGTGGCTCGTTACTACCAGGACATCATGGTCTACGGCATTGCTGTCTTCTGTGTCATTCAGCTGATTATACTCTTCATCACTTGGCCTCAGAGGCTTGGACATCTTCGCAAACAGTCGGGTATGTCGCGCTCTTGTCATAATGCAGAATTACTCGGTAAAAAGTAAGTAAGCCTTTAAGTTTTTTTACGTTCGCCTATTTTCAGAATTTTTTCATTGATGTACTTTAAAGTAAATTAAAAATTAAGTAGTCAATAAATATCCCGTCACACCCCAGGCATGTCGCTATACTACCTTGCGAAATCTAGTCATCTTTAAAATAATCAGTTACAAGGTCACGTCTACTTGCAAGATGTTCCAACACTAACTATTATGTCATGACACATTTTGAATGTGACGGTTAGTGAATTTAAAGTTGTTTTTGCCTATGCGGTTTTACTTGTTTTGCAGTGCAGCCATTTAAAATGCGGGAATTCTTGTTGTGACAGCTGCGCCGGCGATCAACGGAGTATCGCGTGGTATAGAGAGAAATCACAATGACGAAGCGTCTCCGTTGTTACACGGTAGCATGAACAGACGACCAAACTATCAGTCGTCCGATCACCACATCATTTCTGCAGACAGTGATGGACTTGTTGAAGTAACGACGTGTTCGACTCCGATCAATAATAATAATAATGATGATAAAACTTTTGCAGAGCGCCGCAGTGCCGTAGCTTTAGAGGCGTTGGCGGAGCAGGCAAGTTAGCCATATACAATATTAAACAAGTGAGTTTATAGCTTTAATTTGAACTCCCAAAGTTTTACAATATTGACGAAAACGTGAACTCCGCTGTTGTATAGGCTGGTCGAAGCAGTATAAATGTAACTAATCGCCAGGGGCGTCTACAAAACATTGTATGAAACTTGAAGCAAAAGTAAGAGAAATGTCTCAGTCTTTCATAGAGAAACGAAATCTAATGGGATTTACGGTAAATTATGTCATATTTCATCTAGCTTATTCCAAACGTGTTTCGGTTCAAAATGTTTCAACGTTCATGGTGGCCGGGACTTTGCGTTTAATTAGACCCAGCAGCAAGTGGTAAGGCCCGTAGACAAGAAATAAGGGGGAAAAAGAAAAGCGCGGAGGAAAGGGAAGAGAGGGATGTAGAACCTGCTGCATACAATAATTAAGAGAGAATAGATGCCCCGCTTAATTACTGCATACGTTTTTGACATCATTGTGGCAACGTAGAAATGCAGATTCGTTTAGCTTTGTGTACTCAAGAGTTTTGTTTCCAAAGTTATTTCACATTAAGATCAGTATGCTGAGTACTACAAATAATATGAATCAGATGCATGTTTTGCATACGTATTTGCACTGTGTCCGGTGAAAAAGTAACCCCCTGGACATTGTACAATAAAAATGTCAAATCTAAGCAAATCTGAATAAAATTCCATACACTTAATTTCCAATAAATTTTTGAAGCGAGTACCAAATTTCGTTAAAAAATTATTTTTAGCGAAGTTATTAATTGTTGAATATCAAGAACAAATTATCCCCGTTACCCATATGGCGTTACATAAACCCCAGTGTAGCCTACATTTGCGCAATCTTAACAAACAACATCTGATTTTGGCACAATTCTACGTCAGCAATGCAACATTTATTAAAAATCAATGTGACAAATTCCAACTAAATCTCGCAACGCAAACAATAGCTACAGCGGCTTTTATGAGGTTACCCCCAAAACGTAAGGTGTCGATCTTTTGCAGCAGTTTATTTAATCCTGACAGTGTTCACGGCTTGCTGGGAAATTTCTTTAGCATCATATGCTTTCTCTTGTCTGAACAGTTTAATTACAGTATGATCGTCTGCAGAAAGTACCATTTTGTTATTGATTACGTTATTCTTTACGTTGATTGCGTCAACAAACGTCACATCCAATCGAGCAACTGCAGTAGCCTATATGTAACGCCATATTGGTAACGAAGATAATTTGTTATCGATATTAAACATTAAATAGCTCTGTTAAAAATAACTTTTTTTAAACAAAATTTGGTGTTCGTTTTATCAGTTTATTAAAAATTAAATGCGCAAAGTATTTTTTCAAATTCGTTCAGATTTGACCTTTTTATTGTACAATTTCTAGAGGTTTATTTTTCACCGGACACAGGGTATGTACGTTTATGTGCACTACACACGTGCAAATTTGTGATGCTTTTTGCCAGTATAATTATTAGCTTTATTTTTTCGCTTTAATTAGGTTGGTGAAAGTTTTAAAATTGTAACAAAAACTGTGGTATTTTTATGTAGATAGAAAAATAAATTTTTATGCAACGAGACTTATCATTATCTCAGGAAAGTACATATGAATATGTGTAGAATAGCAAATGGCATAATCTATAACTTTTAATTTTTTAAATAATTTTTTGTCAGCACGTCATAACGAGTGACTAACACTTATGTTATTGAGACACTTTAAATATGTAATTTTAAAAATTAATGATGTGCACACATTACTAGGTTAATTTTAGTTGATGAATTTTAGTGGCGTACAAAATAGTCGCCATTTTTACCTAGCTTTGTGCAGTCTTGGACCTTACTTATTATACTGCAGAAGTTTATTTTCTAGCACTACTTTTTATTGTAGGTGATATAATGCACTGTATAAATCAGTATTGAGAAAAAGCTTTAACGTGATTATTCTGTGTTGTGAACTACAGTCTACAGTATTTACGGTAATAAATGTCGCGATAGTGCACAACTGTAATAGTGTTAAATTGAATTTTAGCATACTCATACCAGTTTGCTTATTCGTTTGTTTGAGATGTATTACAGCTTTATTTTTGGTTGTATTGCTCGATTCAGTCGTTCTAGTGCTGTAATTTGTGATACTTTATTGTTGCAAACTTTGTTGGCTTATCATTATAGTTGGAACATTGACTTGTGTATAGTTATTTCATTACTCGTATTTTTGAAACTAATTAATAACAACTGGTGGTTTCCTTTGTGTGTATGTGCTTTAAATTGCATTTCTGTCTGGATTTGATGCCTTTGTAGCTGTACATTAAACAATAGTTAAAAAAACTATTGCTCACCTATCTGTGGTCTTGATTACAACTTGTCCAACAGTGCAGCAACACAGTTTGGTCCGTATTGTCGGGTCCTGCAGGACCTGTAGGCCTATTTTTTCTGGTCGGACAATGTCAGGTCTTGTATTTTAGACGACCTCTTTCAGATAGCACAAAATCATCGATTTTGGATGACCTTGAAGGTTTGTTACGCACTCTGTCATGCCAATTGTGCGCCTTTCGGAGCTCGCTACAAAAAATTGAATGACGATAAACCAATACTATCGGCAGCAAAAATATAAGCCACGGACTCTGCTTCAATGTGTTAAAGTTCATGCGGATGTTCGTTGCGGTTTCGTGTCAAGGGGCCTCAAAAGACAGTGGGGTCACCGTAAATGCACTTTTTAAAAATATTTTGGATGCATTGTCTTCGGAACCTTTTCAATTAAAGCCAACATTACTATACGGCTATTTAGTATTAGGTAGTTTATCGGCTTTTCAATGACCTTAAAATGCTTAAGCGAGAATGATTTTAAGATGCCATTTGCATTAGATTCTGTGTTCTGCAACGATTTGATTGAATATGTTTGTGTGGCTTTCGGACGCAACTACGTGAAAGTGAAAAAGGATAGACGTAGATTGTGGTCAACAAAAATGTAGCCCACGGACTCCAGTTTTTGGCGATATAAAACTTATGGACATATTCGCCGGCTCCATTGTGTAAACGACGATAAACGCGTATGTGCCTATCGCAATGGTAATGTATTATTCAGTTCTTTCCTGGATCCTGACGCTGATCTAAGTCACCACCAAAATCTAGTCGTTTTTAAACTGGGCCAAGTTTAACTTTTTTAAAAATTTTAGCCAAATTCGTTGTAGCTTTTTTGTGTAGTATTGTTGACAGTCAAACTAACAAAAAGATGAATAAAGCGGTTATCACAGAACCTCCGCCATCGTTGTCGGGGGTAATAAAATATTGCAAACATTTTAAAGATCTTTTTAAGGTTTTGCGATCTAAAATACTGGCATCGAAATTCGCGGTGTGTAAGCTAGTTGTTGAATCATGCAGGGCCATTGCCGAGCAGTTTGATACTTGAGTCAGCATATTGAATTGATTCTAACAACCGTACGATCAATATAGGCCGTGCTTATAGATCTGTTTCTCTTAGTTACATCAATATTAAGCCTGGCAAGCTAGCTATTATTGCTGCTTTAAACAATCAGCGAATAGTTTACGACGATCTTTCACAGCCAATGGGCAGCAGAAACGCTGTATTTTTACTAGAGTGAATTAATTATGCATAGACAGGCACGATAAGTTTGCCATTGGAGCCCAGCAGCAGATAAAATCTGCAAACGTCAGACAACAGGTAACACTACTTTATGAAACTGCATGTTAACTGTTCATACGTAGTCTACGAGTAAAGTGTTTATGGTCATTTGTACAAAAATATACTATAATTAGAGCTGAAATGCATTTTGTAAGTTTTTTGTCTTCAACATTTCAAAAGCATTATCACGATGATCTCGTTTTTGTTTTCAGATGTTAAAGGCAGACGTTGCAGAATTATACTGATGTAGATGTATATCATTATTTTGAAGATTTTTTTTAGTTTATGCTGCTATGGCTGAGAATATCCCTAATCTGCAGCGGTACAATGAATTGCGCCAAAAATACAGAGACGAGCTGCTCAGATCAGTTGACCCGACAGAAGCACTTCTGTCCGATTTGTCTTCAATCGAGTCATTCAAAAACAAAGTGTTCGACATTCGGTCAACGAAAACAAACAAGGAAGCTGCCGACAAGTTACTATCGTTGCCATCAGACAAAAACTACAACCACACCATTGGTCCGTTCATGTCCGCTTTACGCAGGAACAGACATGCACATGTGGTAAGTGTATTCATTAAGGAATCCAAGGAAGAGCTTTTGATGGATGACAGCTATAAACTGCTCTAGAAAAAGCTGAAAGACTTGTGTACTTATCTTGATCCAGATTGCGGCATTATAGAGTCGCTTATAAGTGCAGATGTATTTGATGACTTGGACGAAGATAGGGTCTTGGCAAGTGAGACGTCAAACGGAAAAGTGCGTGAAATCATCAAGATTCTTTCACGTAGGTCAAACAGCTCCTACCGCAGCTTTGTCAGCATCCTGCAAGAAATGGATCAAGAACACGTACTGTACATTCTAAACGAAAACGGAAGTCCTCCTATTTCCAAGAATCATGTTAAAATTGTCAATGCGGAGCGAGAAGTTATCGTTAAGCATCTGGATTCGGTCAATACGTTTTTCGTAGATACACTAATTAGCTTGGACGTATTCACAGACGTCGACAGGCAACGAGTTGCAAAAATGGGTGAAGTAAAATTTAAGCGAAATCAGCAAATTATAGACATTCTTCTCAGAAAATCGCAGCGTCGATTTGAAATGTTCCTTGTGGCGTTAAAGAAAACCAGCCAGGAACATCTCATAAGTCGGTTTCAGGGTATAAAAATTAACGCAACACTCCATATCAGCCTAAGCAACGATTCTCGGACAGAGCTAGAAATGGTTGAAACGTTGCTTCGAGAAGAATTGGAAAGAGATTTGGAAAACGAAGAAAGTGCTCTCAACAGTGACCTTGAAGAGCTGGGAATATATGCTAGTGGTGTGGAAAATGGTAGCATAAGAATTTGGTTCATGTTTTCAACCAGAGAAACGCTGGAAATGACACGAAACGACAAACTAAACAGATTGTTCACAGAAAGTTACTGTAAGATGTCCAACAAAGGCTTGCAGTCCTTGCAGTCAATACAAATCAAGATACCAGAAGCAGAGTTCAAGCGATGCGAACTCATTTGCATGAAGCCGGAACACCAGCATGCATTGCAATTTGCCAAAGACAGAATAGCAAAAAACATACACGTCGACGAAGATTTGCTGAATGAGTTGTCACTGTGCGAGTGTCGACGAGACGCTATATTGAACCAGAGCAACGACAAAGACAAAGCCATAGTACTCTTCGACGTCATGGCTTGTCGACCTGATTGCGAGTTTCAGAAATTTGTGAACGCGCTGAGAAACACAAAGCAGGACAATGCAGCTAACTTCATCATCAGTGAGTTTGTCTATTATTTCGTTAGGGCATACGTGTCACAAAATGTGGAGCAACTGATGTAATGTAAAGCAGTCTCTGTAGTTATTTATATGGCGGTTTTTGTAGAATTTTCCTCGATTTTATTACAGCGATATTAACCGAACAGAGCTCAGGAAGAGAAGTCCGTCAATCAACTGTCAGAAGGTTTAGTAGCCTAGAAGTGACGTCAAGAAGCGTGGATCTCTCGAGCCTAACTGAACTTGGGTCATAGCGATTTCCTGGCTACAGGCTGTAACCTCAAAAATGTAAACACACTTTTCGGCTTCACCTCCAGGCCAACACGAGACTCAGAGGAAGCCTTTTAAGGAGCTACGACGATACCGTTCGTAGCCTTAGCCTACTGCTACTTAATATTCAATTTCTTCCCCAGGCTACCACCCAGGAATTAAGTTTAGCCATGACCTTTACCATAGCAAAGCTCAAACAGCTAGGGAAAGTCCAATGTTGATATTTTTTTATAAGTAACTGGCGTCCTAACAGCCAGGACGCCTCGCTATACTAACTCTCCAGCACCAAACGATCTTTGAGAATACTTTTCCTACAATACCAGCAACCGATTAGCTATTCCTTAAATTAGCTTCCCTCCAGTAACATGCACAATGTTGCACAAAAGTGAAACTTTCTACAGTAAGCTTAAACCTATTATAAACAGCGTTTAAAAATAATCAAACTTTGTGAATTCAGAGTATTGTAAGACAATCAGCGGCACATGAATCAATGTCTTAAAAGAAATAAACCTTACCGCTATGTGTTTACTGTTCTTTTATTCCGTATTTTATTGAAAACTTCTAGTAGGCTTTTTAGTAAGACTTTTTTATATTCGTGTATTTTTAATATGTCGATCGCACTGGACATGTTTTGTCGTGCCTGCGATGTTGTATTGTTCTGTACTCAATCCAGCCATTTGGCTGCAAACGAATAAACGCATGTTACTGTTACTATGTTGCTTGTTGACTATAATGTCTTAAATTAAGGGAGTGCTATACAGAGCCGCCAAGCCTTACACAAATTACTTGTTATATGGATCCAAATGCATTTAGGCTTAAGCTTCCTGTTAATTAGGCAAAACTTTATTACAATGGCAACTTTCAAAAAATAGCGTAACGCAGTACTGGTGAATTATACCCCGTTTACACGATCGAGCAAACATCGAGCAAATGTCGAGCAAATGTATTCAAAATATACGTGCTAATTGCTCGACGTCTGCTCGACGTTTGCTCGATGTCTGCTCGATGTTTGCTAGCATCCATCCAGCTAGCTCGACGAGCTATCGTAATTAGCATGCTAATTTGGAGGGCGAGCGAGTTGTAATTGGAAAGCCTATGTAACACGTGATCAGCTATGGGCTAAGCCTAGTTTTACATTTGAGCCAGGGGACGAGGTTCTATCAGGCCCGCTTGATGTTTGCTTGATCGTGTAAACGGGGTATTAGACTTATATCACGGGACGCTGTTACGTTATTCTTAGTCACCATAGATGTTATACCGTTGAAGTCTGTGAATGTTTTAGAAGCAGTTCGCTTTGTCTCTGCTGACACAAAAACCAGGAAGATAACTGATGCTGAGCAAGTACCAAAAAGAGCCGGAACTGCGTGACCGCAACACATAGATTGGATTTTACCGACTGTCTGACGTGGCTGAGTGATGAGTCAGCGGCGTCGTAATCTCGAAATCATAATTTGTGTCGATTAGTTTAGTTTTGATTGAAGTGCTTGTGTGTTGTTATTGTTTTGTGGTCATATGCTGTAAACTGCTTTACATCTTATTTAAGTTTCCGTTTGTCAGTCTGTCTTTATTTCTTCTTTTTTTCTGAAATTTATGTACGCGCTGATTTACAGCTCTCGGTATTCAGTACCTCAATAAACTGTTGTCAAAAGATGCAGAATGTATTTTCGTGCGAGCTCTCAAACTACTGTTGAACAGCTGCTGCATACCAAAAATCGCGTGCTCTGACGACGTTTACTCTTACGCATTAATTAACAAAGTCAAATATTTTACCAGTCCGTCACATTCCTGTATAACAAATGTTTCATTAGATGACATTTTTGGAATGCACGATTGCCGTAGCAATATACCATATCACGTACAAAAAATACGTTTCTTATCAAATCAAGTAATAGAATGATTTATGTAAAAAAATTACAGATTGTGCGTAAAGCTGCTGACATTATGCACGTATAGGAAAATGCAAAGTGCACATGTTCGGACACGTCGCAAACATTGTGCTTCTCAGTTAACCTATATAACGTAGTTTACATTATGCTGTCTTTAAACGATGCAAACGGAGACTTTTTTGATGTTCGACATAGAATATTTCATTAGCGTGTTTATAATACACTTATCTATGAATTAACATCAGAGCAAAAAACTTCAACCGTTTACAAAGCTGTGTATGGGCGACATGAGTCAAAACTCGAAAACAGCAAAAATGGTTTTGGGGCGATATTATAGCGTGTTGAATTCTAGACTGGCCATTATAAAACTAGCCATTTTAAATGCTTGAAAAATATTACTGTAGGCCTATATTCTAAACAAAAATTCGTTGTAGATATTTTTACTAGGTGCCAAGCAAGCTAAGCTAAGTGAAAGCCGTTTTTGAGTGTTGATTCATATCGCCCTTACATAGCATAAATGTACAAAACGTTAGTTTATACACTTGTTAACGGCAACATTTAAAAACTTGCACATCGAAAACAACAAAAATTACAAAAGGCGATATTGCCCGCATCACACTAACTGTGTGTCAATGTGCTGCTGAATAATATCACCTTTTGTAATTTTTGTTGTTTTCGATGTGCAAGTCCTTAAATGTTGTCGTTAACAAGTGTATAAACTAACGTCTTGTACATTTATATTTGCTGTTTTATTACTAAAATACTGTTTTCCTACTGGTGATCAGTTACATAGATATTGCGCCTCAGATATTTTTACAGTAGCCAAGCCGCTTACAACTGTTACTTACTATCTAATGGAGTGACTGAACAAACCAAACGACACGTGTCAGGCATGACGTCACCGCTGGCCTGCATTGCTGACAATAATAAACAAAATTCCTTTTATATCCACAAAATAACCATATAAATAAACAAACTAATATTGCACGCATAACCCGTTTAATATAAACCCGGAAAACACTTCAATAATGCTAATTTAGGGACGAGACATTGATGGTGTTTGACGATGTTTTACTGTAATTAGTACAGATAAATAACCCACGCAATACTATAGCCTAATATGATGAACAAACCTGCAAGAAACATTATCCGCTAGTTTCTCAGTCGAATTTTTTTCATACCGCGATTAAACGAGTGAAGTTTTAGATCAACAATTGTTGAAATCCGCCATCATTCACTGTAGCGAAGCGCAATGATATCTCATGTGTACTAAAGCAGTTCGCCACTTAGAGCTGTGCTGTTTTGAATAATTTATTACTGAAGTGCACTTTCCGAACCAAGTTCTTATGTTCTAGTGAAACAATTCATTACATTTTTATTTTCCTGGGGAAAGGGCGTTGCCGCCTCCAAAGCCCCCAGCCAATTTTGTGGTTAAGGTAGTAACAGGGGTCGATGGGCGAAAATGCAATTGGCAGCATTCGATGGCCCATCCCCGAAAACCCCCCTATAGGCACAAAAATCTAGCAAAAATCTCTTACGCAAACCGAATTATAGCTTATTTTGTCCCAAATTTCGTTGCCATGGCAACGGGGGTCAGTCGGGGAAAATGCAATTGGCAGCATTCGATGGCCCATCCCCGAAAAACCCCTATAAGCGCAAAAATCTCCTAAAAATCTTTTACGCAAGCCGAGTTATAGCCACTTTTGTCTCAAATTTCGTTGCCATGGCAACGGGGGTCGGTCGGGGAAAACGCAATTGGCGGCATTCGATGGCCCATAACCGAAAACCCCCCTATAGGCGCAAAAATCTCCCAAAAATCTCTTACACGAAACGAGTTATAGCCAATTTTGTCCCAAATTTCGTTGCCATGGCAACGGGGGTCAGTCGGGGAAAATGCAATTGGCGGCATTCGATGGCCCATCCTGAAAAAAACCCCTCTGTAGGCGCAAAAATCTCGCGAAAATCTCTTACTCAAGCCGAGTTATAGCCAATTTTGTCTCAAATTTCGTTGCCATGGCAACGGGGGTTGGTCGGGGAAAAATGCAATTGGCAGCATTTGATGGCCCATCCCCGAAAACCCCCCTATAGGCGCAAAAATCTCGCAAAAATCTTTTACGCAAGCCGAGTTATAGCCAATTTTGTCCCAAATTTCGTTGCCATGGCAATTAGGGAGGGTCCGGGGGAAAATTAATTGACGCCGTTAGATTCGCCATCCCCGAAAACCATACTAGAACCAAAAATTACGACTCTATCTTATACACAGCCAAAGTTATGACCGTTTACAGAATTGCTTAATTTTCCCCATACGCGCC
>Ga0209367_1001703_pt1 | contig 27722 bp, 18 predicted proteins | sample WorMetLIZISLAND2_FD_187412 | JGI IMG/M metagenome (GOLD analysis project Ga0209367, IMG submission 187412) | Marine gutless worms symbiont microbial communities from Max Planck institute for Marine Microbiology, Germany - Olavius geniculatus... ...
AAGCTTGGTGCAGATCAAGCCTTGACCGACTCATCAAAAAAATCGATGCTGGATTTCTTAAAATTTGCATCACACCACTTCTTGTTGTATGCAGTTTACATTTGCAAAAAATCATTGAATTTTACCTATGCATTCAAATGTTACCAGTAAATGTAAGTTGGCTTCACTTTTGCTGGACCACCCTGTATACAGATAATACAGATATGTTTGCATTCGAAGCAGTTCATACAAATGAGCATGACCCAGTTAGTGACAGAAAGGTAATGTTTTGGTGGCACAAGAAACTGTTGCAACATTTCAGGTGCTCCAAAAAAGTTCTGTTAACTGTTGTCAATAATCAGCAGTCAAAGCTATCCAGTCCAGGCAAACAACATGCAAAACTAACAGTACTCACTGCATCATAGTATTGTCCAGAGACACAGTCGTAGTAGAGGCCTGTCTCTGCATCATACATGAACTGAGATTCCTGCATAGCAGACTCCGCAGCCATCTTCACACTCTCTGCAATTGACTGCTCAGCCTGCAGTCATAAACAAACTGCATCATTATTAGCAATTTAACTAGCGCATTGTCCACCAGCCATAAGTAAACATGTCACATACTCTATGTGACCGACTTTCATACTTTTATACCTTGTAGTATTTTATACATTATCTAACCTATCGATCCTGCTAAATGACTACACACCGTCACATCAGCTCCAATCATCTGACCACCAACTGCTGTCCCAACCAACAGACAACACAGTGTTCGCTAGCCGTGCATTCAGCTCAACTGCTCCTTGTATCTGGAAAAGTTTACCGATTACCATTTGAACAGCACCCACTTCCAACACCTGCTGATGACACCTCAAAATAATAATATTTCTATAGCACCATAGTGCGATAGCTTTATCTGTTCTCGAACAGCACTTCCATAGACTAACTGCTACCACCTGCGCCTACAATTCGAACATCTGTTTTGACATACAGCACTCTACGAATGCAGATTACTTACTTACTTCACAGAACTTCACATAAGGCAAAATTCATTTATCATTATTATATTTCCATTTTATTACACGCATCATTTTCCTGAGTGTCAGCTTTTGGGCGGAGTAGTACTGAACGGTAACGGTGGATCGATGTAGAGAGCAGCCTATTCCGGCAGATCTGTGGCTCAAGCTGACTGGCTTGCTCCAAAGATCAGCAGCCAATCAGTGCTCATGCTAAATTTATCAGATAACTGGGTAAACCTTTGCAGTGGCTGTGCCATGATGACATTGCCATACATATTGTTCAAAAGTGAGTGAGTGAGTATGGTTTAACGTCCCGCCCGACACAGTATAGGTCATTTTGGAGATGGCCTTTTCAGGCAGAATGCACACAAACACATAATAACGAAACAGTAAGTTTGACCTTTACAGATACACAAAACACAAGATACAAAAAACAAGCTAAACCTAAAATTGTAAGAACTCCATTATATGCGTGCATATGTAATTAACATAATGGTAGTTCTAATAATCTTCCTGTTATCCTCCAGACAGTCATCAACCTTATAATGTTGTCTATTTATATTGTTCAAAACTATCACTACTACTTTTAACGTAGTGCTAATATTACCCGCACGCTATCAGTCCAGATACAACTGGCAAGCTCATTATGAGTATATCCTGGTACAGTGCTGGAATCAACTGTTGTACCATAGTCTGTGTCCAGTGTTAAGGCGGCTGTGTTGCCATTGGCTTCATCAGTATGCTGATACACTTGACTCTCAATGTGTACACTAGCATCAGTGCCAACTGTGTGGGATAACGCATCACAGCTTTTGCACACAAAACGACCGCAATTTTCATCTGCAACATAACAACAACTAATCCTACAAATGACAACTCAAAACATTTTCATCACCTGAAGCTTTTAGTGATCTGCAATCAGGTATGAATTTTATGAGCTTCTGTTACTGACAAATTGACATATCAATGCACCAATGGTCTTCTTTGCAATGGTGACACTACAAATTTTACATATGTGATCTATTGCAGCATTGGTGTTACGAAAATATCACTTGACAAAAAAGTGCTACTTAAAATCATCCACTCATCCATGTTTTAACTAAATTTAAACACAGTTCAGCACCAGTAAGGAAAAACCAACTTAGTAAACCATGCATGCAGAACATGATCAAATCATCTGAAATGGTCATTTCTAGTTCTAGCAGTTAGAATAAGTTGTGTGGGGTTGAGAACATCAGTAAAATAACCCAGAAATCCATGTTGGCACATCAGTCTAAAATTATATAGATGAAGACATCTGGGTCCCAGAAAAAGTCACCAAACAAAAAATGCAGTGACTATACACACGGCCGGCCATATGTATAGACAAATTAGGCATGCGCACACGGCCAATAAAAAAATACTACTCAGACGCGAACAGTCATGACAAACAAAGACTTCACAGAAATTTTCATGGAGTCATTGCTGCCACATTTTGCACACTGCACTACATTAAAAAAGTACAGAGAAAAATTGCATAAATTTATTATATTTAATCCATTCGTAGATTGTAAGCTGGACCAGTGAAGAATTTGAAAACGAGTGGCCGTGAATGAATGTGCAGGCACTGAGGCATCGACAACATGAGTGATGTCGGTAGTCCCAATTGAGCATCTAACATTTGCACCATGTCCAGGGATGTAGCTAATTGCATCTCGACGTCGGCATCTGGATTTTCATGCCTGTTTCTAGGCATGTGCAGTGTGCTGGTTTCATCATTTTTGCATTGTCTAGTGATATTTATCTAAATTTTTAAAACTACTGAAAGGCTGAGTCTTGGTTTCACACCTGGAAAGTCGTTGTAATGATGTGGTCTTTTATGCATATCCATCTTGCAATCTTTTTATGGAATCTCATGATGTCATGTGGTTTTATGACCTACTGTAGCTATCTGTGTCATCTGATGTCAACTGCCAGCCTATACAATTCCTGTTGCAATACTGACCTTCAAGCTCATCAAAAGTAAATGATTTTCATTTCATCTGAAAGGTCGTATGCCACTTTCTATTAGTAATAATTAGTAACCTTAGCCCTATCTTTCACCATTTCTGAGACATGGCCAGTTTTCCGTTGAAAATGCACACTTTTCTACCAACCATCATTCAACCCCAAATTTGAAAATGTTGTCCTTGCACTAGATCGCTAAAATATTGCAGCTTAAGGTTTAAATCATGTTAATTTTTCCCTATGACCTACCGTTCAGCTTCAATACATCCATTACCGATGGACAGATAGACGACAGACAGATGACAACAGTGCCAAAGACGCCTACAGCATAAAAGCTGTTGTTAAAAGTTTGCAGATACATACCAGCTTTGACAGACTTTTAGTACAGATCAAAGTAACCTATGACAGTCTCGCAGGAAGGCTTAATAATGTAAGATAATATGAACCTTTTAGATTTTACTTCTATTTCAGTGCAATCGTAGTCGTACTCGGCCGTGTGCATAGAAATTTTCGAATCTGTTCACGGACGGCCGTGTACGTCGTTGCCGTTTTCTATACATACGACCGGCCGTGTGCTTAACACCAGTCAAAAAAACACCCACCATCACACTGAGTTGCAGCATCAATTCGCCTTGTATCTGGAATAGTTGGGCTATCAAGCACATCATCAACTTTGGGCAGAGCACGGCGTACACTACTTAGCAACGGTACTATCTGTTCCTTCAGTTCAGAACAGGTACACCGAGACAGAAGACCTTCTGCCAGCATTAATAACTCTTCTAACAACGCCACTTTAGCATTGATTCTCGCTAACTCATCTTCTAAATATTCTATCCGTTTTTCACTGTCAGAATCGCTGAAATTCGTGGAAATATTATTCTTTTCCATATCCAATCTGCATAACAGTACTTGTTTAGATCTTCGATATTATCGTTCACACAGAAGAATAAAATAAGTAAAGAAAATGTCATGCATGAACCTTGTGGAGAAACATGACTGTGTTGAAATCTGTTATTTCATATAGGCTTTAAATAATTACCAGGGTATACCAACTGATACTTATTGAACGGTTTATATAGTGTGAATCTAATCTGCCATCAGAGGCGTTTGTCCACCTTGGACACACTACACAACCCGCACTAACTACACCCTCAATGTCGACCCCCTCGGCCCTCCCACGTCAAGTATTCAAAAGATGCATTCCCGCTGAATGGCAATGACGCTTTCCATGCTCACGGGCACCTGCAGAAAAATTTCCCAGGGGAGAAGATGTGGAGGTGACGAATTGAGTAAGGAATGGGAAGAGTGTCTACCCCCACCCCCAGCTGATTAGGTGTGAGGAGCGTCGTAATCTCCAACAAAAGCCCAGTGTGGACGGTGTCGTCTCATCTCGCCTATTCTCATGTCGCCTAATCCCATTTCTCCTGATCTTTTTTTGATAGACGGACCAACAACAACAATTAACTTGCTTGGTCGTTTTTTGCCTCTTTGACAAGCTCGTTGAGGCTTATATATATCGTCGTGCAAAACTAGCCTACCGTTTTCAACTCAAGCAAATGTGAGCTGAACAATGAACATTTAACCCTATATCATTTAGCTGAACACAATTAAAGCCTCTACAAAATACTGAGAAATAATTTCATAACTAGCATTACAGAATTCAACAGAGTTAAAGTCTCTCTGATAGAATTAAGGATTTATAAGAACTTAGAATATACTGGCTAAACGAAATAGCTTTAAACCCTTAGCACAAGGCTGTAAAATTTTACGGTTAGGGGGAATTACTAAGAAAGATAAGAAAAATCACCAGATTCGCACTTGGAGCCGCACTTTCCACAAGTCCCGCACTTTCAGGTTTTAGGGCCAAAGATTTCTTGTCCTAAAACCCGAAAATAAGTGAAACAAGCGCGTCAGCTCCCCTTGGGCAGACGCCACCCTCGTGACCCTCCGCCAAAAATTTTTTTCCAAAGTGGCATTTTTGGAATCTGCTATCTTTCCTTAGTCTTTTTAGCGAAAAAAGTGAACTAAGTGATCTCTAGTTTTTTGAGTTATTCGGCCTTCTTTCGGGGTAATATAAAATTTATATATATTTATGAATTTATATATAAGCTATATTTATAATTTTTGGCACAAAGCTGCTATACTTTGTTAGAACACCAGCCATATAAAAATCATCCACCACACCTGTTTTGTTTCATTGCTTTACCTTGTGAAGTAACTTTGTCCTTAAATTTCACTTTTTGCCATACAAAAAAGTAGAAAAATATTTAAACATAAAACTAAATCAAATCTGCAAGTTTATGATATTCCTAATTGTTATCATAGGGCTAGTCAAGCATGAGAATGTGGGAAGGTGCATGTATGGTAGTGATGGCAGGAACAAATGATGGAAAACAAGATTCTCAGCAATCGCTAAGCTGGGGTTGACCGCACCCCCATGTCCGACAGACGACAACGATGACAAAGGGTCAACTTTAAGCTTATAGCTTAGCGGTCGGCCCAAAAAATGGCACAGAAAAAAATGATGAACGACAAAACAAAGCTTGTCAAATAAGCTAAGAAAAAAAACGACAAAACAAGTCATTGTTGTTGGTCCGCCTATCAAAAGAAAAGATTAGGAGAAATGGGATTAGTCGAAATGAAATTAGGCGAAATGCGATTAGGCGAAATAAAAATAGGCAAAATGAGATTAGGCGAAATGCTACTCAACCGTGTGGATGGTGGAGTTCTGGCTGAAAGCGAGTTTTGGTGCATTTTTGATCTCATAAAAAACACTTCTGGTCGAACGACACTGCCCTCCACCTCAAGTCCTAAAGTGGCCACCCCCCTGAGAAATGTTATCTTATATGCTTTGAGTGTGGCGCTCAATGGACGTAGACACACTTGCATCCACTTGAGTCCTTGTTAACAATAAGAATTAGAATAACTTTAAAAACAAGTAAATTCTAGGCACATAATTAGCAGCATGCAAATCATGAACAGAGTTGATGAGCTTTTTAACACACGATGCACATGACAAACTAAATTTTTCACCCAGATTCAAAAACACTAATGGACAAAACATATCCACTTAAACAAATAAACTTCATCATCGTCAAGTGATTGTCATGAGTAACATCAAAGCAATATCCAACGAGCTAGTTCTTGAACCGACATACAACTGCACCAACATTTTGTTTTCCATCTCAATCTTACATCAGTCACCAGAATGCTATTTGACCTTTCTGTCCAATGTAAAATGCAAACCGTTTCTGGGGCCTAATTTGCAAAATTTCACGTGTTAGAAAACTTACTAAAAACATAGAAAATATCAGTGTTATACAAATTTTAAAAAAATGCAGTTTGCAAAAAAATTACAAGAAAAAAAATTAACAAAATTTAAACTTAAGAAAAACATATGCATAAACAGGTTGCTAATTATGTGGATTTTAAAACAATCTTAGAAATATTCCTAGAAACTTTTGTAAATTAGGTTCCCAAAGTATATGGCACATAAATCACAAATCCACAAGAACAATAAAGTTTCAACATCAAAAGAAAAATAATTGTTGCCAATATTTTAACTGTTCAAATACAGATATTGTCTTCACAGTCTCAGTAAGCAAGATTCAGCAAATCTCAGACCAGCGGATCAGCTCTCATTTAACTACTCTGACAGCAGCAAAACTGTTTCGACATCAGTGTGTATTAAAACTATTAATGTGAAATGCCAAAAATAACTATCTTAATTCATAATATTACATCAGCAGATGCTTCTTGAGCTGACAAGCCTTGTAAACTGGTCCATATAACATTTCAGATCACGGTTCATCTTTAACAGTGTGGGCACTTCTAAGCAACTCAGACATTGTGCATAGAACGTTTATGACCCCGCAAAGTGGTGGCATGGCCAAAGCTTTTGTTACACAGTGAACACTTGTATGGTCTGTCTCCTGTGTGGACCCTCATGTGACTGTACAAGCCATCAATTGTAGCAAACGCTTTGTCACACGATTGACACTTGTATGGCTTCTCTCCCGTGTGAATTCTGATATGTTTCTTAAGGCTCCCAGACTCACTAAATGCCTTTTCACACAACAGACATTTGTACGGCTTCTCTCCTCTGTGAATTCTGCCGTGTTTATCAAGGTGAGCTGCCCTTGCAAACTGCTTACCGCAAACACCACATTCGAATGGTTTCTCGCCAGTGTGACACTTCCAGTGTGCCATCAACTTCTGATTGTCTCGAAAACGCTTTCCGCATTCCATGCACATATAAGCGTCACTGTGAACGTTCATATGTGACCTCAAGTATCGGTAGTTAGCGTAACGTTTCTCACACTGAGTACACGAATACAACTTCTCTCCAGTATGCAGCAGTTTGTGATCTTTCAGATACCCTTTCTGCGTGAAACGTTTATTGCACACTGTACACAAAAAAGGTCTCAACTTGCCATCATACGATTGCTTGGCAACATCATTACTGCACGTATTAGCTTCAGTCATCACCTCAAGAAAGCTTCCACCTACATATAAAATATGCACAGCTACAACAACAACTTCAGTTGTCAAGTGTGTGGTTAAAAGTATTGCATATAAACTTACCTGAGCAAGTGACGAAACTAAACAAACATCACTCAATGTATGCTTAGTGGTTATGACCATCGTGTAAACAAAAGCAAAATCTCAGATGTTACAACAGAGAAAATTTTGTAAATTGTAATGTAAGCTCACATACACTGTTAACTTATCAAACACTGATAAAAAAGAAAAACTAAAATATCATACTCAGATAAATAAATCTCAAGAAAAAAACAAATAATATACTTGGACTGTCATCATGTGGATGCTGAATAATGTCATTACTATCAACTGCAATCTTCACTGCAAAGGAACTCCCTGCAAATGCACACAACATGACAATATATTAGCACATGTTCCATCTACATCACACAAATGGTAAATAAATTTGAAACTAAGAAAAAACTCAAAAAATAAAGTCTACATTCCACAGGACAAAAACTAACATTAAAGTCTGCAGTACTGGCTTCTTCTTCTTGCGTGCTCAGCCATAAGGCAGGTTCCACTGACGATGGTGCCATCTGACCTGGCTCCTCTCTTTAGCTCCTCATAACTGATCTTCTTGTCCTCTTGCTCCATAAGTAGATCCAGCATCTTCCTTCTTGGTCTTCCTCTTGGTCATTTTCCTTCCATCTTCCCCTCTAGTACAGTCTTCAGAAGACAGTCATGTCTTAAGACATGTCCTATCCAGTTTGCTTGGCATTGCTTGATAAAGTGGACCAGTACCATATTTAAATTGAAATAAAGAACAGATCACCAGCAAAAAGAAAACAACTGATATCCACAGAGAAGACAGTGTAAACTAGATGATTAGAACTTAATGCTACACCATCAATTTTGTATGCCTCTATATGCTTGGGAAAAACCACCAGCACATACCAAAGATATAAAGAAAAACCCAAAAATTGTATTTTGGCGCATCTGGCTTCACCTTGACTCAAAACTCAATTAGTTCATTTTTGCCCAAAGATGCAAAATTGACTACCACCATAATGGTTGATGAAAATTTACAATTTGTACATAGATACTGACAGACAGACAGACAAACAATGTAAAAAGTCGGAAGAGTCAGGAGGTACAAAAATCCTCTGTGGGCAAACTTAATAAGGCAGCCATTCAGTCAGTATAAACCTGTATGGATTTAACTATTATTTGCATGCCATATTTCAGGGACAACTGAACAGAAAAGATTACGCAGCTCTGCAGATAAAAATAACAAATGTTTAAATTAGCAAAGATGGAGTTTTAAAATGGGAAAATGCCAATGTACAATACACTGATGTCACACATTCAGAAAGTATTATCACTGTTCAGCAAAACCAAGCATACCGGCAACAGGTCCGACCTCTGGCTCGTGATCCTGTGGACGTTCGGTAACATCAGTAGTATCAGCGTCCATATTTATCTCCATAGCACTTCCATCTACAAGCACAAAACATGTATTTTAAAAATATGAAAATATCACGAGCAGGAAAACTTCCTTAAGCCCAAATTCCACTACACCGACTTTCCCCGTGACAAGTCAAGACGGTTTGAATAATGCCCATGCCAAGTCCACAACAAAAACTCTAATAAAATTTGGGAAAAAACATGATACCGGTACGACACAATAAACAGACTTTGGCACATGCAGGTCAGCAACTAATCTCATATTAGTGATGTTATTATCAGTCTGCGCAGAAATGATAGCTTTCGAATCCGACTTATGTTTTACTGCTGTTTATATTTTTAAAAATTTTGCCAAGGTATTTCCAAACTCCGTCGACCGATCACCACAAAATTTTGCATGGCGGTCGGCAGTAGACCGAGTTTTATAGTGCAGGTCCTGGTCCAAAATTTTTAGGGGCTCTCCCCCAAAAAATTTTAGGGACCAAAAACATGCAAAATTTAGCACTGGTTATTTCAAATGACTTCAAAGTTGACCAACGAATATCTCTGGAACGGATAAAGATATTAAAAATCAAACAAGTATTTGATTTACCGCAATTCATCCAGCATTTGGCAAAAAAAGTCTGGTGAATTTTGGTCCACTAACTTCAAAGATTTAATAGTGGAATCGTCGCCACCCAAATCAACTTTTTTTGGAAGATCATATTTAAGCCCATAAAGGGCACTGCACCCCCAAATTTTTACATGCACTAGAGAATGACTAAGTCTTGCTAACGCACCCCTTACCAGGGATGGGGTTCCCCTTTACATTTTTTACAATGGGGTCAAAAATTGGCATAAAATTTAGCATATCTGTGCCTATAACTTTGGGGTTTAAGGAAGTGACTCCACAAAACTTTGCCACATTACATGCCATAAGGTGGGCAATATCACTTATGTATAACTTTTTTGGGGAGAGCACTGCCCCCTCAAAATTTGGGAGGACAAAAAACATCCAGAACTCGGCACAATTTAGGACAACTTTTGAATTTGACTGCGAATATCACAAGAACCCGTTGAGTTATCAAAAATTGGAAATAAACTTGTTCGACAACGATCCCTGATGGGTTCAGTGAAAAAAATTGTGAACTTTGGTCCACTAACAAAAAAAGTTATAGCCACAGATGTTGACCCACCGTAAGTTGACAATGCGCATTCTGCATATGCAAATGCATTTGACTTCGGGCTTTTTTTCGGATTTTGATTTTGCCACCAGTGAATTTCAACCCCATAAATGTTACCCCAATTGGACTTAACGGCGCTGAGTAGACTCACGTTTGGCTCTGCCCCAAATTTCTAGTTTACTCAGTTTCTTTAAAATTTGTTCATAGTACGGCAACATTAATTTTAACTAGTGTGTCAAAGCATTAATTTTTTGACGACGTTAACGCATGCATTAATTTTTATAATGCATGCGTTAATGTGTTAATTAACACATCATTATTTTGCTGACGTTGTAGATGGACTAAATCAAAGGGGAGACTGAAATGCAGTGTTGTCCTTGGCCTTGGTCCTGGGACTTGAGGTGTCCTCGAGGACAAATTTTGGGTCATTGGCCTTGGCCTTGCAAGTCAAGTCCTTGGCCTTGATGGTCAAGTCCTTGACCTTGAGAGTAAGTCCTTGGTTTTGGCTAACAAGTCCTTGGTCTTGCAAGGCCTCAATTTGTCAGATATATAGTCCATTTTTGTACAGTTATAAATCACTTCTCCTGCAATAAAATAACCTGGCAAACAAACTGACGCCAGCAACCTGTTTGTTTCTGCTCTCTGGATTCACTTGCATTGTGCCTTTGCTTCCTGTCCGCTGCACCAGTGTAGTGCATAGCACGTGGGTTAGACCAGGAATGACAATAAAGCGACCGCCTGGCGAGAGTGATACCCTGGAGGCATGGCGACCATGCCATTCCCGGCACGACCACCCTCTTGCAAAATGTATTGTTCGACAACGATCCCTGCACTCATTCTGTCAACGAGCTGATCTTCCTTAGCGACGTTATGTCTCGCCGAACATTCAGCAGAGTACAAACTTTTTAATGCAAGCCTTCTCTAATGTCTCCATTGCTGGGCCGTCCAATGAGTTTATTTTTCAGTTTTCTCGGCTACTGTGCGTGTGCATGTGTGTGTTTGAAATTGTAGGTTAAATAGATGCACAACAAACATTTGTGATTGTAGTGAAAAATTTGCATTGCATTTCACTTGTGACGGGTGTAGAAAATAGGGCTAGTTTTAGGCCTACAGAGCAGCGGTAGTAGTAGTAGGCCTACTATGCACAATGACACTGGCAAAATTTTACAGCTACAGTGCCATCACCAGGATTTAGTGCAAGGAAGCATAACAAGTTATTTGAGCAAAGCTCACGTGACACGTGATAGCAGCGGTCCTGCCACCTGAACAATCGTGTACAGCATGCAATAAAGTAATAACACGTCTTAAAGAAATATCCAACTTTAAGGCCTCGTTCGAGTGGAGTCCCTTCACCCAGGGGCAGAAAGTTTTGTCACGATAAACTAGAGTCCAATAGAGAGTTTGCACAGTGACGTCATTAGTTGCGTGGAAAATGCTCACTGCCATATTTGATAACAAGCAATGGGCGTGCTTGCATTTTGATGCAGTAATAACTTGACATTTGACTAAATAATTAACAATGCAAGTGTTGTTGTTTACTGTTATAAAAATATCTTAAACAATGTTATTTTACATTGATCTTTGATCTTGGTTGCGTTAACCGAATTGAACGCGATCCAAGCACACAATGTGTTGTAGACCTACAGTGTGTAGGCCCAATTGCTACGGGATGACCCAGGTGAGGAATAATTAAATCACTGCTTCTTTAATAAAAACAACAATCAGATCGCAACTGTACAATGTAAAAACAATGCAGCCAACATCTGGTACTTGTCCGTTAATTAACCAGCAACCGAATTAACGGCTAGGGATAGGCTTAGGCAGTGGCTTCTATCCCCCCAAATCTGAAATCAAAATTGGGAGCAACTCCCCCCAATTTTGGGCTGAGGTTCCCCCAATTTCTGACAAGTTTTACCCTCCATTTTGGGCTTCTTCCCCTCGAGGGAGAAAGTTTTGTTAAGAGTGTAAATTGAGAAATAGAGAAAGAAAAATAGGGGCAGTTTTGTTAAGGGTATAGTTTGCCAACGAAAAATAAGGGGAAAGTAAAAAATAGGGGAAAGTTTTGTTAAGGGTGTAAATTGTTCAGTAAAAAATTAGGCGGAAGTGAAAAAACGGAAAGTTTTGTTAAAGGGAAGTTTTTATCTACAACCTTATTAAAACTTCCCCCTATTTTTAAATTGGCATAAGCTTCGCCCAATAGGTGTAAGGATAGAAGCCACTGGGCTTGGGGATAGGTTAAGGTTAGGAATAGGGTTAGGGTTGAGGTTAGGATTAGGGTTAGTGCTAGCATTAGCGTTAACAAGAATAATTCATGTGCGGGTGAATTAACAGACAAGTACCCAATATCTTCGATAAAACATTTTTCAGTATAAATTCGTAGCTAGTGGCAAGCATTCTTGAAGCTGTCTGTTATTAGGCCTGGGTCCAGCGGCAGCGTGAATTAAGAAAGTAGGGGGCAGCCTAAACACGAAGTTGCAATTTTTTTGTCTGTAAGCTGCAAATTCCGACAGAGACAATTATAAGTTCTAAAAAGCCAATTTTGCACTAAATATCCACAAATTGGGAATTTGGGGTTTCATTAAAATAGGGAATTTTTTTCAGCCCCCAAATATTGATAGGGCTTTTGTATTTTTGGGAAAAAAATCCCAACAAGAAAAATTTCTGACAAACTGAAATTTAGATGCCACTGACTAGACTACAACTAGTCAACTACCCCAGCCTTTATTGCAGGCCCAGCTTTGATTAGATGTTTTCAATTTTGCCTCGCAGCGATTTTTTGTCAGTCATTAGCTGCGGAACTGCACGAAAGACAGCATATTTTAAGCTTCATTTCTGTAAACTACTAACATAAGCTATGGGATTTTTAATGCTGTGTCCCAACTTTCAACAAGGGGTTGAAAGCCTCAGCTTATGGCCAGTGCTAGTTAGCATAGATGTCTGGGGACAGATTCCCCAGCGGAATCCAGGGGCAAAATCCCTGCTCTGGGGTAAGGAAAGCAAGCCCCCTAGCTGAAAGTAAAACCGAAAACTTTTGGCGACACAGGCATACTGGCGTAGCCAAAAATGTGAATTGGATGCCCCGCCTCACTTCATTTCTTTCCTTTTCCCTTTCCCAATCTTTTCCCCATTCCTCCTCTTCTTTCTCTTAAAATTATCACCCCTAAAGTCTAGCTAGTAGTCTTCGGAAGAGCTGTGAGCTTCGGCAGTGCGGTCTAGGGCGAAGCCCCAGCTGAAATCAATTTTGTGCACTATGGTCTAAAAATATGACATTTGGCGGCAGCAATTTTAATTATTTTTTTTGAGTCCCTAATATCAATTTTTAATCAAAAAAAATTGAGACAGGAGATCTGGGCTCCCTGTCTCCATTGTCTATGTCACTGCACAGACACCAAAATAGGAATAATGTTTTGCACCATGATAGTTCAGTGAACAAGAAAAAGGCTATCGAAACTGCGATGAAAATGCACTACTTTCACGCCGCGTTTATATTAGCTGATTTTCCATTTTCTTTGGTCAAAAAGATAACGAAGCAGTATACAAAGTCAGAGTAATGTTTTTGTACAACAGTAAACTGTAAACAAGACCTGCAGCGCTAATTATTTAGCAAGAAACATGAAATTATGGCGACAAAAAATGTGCAGCAACTGATTGCTTGTTATCAAATATGGCGGCGAGCATTTCTCGTGCACGCAATGACGTCACTGTGAAAACACTCTATGGCAGCCCACAGTAAAGATTTCGTGATTCTAGCTTTTGAACCACCATTTTAATAGAGCTGTAGAGTGTGACAGATGGACAGACAGACGAACAGACGGACACCTAGGCCATGACTAAGATGCATAAAGCATACTGCTATCGTGCATAAAAACTAAGAAAAAATAATTTTAGAGTGATATATTGTAAATGAATGATGATTCTGAAGTAAAAACTGTACTTAAAGTTTAGACTCCATTTTGCAAGGTAGGCCTAAAGGTCAAGTTATGAAAACATTTCTAAACAGTCATTGAATGTGTACCTGAGTTCAAGTCCTTGGCCTTGGCCTTAAAGGTCAAGTCCTTGGCCTTGAGAGTCAAGTCCTTGTTAACAACACTGCTGAAATGATAACCGACGAACTTGTGGCTGTGTCGCAGCCTTGCAAAACAGTGACAACAGTGATAAAACAGCAACAATACAATCTTAATTATTTGAATATTATTAGATTGTCAAATAACCGCTGTTTAATGAAATTTTAAAATCCTGCTCCACAGAATTTAGTAAATTTACATTAAAGCGTAAATTATTTTGATGCGCATTAATTTTTTAACGTGCATGAAGTCTTTTCGACAGCTCTACTTTTAACTAGCTTGAATCAAACAAAAGCACACTAAATGTATACAAAGTGCAGCAAATTTCCACAAAACCTACTTTTAGATATCGCTAGTTGAAAGTTGCAGGCTTTTCATGGGACGTCACTTTTCACTTACGACATTACTCGCAACAGGATCTGTACATTACTGGAAAAGCAGAATTTGTGTCTGGTATCACAAAAAAGTCAGCGTAATAGAATTTGAACTCTATCAAGTCTTCAAACAAAAAAATATTAAGTATTATTGTGCCTTGTCCCCATAGCCACCCACCACTTACTATTTTCTTATTAATATTTTTCTTTATTTATTTTCTGTAATAACTCATTTGCAGACAATTAACTTCATAAACTATGCTTTCCGAAATGTGCCAAAAAACTTTATGAATGTCAAAAGTCACAAAAAACTCGACAACATTAACAACTAACAAATCAACAAATTATATCACAGTCTTCTTCTTCAGAACATATGTCAACCATAGTATGTTGAAGGCCCGGTACGGTATGGTAGACACGATTTTGCATTAATAAATAAATAAATAAATATAATGACAGCCGTATCTAGTTTGGCTAAATATAGGCTAACTATTTTCAGGAAGTGTGCACGCTAAGTCGCTTCTCCAAGACATACACCGCCTAAACCACGCAATTATTGCACTAAATCAATACGAAAAGTTGTCATTTTATTTTTCTTACCATGCTGGCTTTAAAATTTCAAAGACATTGTGCTGCGTTGGCCATGAAATTAAAAATTCTAATACGTCACCTTAATTATCTTATCACCGGAAGTTTGGAGTTCAAAAAAACGCCCTTCATGTAGTAAACGCAGAATAGAGAAGAAATTGAAAATAAGTAATCTTTACATTATGAAGTGCGAAGATTCAATTCTGAGGGGTGGAAAAAAACTTAATTTTTCTAAATATTACATTTTTAAAGTTTTTATAAAATTTTAAAAAAGGTTTTTATAGCTACTTAAGTAACGGTTGATCGAGCTACTGGCATGGTTTTGTCCGTCTGTCCGCTCGTCGATCTGTCTGTAACGGATGTATTATAGCTAAACTTCCTAGCGCCACAATAAACGATACCTACCAGGCTACCACACGATACGTAAGCCTCGACGATCGTCGAGCGAGCAGAAAAAAACGATAGAGCTTACACAGACACGTACTGTATGTAATTGGTCAAACATATCGAAAATACGATAAGATGATTTCAAATAAGGAAATAGGCTAAAATATTATTGTTCATTCTGTAAGATAATAACTCAACCAAGCAATCAATCAGTGCACTGTTCAATTCACGAAAACAGTTAATACAGTCAATTTCAGTGGTGTAACCAGAAATTTTAATTAGAGGAGAGGGGCTCGTCTTTCTTCCCCTTCCTTTTTACGCGCGAAAGCAGCTACTGCTTTCAGCGCGTCTCAGCCATCGCAATTTTGTCTGTCCGTTTGTCCGTCACACGGGTGGATCAATCAAAAGCGGTGCAAGCTAGAATCACAAAATTTGGGACTTGGGCCAAATTTGGGACTTGAGCCTAATTTGGGACTTGGACCAAATTTGGGACTTGAGCCTAATTTTGGAACTTGGGCCAAATTTGGGAACTTGGGCCAAATTTTGGGATTTGGGCCAAATTAGGGACTTGGGCCAAATTTGGGAACTTGGGCCTGCGTTTTAATAAATATATTATTTCATCATCGATGTCATGTCTGTTTACAGTAAATAAATAAATAATGAATGACATAAGTGAACGTCTGAAATAGGCCTAGAATCTTGAAACACGTACATTTGTTGTACACCTTCCTAGAACTGACAGGATTCAAATAGGTGTAAACCTGACCGGAAAGGTGTAAAGCACTCTTTCGTTGCTTATTTTACACCTTTTATCTGACATTACAGCGTTTTCAATAACGATGTAGGTGTAAAGTGTCATAGAAAGGTGTAAAATAGTCAAACATTGCCCATAATACACCTATATAGGTGTAAATGCTAGCATTTAACCTATATTACACCTAAAAATTTAAGAGTGTACCGTGCTGCATGTGCATGTACCTAGGCCTATAACTAATGAACAGTTTGTTATAGTTAGCATTAACAGTCAACGCTACGAACTACGTCGCAATATTTTAGAGTTCATTGCTTTCGCGTTTGTTCTTCCATCCATTTGACGTATTCGAAGCCGTAGTTTTCGTTGCCCTGAAAGCCAGGACCTTCCTTCCGGATCTTCTCAGGACATCGCGAAAAAGCCGAACGCATGCAATCCGTGTCTTTGATCGGCGGTCGTCTTGCTCTTTTAGTGGTCTTGACTGACGAGGCGTCTGTTGCGGAATGACCGGTTACCTTCGGTTTCGTCGGCGAGTCCGTGACGTCATTCTTCGCTCTGTCGTCCGCACTGATGACGTCATTTCCAGGTATTTCTGAGCAGCTGTTTCTCTGGCCGCCGCCGCTTGATGCTGTTGACGTCATAATGATCGAAAATTATTCGGTATGATAATTTCTGAAAACACCGAAGGCATAGGTCTACTATTAATTCAACTAATTAGCCTACTGCGACCAGTTTTGGACAGTTCTTGGGATTTAACGGAAAGTGGCGGATGTTCTGGGAAAAAGCTCCAACAGCCGCACTGATACCTAATCTTAGTGAGCTTTAATGTCGAAAAAGATCTGCACTTTTTGTTTTAGGCTTACAGAGGCAGATCCAAAATTTGGATTTTTTGAGAGGGAAAGGGCAAATCGAGCACCGATTCCACCGACCTTAGGTGCAAAAACGAAGGCGGGGTATAGGATGGATAACCGGTAACCCCCACCAATAGGCCTAGGGGTTGTACCCTCTTCGCAGATGATTTTTCGGTCGCGAAATGCGTATTTTGCTGCATCATACGGGCCACTGTCAGAGCCGATTGTAATAGCTTATGTCAACAACTCGAGTACGCTTGCCTGGTCTGGACTCTGGAATTTCAACCTGTGAGTTCTGGGAGAGCGTCGCGACTTCGTAAGCTTCCCAGTTGGTTCCGCCCCTTGCCCCCACACCATCGGCCTAGGTGCGCTTTATAAGCTACCGTTTACGTTGCCAACTGCTCACTAAATTTACTTAGGCCTATGCCTCGGCTTTACGCATTCGCTACGGGGCGAACATCGACGTCGTGTACAAAGAAGAAATCTGCGCTAATGCTCATGAGACGCGCGAGAGTCTATACAGTTCCTGTTCGCAAGTTGTCACGGTCTATGCCCATTCATTTCCTCGCAGTTCATCTTCTGCAGCCGAAAATCGCAAAAAAATCACTAAAAGCCCCTATTTTGAAGTTCACGGTCATTCAAGGCCATCGATGTTAATATTACTAAGAAGCATGTCACCAGTGTTTGTTATGATAAGCACCATGTCTGTGCCTATATCTGCAACCATTTTCACGCGGGACAAGCAAATATCGGAAAAATAACCACTTTTTAGGGGGTACCCTTCTTTGATACCCTCGTGCGCAGGCCTCGTGAAACCTAGAATTTCTCGATTTATCTCCAACCAGTTGGGCACAATTCACTCTTGATAAGTGTGTTGCAGCCTGAAACCACCAAAAAATCACCAAAACTCCCATTTTCGGGGTCCAAGGTCATTCAAGGTCATTGATGTTGACATCCCTATAAAGCTCGTTGCCAGTGCTTGTTACGATACTCAGCATGTCTGTGCCTATTTGCAACGATTTTTATACGCGCTAGGGCTAGCATAGCTAGCTATAGCGCGTAATAGCTATGGTAATTCTGTCTGTCCGTCCGTCCGTCTATCCGTCATAACCCGGTACCGTTTCAAGATCAGGCGAGATAGAGACTTCGGGTTTTTACCGCATGATAGCCTAGAGTCTCCGGTATTTCGTGACAAAATTTCATGCCGCTGGGTAAAGGCGGTCCCCCCGAACGAGGGAGCGAAACAAGGGCACCCCTTTAAAAAGGCGTTATTCTGCCAATATTAGCTCCTCCAACGTGAAAATGGTTGCAAATATGCACAGACATGCCGCTTATAATAACAAGCGCTGGCGACGAGCTCCTTAGAAATGTCAACATCGATGACCTTGAATGACCTTGAACTTCCAAAATAGGGGGTTTTAGTCAATTTTTCGCGATTTTAAGCTGCAACACGCATTTCAAGGGTGAATTGCGCCGAAATGGCTGGAGATAGGCCTAGGCCAAGACAACCTGCGTATGAAATTTTCAGCATGGAATGTAGATATTAGCGGTCCAAGTCCGGATTTATATTCAAGGAGGCTTGAGCACGCGGGTGTCAAAGAAGGTTACCCCTCTAAAAAGTGGTTATTTATCCGCTGTTGGCTTGTCTAGCGTGTAAATAGTTGCAGGTAGGCACAGACAAGCTGCTTATCATAACAAGCACTGACGACGAGCTTTTTAGAAATGTCCACATCGATGACCTTGAACCCTAAATTATTGATTTTAAGTGATTTTTGGCTGCAAAAGAGTGAATTGCGACAAAATGGATAGAGATAGACTAAGATTACTTACGAACAGGAACTGCTATAGGCTCTCGCGCGTCTCATGAGCATTAGCTCAGATTTCTTGTTACGCTAGACAAGCTAATAGCGCTAAAATAACGTTTTTCAAAGCGGGTGCCCCTTTTTCTCTCTGACGTTCAAAGGGACCCCCTTAACCCAGCGGCATGAAATTTTGTCACGAAATACTAGAGACTCTATGCTATAACAAGGTGGAAACTGGGAATCTTTATCTTACCTGGGCTTGGATCGGTACCGGGTCGTGACAGACAGACACACAGACAGACACCAAGACAGACAGAATTACCATAGTTAATACGCGCTATAGCTAGCTAGCTATAATAAAGCAGGCATAAAAAGCAAGCGGGCAGAAAGTTGCAATTCTGACAGATAAGCTACTGCAGATTTCCAACAGAGTACTCAACATTTCAATTTTGCCCCCAATTAAAAGGAGCCCCAAAATTTCCCAAAATGGACATTTTACCCCCTCCAAATTTTGCGTTTTACGACAATTGTCCGACAGCCCAAAATATAGGGTGAGGGCAACTGCCTTCTTCCCCACGGCTATGACGCTACTGATGACGAATATTTTTAGTCCGTCGCAGAACCTGATTGTGTGAGCGCTGAGTGATACTGTTGCATCAATGCTATTGAAAGATGAAACATGATCTGATCTCGCATTAAATTTAGATCTGACTTCGAAACTTGATTATGTCACAGCTAGAGCTTAATATGCAAGTATGTTTACGAAAAAAATAACAAAATAACTAACTTACAGAAAGATCCGTTGAAAACGAAAAAGTGGAACAGTTCTGATTCAAGCCTTCACAAAGTCAACGTCTCGACGAAACAGAATCACGCTAGACTTCCATGAATGACTGGTATATATAGGCTCGGCGGTACAAATTATACTGTATACCAGGGATGGGCAAATTTCAAATTATATCCTCTGTGCAACAGTGCAAAGCTTTCATATCTTTGACGAACAAAAAGCCCAGCTGTCGCTAAAATAGCCGACCGCACTGGTTGTCAGTGACCTTCAAAGTCATCCAAGGTCGATGACTTTCATGTCATTTGAAAGCCAATATGCGACTTCCTATCAATGATCAATAGCAACTTAGGTCATATCTTGCACCGTTTAGCCACAATACATCCGTGTCAGACGGACGGACGGCAACAATGACAATAGCTCGACCGTTGCTTAAGTACGGTCAGCTAAAAATACATATTAGGCCTACAATGTGAAAACGTGAATCTCTAATCGCAACCTCAAACTTTAACCTTAAATCTTAAATCTTTTGCTCAAAATCTCTAATCGAATTTCAAATTCTTTCACAATGATGAACAAACTAAGGATACAAAACAAGTAATTTGAGCTAATGCTCACGAAACTCGCGACAATCTATAACAGTTCTTGTTAGCAGGTTGTTTTGGTTTATCTTCAGCCATTTCGTCGCAATTCACTCCTGAAGTGTGCATCGCAGGCGAAATTGAATAGCCAAAAAATCATTAAAATCCCCCATTTTAAAGGTTCAAGGTTGTTCAGAGTCATTAATGTTGATACTTTTCAAAAGCCCGTTAGCAGTTTTTGTTACGGTAAAAAGCAAGTCTATGTCTATCTGCAACCGTTTTCACGCTAAACGAGCCAACAGCGGTAAAATATGTTTTTAGAGGTATTCCTCCTTAATGCCCACGTGCACAAGCCTCCTTGAATCTAATACCCCGTTTACACGATGACGCTGGCTCGTCGAGCTATATGTTAGCTGGACGAGCCATGTCGATGTTTGCTCGACGTTTGCTCGATGTCTGCTCGATGTTTGCTCGATGTTTGTTCGATGTTTGCTTCGTGTATAGGCTATGCTTTATGCATGCTTCATATTTGCTCGATGTTTGCTTGATGTTTGCCTGATCGTGTAAACGGGGTATAAGAGGTTGAGACGTAAACTGTTGAAATTTTTGTTTAATCTGAAAACTTCGTATGCAGGTTATCCTGGTCTATTTCTAGTGATTTCGACGCAATTTGTTCTTGAAATGTATGTAGCAGCCGGAAATCGCAAAGAAATCTATAAAAACCCCTATTTTGGCGTTTACGATCATCCAAGGTCATTGCTTTTGGTGCCAATCGAAAGCGTGTGTACGGCTTCCTATTGGCGATTAATAATAGGCCTAACCTTGGCCATATCTCGCACCGTTTCTGAGATACGGCGAGTTATTGGTCCGAAATCGCCAATTTTTCATACTCTTCTCTCATTAGCGCCCCCAATCGGGTGAACCGTTTCAAATTTCTGGAAAAGCTTTGCAGATCGTAAGAGTTTTTATGGCAGCCCATGCACGGCGAAAATTACGTGATTCTAGCTAATGTTGTTTGGACACAATACAGCAGTGTGACGAACACATACACGGACGGACGGACAGACAAACGAGCTCCGCGATAGATAAGACGCGCTATAGCATTACATGCTGTCGCGCGTGAAAACGAACAAATAGTATCCATAACAAGAAAGCTCAGCTGTTGCTAGTGAAAACGCGCTATAGCCTTCACAGTTTCTGTTGCAGTACTGACCTTCAAGCTTATTTATTTAAAGTCGATGATTTTCATTTCGTCTGAAAGGCCGTGTGCCATTTTCTATTAGCGATTAAAGTAACCTTGACCCTATCTCTCACCGTTTCCGAGATATGACAAATTTTTCGATAAAAAACGCACATTTTTCCTACCTTCTCCATTCAACCCAAATTTAAAATTGCATTTGCAAATTTTGTATGCGGAGAGCCTCAACACAGGGTTTATTATTCGTAGAAAAAGTTTTCCTTTACTATCGACGACTTAGCCACAATATATCGGTGACATACAGACAGACGGAAAAACAGACAGACGACAACCGTGTCATAGACGCGCTATACAGCATTTCTGTAGGCCCAGCGAGTCAAAAAGAGGAGCTGATTTCAATCTGCGAAAGGCATTCTAATGGAAAAAAAGACAATTCAAATCTCATTACCAACGCACTTAAATCGCTACTAAGCCTACATAGGCTAATCACACTGCAGCACGGTAGTGCTGACGACACTGTTGTAAGGGCGATGAACGTTAAGTATAGTTTACATACAAAATGTGATTTGATTTCACCCACCACTAACATTCGATGCTCGTTCCAAGTAACTCATTAATTTTACTGCTCGATATCTGGCTTGCTTCCACATTCAAGTGCGATTTCGTGGCTTAAAGGGCTATACTGTAATTACAGTGTATTATCTCAGACACCAGACATAGATGAGTCAATATGTTGAATAAAATATGATCTTTCACGATTCGCAACAACCGAGGCTTACTGTAGCCTATAGTCGTTATTATTCTGTTGACATAGACACTCTAAGACAGGCATGGGCATTCAGTTTAATAGAAGTTGAGTCTAAATCATCAATATTCGCCACCATAATACACGTAGATAGAAACGATTGGAACAAAATAAAGCAAAGCAATAAAATTAAAAGGCGGAATCTAATCATGCTAAGGCTAGTCCCCGGAAGCGCCGCCGTTCGCCGCCGCCGCCGCCGTTAATCTCGGACCGCAACCAGCCGTTGAGTTAGCGGTCCCGGACCGCTAAGGTTCCACGCCGTCGCCGTCCATAAGTTAACGGTTTCAGCGCTTTAGCAAAAAAATCAAACAATCTGTTGTGCTCACACTGCTGCAAGCTGAGCCGCCAGCGCAAGTGCGTGTGATCTCGTCAGTCGTCAATTCTGCAATGTACTATAGGACTTAGGTTACTAATCCTGAAAAAAGTAATTTATCGTAATTCGTTACGAATCACGTAAAGGTTGTTGCTTTTGGTCTCACTACCCAGTGACAAACGTCTTGGCGGTTTAAATCGCTAAGCCAGCCGTTAAAACTTCAGACTTGCTGTTAAGGTCTTAGAAAACAGTTTCATTGACTAACTTGGACCCGTACCCGGTACTGTGCAGAAAATTAAAATAGTCAGTTCTTGGCGGATTCAAAATATATCTGCGGATCACGATCCGCAACTAATGTTTCGTAATCCGCAGTGTACCTACTCATGTTCTTATGCTCTGTAAAAATCGCTGTTTTTACGCGCGACAACAAAATGTTTCGCGCGTCTTAGCTATGGCCTGAGCGTCTGTCCATCTGTCTGTCACAGTAGGTCACACTGCTGTATTGTATCAAAACGGTGAAGCTAGAATCATGAAATCTTCACTATATATGGACTGCTCAAGACTCAATTAAGTTATTTGTGACGAAATTTAGTGCCGTTGGGTGGAAGGGTGCCCCTCGAACGACGGCGTCAAACAGGGATACCCCTAAAAGACGTTATTTTTGACGCTATTGGCTCGTCTACTGTGAAAACGGTTGCAGATAAATACAGACATTTGTTTATCATAACAAGCACTAGTCACGGGCTTTTTTTTAGTTTTATCAACATCCATGACCTTGAACGACCTTGAGCCCCAAAGATGGGTTTCGGCTATTTTTTCGCAATTTTTGGCTGCAGCGCACATTTCCAGAGTAAATTGCGACGAAATACCTTTAGATAGACCAAAAGAACCTGCGTATGAAATTTTTAGCATCAAACGCAGATTTTAGTAGTCCAAGTCCCAACCGCCTAGGTTCAAGGAGGCCTGCGCACACGAGCGTCAAAGAGAGGTACCTATTCAAAAGTGTTTTTTACCCATATTGGCTCGTTCAACGTTAAAATAATTGCAAATAGGCATAGACATGTTGCTTATCATATAACAAGACTTGTCAATGGCTTTTTAGTTTTATCAACATTGACGACCTTGAACGACGTTGAATCCCCAAAAGAGTGGTTTTGGGCGAATTTTTCGCAATTTTAGGCTGCAGCGCACACCTCCGGAGTAAATTGCGACGAAATGGCTTTAGATAGACCATAGTATCTGCGTATGAAATTTTTAGCATCAAACGTAGATTTTAATAGTCCAAATTCCAACCGTCTAGGTTCAAGGAGGCCGGCGCACGCGAGCGTCAAATAAACGTACCTCTTTAAAAGTGCTTATTTTACCGATATTTGCTCATTTTACGTGAAAATAGTTGCAAATAGGCATAGGCACAAACACGCTTATCATAACAAGCACTGGTGACGAGCTTTTAGCGGTATTAACGTCGATGACCTTAAATGACTTTAACCCCCCCCCCAAATAGAGTGTTTTAGTGTTTTCGGCTGTGGTGCACACCTCAAGAGTGAATTGCGACAAAATGGCTGGAAACAGACCATGACAATGTGCGAACAGAAATTGTTAAAGCTGTCGCGCGTTTCCTGAGCTTTGCTCAAATTACTTGCTGACTACTCCCGCCGTCGTTGCAGAAAATGTTCAGCAACTACAAAGTAAACATGAAGCCAAGCTGTCGCTAGAGTGGGCCGACCGTACCGCCTATGACCGAAAGCCAGCGTCGGTTGCGAAAAGAAAGCGATTTTCGAGAGTGCCCATAAGGCTAAAACCCACTACTGCGACCCGACCAGACCCGACCCGACCAGACCAGACTTTGTCGGAGACCCGGGTCGCAGACCCGGGTCGCCGACAAAGTCTGGTCGCAGACAAGTCTGCGACTAGTCCCAGACAAGTCTGCGACCAGCGTCACATGATGCTGATCTGACCTTGAAAACGTAGAAAACTACGAAAAGTTGACCTATTTGATGTTAAGATGGCGGACGGGATTGATGAAGACAGCGCAATAAGGTAAAGGTAAAAGGTAAAGGTGTCAATTTGTACAGCGCATCTCGCGTACAACGCCTTTAATGCGATTTTCGTCACTAACCCGAGCCGCCAGCCGCACGGCTACCACGTGCAGCCTGCAGACACAGGCTAAGGCAGCGGCCGGCTAGGCAGCCCCAGTCAGCTGTACTAAGGTCACCACCTTCCGTAACCCATATAAATGAGTTACTTTTCATTTTACCGTCCCATGGAGGGTAGAAGGCTGACATTCATCTTGGGTAAAACAGTATGTACGTGAACGACAGAAGTACGGAGTCTTTTATACCCTTTTACCGGAGCTTGCAGAAAAAGAAGTGCTAAAATGTATGCAATACTTACGAATGGACATACACACGTTTGAAGAATTGCTGTCGTATGTTCAGCCACTAATCCAACGTCGATCAACGAAATTCCGGTAAATGTCTTAACGGCATTGTTACGTTTAGAGCATTGCCGGAAAGAGGCCTTTATGCACAGCTTGATTGGTGGGCCCCTAACTAAAACACAAAAAATATGCGTATGCCGAAATGAACACAAGATTTGGTGGAACATATTTTGAAGGCATTAATATTGAAATGTCAGTGTCGTAGTAGCAGCTTTAAATGTAATGTTAATATATTTTTTATGGTTTTATGTTTTTATGTTATATTAATGTCCTATATTCGTGTTTGGTCGGGTCGTTCCTAAATTCCACTACTGCGACCCGACCAGACTTGTCTGCGACCCGACAAAAAAAATCCGTACATGTCGAGATTGAACCGACCAGGTCTGCGACCCAAAAAAAGCCGGAAAAGTCGGCGACCAGACCAGACTTTGTCGGCGACCTGGGTCGCATACCCGGGTCGCCGACAAAGTCTGGTCGGGTCGCAGTAGTGGGTTTTAGCCTATACCAAGCACATACGCTATGGTGATGCTGCTATATCGAATGGTACAATCAACGCTAGGATACGAATCATACGATGCGCTAACTCGGCACACTCGGGTGATGGCTGCAAGCAGCTACTTGGCATTTAAAATTGCCGCCAAACCGCTGCAGATAGAGACATGATTGTTAATGATAGCCTACAGGAACTCGTTATCGCCCTATCCAACGGTATGATTGCCGACCCCCCCCCCTACGACGTATGGTTTAGCTAGGCCTGCATGAGTTACAGACAGACAGACAGACATAGGCCTACAAGCATGCATACAGACAAACGACACCCAATTAGGCTCGCCCTAACGGTCAGCCAAAAATCAATCAGAAAGTACCAGTTGGCACACTGTCAAGACAAGAAAAGCAATAATTTTTCGTCGCTGACCTGACTGTTAAAGTTAAACCTTCAGCCTTCTTTGTCTACTACGCTGTCACCCAATTCTGTGGCTGTTAAACAGCATATAGGCCTACAGAATTACAAGCCACTAGGCTTGGCTCACTGTAGGTTAATTACGGTGTGTGCAGAGTTCGAGCTTACCAGTTAGTCTTTCATTCACGTTCAGACACGTTGATAGCAGCACAACAGAAAACAATGCTTTACTTAAATGGCCTTACTCGCACTGTCTATCTCTAACTGTAGTCTAAGCCTACACTGTCTGCAGTGGTCGGGTCGATAGGCCTAACTCAAGTGTTTAACCACGCACTGTTTGTACTATAGATACCACACTGTAGCTGGAGTGGAACAGCGAGTAGGCTTAGACAGTACGAGCTTATACAACTCTAGAAAGTGCGGTATCGTACTAAGTGCTTAATCCACGCCCAGATCACACGTTGACTACAGCGCCGTTTGCTTCATGACGCACGACTGCAGCCGAAAATTGCGAAAACAGTACCAACGCGAGCAGATCGTGGTTTTTGATGCGCTACAGCTATGCTCTAGATTATAGCGCGCGTCTGTGGCACGATTGCCGTCCGTCTGTCTGTCTGTCTGTGGGCAACGGATGTAAGACTTATAGGCATATAGACTTCCATTTAGCTAGTTAGTTCGACAACTTGTTGGCCAACACGAGCTGACAACTAGTTGTCGAACTAGTTCGCTATGTTGTCCAACAAGTTCGACAACTTTTGTGGTTGGCCAACTTGTTGCCAACCCGCCAGATCAATCTCAACATGTCGAGATTGAAACAACAAGTTGGCCAACTTTTTTGTTGGGTCGCCAATATGAATACTGTTTAGCCTATTTATTAATGTCTCTGAAGTCAGTCCTCGATCCAACCTTATTGGGGGTAGCGATGAGTAGGCCTGCAGTTGCAGTTGGATAGACAATAATGTGAATTACCTAAGTCGAGTTTTCTTTCGTGTGATGTCAGCCTCAATCATTTGAAATAACAGTTCAAACGTATCGACGTCCATTCTCAAGTACGCATAAAACTTTGGACTGTTCGACAGTTCTGGTAGCAAGGTATTATAAGTGCCAAACTGATCCCGAATTTGCAAATATCGCCTGACCCATACAGTATCCTTGCGTTTCTTTCGCTGAAAGGCAGCTGAAAGAGTAGCGACAGCGCCAAAACTTGCAGCAGTGATTGTAGCCTGTACATCCATAATTGGACGTCGTCCATCTTGAAACCAAGTAGGTCATGCCAAAACAAAAAATTGGGTCACTGTCTAGCAACAAGTTCGCTGGTTGCGCAATTTGTTCGCCAACCGGGTGGAGGTACGAAAATCGTGTTGGCCAACTAACTAGCTAAGTGGAATTTGGCCTTTAGGTGAAAACTTTTACACGAATAATTAGCACTTTGTTGAGGCTATCTGCGTACAAACTTTGGGGATGCAGTTCAATAGAAACATTTTCAAATTTGGATTAAATGGAGAAGAAAGGTAGAAAAAAATGTGCGTTTTCAGCCAAAAACTGGCCATATCTCGAAAAAGGTGATAGGGCCAAGGTTGCTATTAAATGATCACTAATGGGAAATCGCATAGGCCTACGCCCTTTCAAATGAAATAAAAATCATCGACCTTGAATGAAATTTAAGAACCGTATATAACTGCAGCAAGAACTGTATATATAGGCTGCAGCTCGTTTTTCTTAACGACAGATAGGTTTCCTGTTTAGTAGCATGTTATATAGTTCGTTGAATTTTCGTTCAAGCGTAAT
>Ga0209367_1001705_pt1 | contig 27708 bp, 10 predicted proteins | sample WorMetLIZISLAND2_FD_187412 | JGI IMG/M metagenome (GOLD analysis project Ga0209367, IMG submission 187412) | Marine gutless worms symbiont microbial communities from Max Planck institute for Marine Microbiology, Germany - Olavius geniculatus... ...
TTTGGCGTTCAAGGTCATCCAAGGTCATTGAATTCGGCGGCAATCGAAAGCCAGTGTACGACTTCATATTAGTGATTAATAGTAACCTAAGCCTTATCTCGCACCGTTACTGAGATACAGCGAGTTATTGGCCGAAAATCGCAAATTTTGACCACCATCTCTCATTTACCCCCCTCGTTCGGGGTGACCCCCTTCGAATTTATGAAAAAGCTTTATGGTTCCTGAAATTAGAGTCTTCCAGGCAGCCGATGGTGAAGAGTTGGAGATGCTAGCTTGGACCGTTTTTGCCTGATCCACCCATGTGACAGACGGACGGGCAGACGGACGGACAGAATTGCGATATCTAAGACACGCTGAAAGCATAGCTGCTTTCGCGCATAATGATGCGACTTGAACTTTGATTAGTCAACTGGTCAATTTCCAGAGTACAGTATCAAGCTAGGTCCTAAAATAGTGTGTTTGAAGATTTCTGGAAACATACATTTTATGCTCAGATCTCCCACATGACGCAAAACCAACAGTATGCATCTATAAATTATTTTCCATAAATAAACCAACATACGACAAGAAATAAACAGTTACATTGAAGTGTAAAAAGCAAGATAATAATGAAACTGTAATGCAGCAAAAGCCGGACTGCAGATTTAAAAAAAAATAAATCCACTGCACAGTTTAAATGCACACTGCGATTCACCAAAATCAGTTCAAGTTTGAAAGCATAAAAATCGGCTAGAAAAATACTTGGAAACAGTCTATTTACATGACTCACAGATATACGAAAAGTTCCGACTCGGAAATCAAGTTTTTACTGCACAACATTTACAATACAACCAGAGAAAATACAACATCAAAAGAAACAACACATCGAGAAACCAATAGTGCATTTTTCCACTGCAAAAAACCTTTCCTTTTCATTCCTACAGACTAAAATCCACATTACTGTGACACAAATCAGCTGAGTTATTAAATGATAATTACTTCTGAAAATATGCAAACACAAGACCGAGTTATTACTAAGTTATTACCAAAACTTAAGATCTAATGTTCAGAATACTCTTCATTTTTTGTGGGTTTACTGATAATATATCGTTTTTGTAACGTATGCTTACACTACTGCAAGTTTGCCGAATTGTACTTGTTATATTTCAATACACTTACCTTCTCTTTCTCAGTGCATAATTATCTCAAAAGTACAAAAACACGATATGAAATCATCAACACTAACAAATTAACACATCCCATATGCTAGCAAATTTTCTTCCACTTCGTTCAGTTTTAAGCTTACACATTTTCCGCAGAATCGCAACAGTGAGGTGAGAGACACAATGGAAAATCAGTAACAAGATGGATGTGGTGATAGCATTTCAAAGAGAGTTGCAAAGCGATGGCACGCTGTCCGACCGAACGCTGGATGTGACGGCTGGGTTACTAGCCAGGTCTGCACTGCTGCTGGCAGCACTGTGCAACGACGACGTCTCACTACACCGTGACAGCAGCGTCACCACCGTCACCGAACCACTCGCTCCGCTGTACCCGGAATCCGGATTGCTGCTAGAATCCACTGGCGGAGCAGATTTTGTCGGTACTGGCTCCACCACCACTTCCGTCATGCCACGCTCATCTGGACCTGTGGAGGAAGCCGGTTCCTCCAACGAAACAGGTTCCAATGAGGTGACTGGAACGGACGTGGGTGCACACAGTTCATTGGTCGCTGAGCCACGGTTCCGTTCCATGGTTCCGCGATTCCGTTCTGCCATCCGCCGGCCGGCTCTGTCCATCGCTATGCAGTGCTTCCTGCGATGTCGACTCGCCTTGCTCGACACGGTCGACAGCGTCTCGTCCGAGCGTGTCCGGTAAATCGGCCGCTGTCCGGCTGGACGTCCCGGATTCTTTGACGTCCCGGTGGTGACCAGAGGTGGTGGAGCGGGCCACCCGGGCTGAGGTCCTCCCAAGGTCCCGGACTTCGGCACGGGCCAGACCCGACCAGCCTGATCTGCATAGGTTGGACCACCGCCGGGGAACATGTAGCCAGGCAGTGGTGCCTGAGTGAAGACTGGAGCAGCAGGCTGACGGCGGTTGCGTAGGTACGCTAGATGGTCGCGGTGTTGGTTAGTGTCACGCACACGCTGTGACTGGCCGTGGCATAAAATGTCCAACGGCTGCTGATGTTCACGAGTGTAAACAGCAGCAGCAGCTTCACCTGGCGGCCAATGTTGATTGAAGGATGACGGCGCTGGAATGTAACCCACTGGACCCTACATCAATAAATGAATGAATAAAGAAATGAGCAAACAAGTGCTAAAGTAAAGGAGTCAAAAGGCTAGATTGCAACAACCAACAAGACACAAATACACAACAATACAGAGTTAGCAACAGGTTGCACAAAACATCAAATAAAATGTTACGTTCAGTAAGTATTCATCGAAATGTCAGAACTTTGTTATTTGTAACTAATGCCAGAGAATGGGATGAAAACTCTTAGATACAACAGGATACTGAGTTAGTGAAACGTTATATGAAATGTCAAACAAGATGTTATTGGTAATTAGACAAAAATTTTGAGCTAATGCTCACGCAACGCGCGAAAGCCTATAGCAGTTCCAGTTCAGTAGTTTAGCTGAAAATTGGGGTGTTCACGCTAAGTTAATATACAAATGCCAAATTTTCTATCTGGATCACATAACGATAGTTCCGTGGCGCCACTTTGTAAATGATATAGACTTGTGACGCAACACAAAATCGCCAAAAAAATCCATAATACCCCCTATTTTGGCGTTCAAGGTCATTCAAGGTCATTGAATTCGGCGCCAATCGAGAGGGAGTGTATGACTTCCTATTAGTGATAAATAGTAACCGAGGCCCTATCTCGCACCGTTACTGAGATACAGTGACTTATTGGCCAAAAATTGCAAATTTTGCCTACCCCTCTCATTTAGCGCTCTCGTTCGGGGTGACCCCCTTCGAATTTATGGAAAAACTTTACAGTTCCTGAAACCAGAGTCTTTCAGGCAGCCGACAGTGAAGATTTGGTGATTCTAACTTGCACCGCTTTTGACTGATCCGCCCATGTGACAGACAGACGGACGGACAGACAGAATTGCGATGGCTAAGACCCGCTAAAAAGCAGTAGCTGCTTTCACACATAAAATGTTACTGGTAGCTGTTGCAGAGAATGGGATAAATAACTTTTCAAATTCTTCTGTTCACGTGTCACCAACACTAACCATCATCTTCACTCACTGTCTTAATTGTTCATTTTACTGTATTTTACAGACTTCTCCAAACAGAAGTCTGAAATTGCCAAAAATTCACCAAAACCCACTATTTTCTGTGGTTCAAGGTCGTTCAAATTATCAATCATGCTTATCAGCAGTGCCTGTTAAGATAAAGAACAAGTCTGCCTATCTGTGAACATCCACACCCCAAAAGCGTTTATAGCAGTAAATAACAATTTCATAGGGGGTACCTTCTATGCCGCCCTAATTTGAGAAGAATCCCCTCATCCAGTTGCTTAAAATTTTCTCACAAAAGACTAAAGAATCTGTGGTATTATATGGTAAGAACCCAGAGTGTCTAACTTAGCTGGGCTGGAATTGGTACTGAGTTGTGACAGACAGGCGGACAGACAGAATTAAGATAGCAAATACGCGCTCTAGCACTAAGTGCTATCATGCGTAAAAATCACCGATTGATTGATAAACTGATGGTATGAATAACCTGTTTGACATTGCCGGCAAGGTCGCGGTAGTACTGCATGCCGTGGCGCATGGCGTAGTGTCCAGCTATACCAGGTACTACACCGGTACGTCCATCAACCACTCCAGTACCACACCGGTCTACACCGCACCGATCTACCACTGCCTGCTGCTGCCTGGTGGCGGACTCCACCATGTGCTGCCGTTTCAGGACCTGGTACTGCTGGAAGTCCCGTAGAACCTCGACTGGTGCAGCTCCACGCTGGGTCTCTATCATTGCTTGTTGTTTCTGGATTTCACCATCATTCTGGTCGTCTGCCGATGACGTGGAAACATCTGCTTGGACCATGCGGACCTTGTCCTGAAATTCACCACCAACATTCAAGTCATTCACTAGTGGTAAGATAGCAAATAGCAGCAGCATTAAATCACGCTGATGCTAGGCAGAAGGCGGATGTTGACAAAAGTCGACACTGAGAGGTAGAAAACTGAAAGTAGCTGATGTGTCAACAATGATGTGTCGACAATGGCACAATGCAATGTCACAATGTCTACCCAGAAAATACCCCACCCTTAAATGCTTATTAAAAAAATTTTTCAGCCTCCAAAGAGTTAATGGGCTTGCTTGCAAACTACAAGCAATAAAACGATCCTTACTGTCAGGCAGCAATGTATGTCTCAGATATTTGTGTGTCCGTGCATCTGTCTGTCTGCTGTGTGTGTATTACTAGATGTGTGGTGTTCATCACAGCTGCACTTTGCATTGCAAACCGTGAGCACGTTGCACATTAGTGGTACTGGGTTGGTGGCGTGGCATAGCGGTAACATGTTTCATCTGATCAACGAAGTTACTCTATGCTGGGCCGGATCAGTACTGCGATGGGTGACTGTCTGCTGGCAGGTAAACCATCTCGGTATGTAACCAGCTGCCTAAGTAAACTCAGCCTTATATCCCTCTGGGATAGGTAAATCGACTACCAGTCTATCTGGCTGGGGTTAAGGCGAGGCACGTTCTTCTGTGTCGGGTGGCAGGTAACATTGTATGATCCCATACGGCAGATGATGCTCCATAGCTCTGAAACTGGCTTCCTATGAAGAGCTATATCACCACCTTTAACCTTTTAACCTTTAACCATACACTATCTTGGTTTCATTCTGAGCAATGATACGTTAAATATACTGCACAACAGAAAAATAAAAATTCATTCGCAACCTTGTGGTCAATTGCCAAAGGAGTAGTTTTCCCTTCAAAACTTGCAAACCACAAACTACTGTACCTTTTTTACAATACAATATTATTAGAGATGTCAAAGCGTTAATTTTTTTAATGCATTAACGCACTGCATTAATTTTTTTAACGCATTAATTAACACGTTTTTAATGCACCCAGGCCCGTCGAGAGGGAAAATAGGGTAGGTAAATTACCCCAGGTCCTGCAACGTTTGGGGGCCCCGCCTGCAGAATATAGAAAGTTAAAAAAACATTTTAAATGTATAATCAACAATAACTGCCATCATAGCCAGCACATAAATCTATTAGCCTGCCATCAAAATTATTATTTATTTACAGCAATGATAGAACGGCAACTACAGTTTAGTTACTTGAATTCATTCGATTGTCAAATAACCACAGCTTAACAGAATATCGAAACTTCTGCTTCACGGAATTTAGTAAATTAACATAATTTTACGCATGTGCGTTAATTATTTTAACGCACGTTAATTTATTGATGTATGAATGCATTAATTAATGCATTAAGTTGACAGCTCTAAATATTATAAAACATACAGAAATAAACAAACGAAAAGTACAATGCCTATTACGAAGTTTTAATTGATGATTGCACATAATAAATGCATCACAGGCTCACAGCGTAAATTAAAATTAAAAACTGCATAAAACGAAAACATCTCACTTTTGACTTATTTTTGTGGAAAACAGACGGCCATTTCTGTTTCTTGTCGGTGGGCAGAGTACCAACTGTTGAAGACGAGGGTAACGCTGATCTATCGACGTCTGCAGCGGACACTGGCAACTGTCTGCGTGGACTCCCGACCTATGTACCGCCAGCAACAACAATAAATTTGGTGTAAATAATCACACATTAATCGTTAAATTTTAAAAAATCAACAAAAATTCTAATCATTAAAATTCCAATCAAAGTGATGTCGATAAAAACACCGTGAAGTAAACACTCAAATATGGCCAAAAAATAAGTTCCGTAGTGTAAATAAAAGCTAGGAAGTGCATAAAATGGCAACTGACATTAGGTAAGCATCTGAAGTTATCCCAATCACCGACTTCTCCAGAAAAAAACTAAACATTTTACAGTGTCCACAAAACTAGGTGCAAAACACTCAATAATTGTGCCTTAGTGCATTTCAGCTAAATAACTAAAAAATTTGCTAAACAAGAAAATGCATTTTCTTTGGCAATTTCCACTACAAGCTTCAAAGCAAAATTCATGATTATTCAATCGTAAATAAAATTGTCTAATAGTACTAGCTCTACCTAATAATACTATTAATACTCCACAACGTACCCTGATATTGGTCAACAGCATGATCAGATCATCATTGTCCTTTCTCCGTGCAATATCCAACGCCGTTTCCCTTTGCTGTAAACAAACGCACATTAAAACATCATCACACCATGACCACATAACCTTCAAAATCCAACAAGTTCATCTAGTGCCTTGACTATATCATCTACAATACTTTTGTTCTGGGTTCTAATATAACATGCTAGCAAACTTTCTGCAAGTATACTAATAAACAGATGGACGAATGCTCTTACGAATGGACATTCCTACCAAGCTCTATTAATACTTGATATAGTTACCTGTTCAACCGCAGAGCATCGCTGCCCCTTGTCCTGTACAAAATTATACTGCTTGCTGACAAAAACACATGGGCATGAACAACTTGCCCAGAGTTGTTTACCTGGCAGCAGACAGGCCGGGAGTTGAACGCACGACCTTCTGATCGTAAATCCAATGCTCTAACCACTCAGCCTACTATGGCAATACACATGGTCCAATGAAAGATAATAAAACTTATAATGATTCAAAAGTGCACACACAGTCAAACTGCCGTACGTTATTAAGAATTGCTGCATCGACGCCAGCTTCCAGTAACAACTTGGTGATCTTCTTCTGCTTCAGCGCTGTTGCTATGTGCAGCGCCGTGTCACCATTCTATCGTTAATACAGCAATACACATACAGACATGATAATTCATGACGACAACAACCACAATGGCTGGTGGGCTGACATTTTGTGTAGCATTATGTACAATATTGTACCAATTAATAAATCACTTTGATCAAAAAAACACATGAAAACTGTCCAAGAAAATACACATGTTTGGACCGAGACTGAGACAGTTTGTGTGTGTTTTTTACCCAATCTTGCAGACAGACTATAATGTTCAAGTTCTCTGGGCAAGACAATAATGATCACAATGATCAAGTTCATAATCATCATAATGATTGTTTTTGGATGACAGATCACATGAACCAGATGTGGGAATGGGACTACGCTAAACAGTCCTTCTGGAAATATCCTTTAAAATCTCATCATTACTTCCAGGGTGCATGAGAAACAGTGAAACTGGTTTATCATAACTTTTAGAGACTTTTCTATATCCACTTTCCAAGACTTTCCGAAAACACTTACATCCATTTTCAGTTATTTTTATTTTATTTTAATATGTAATAAACACTCACATCAAACACGCGAGAAAAATAACATAAAAATACAGAAGCAAGAAAAACTACAAAACATTACTAAAGAAAACAATCAAGTCGATATTGAACAAATCAGATTTTCATATACATCTGCTAAATAATTAATGAAAAAAAACAAAAACATATGGCACATAATACCAAACAGTTCCTAATCAAGTTCAAATCGCAAAAACCATTTGGTTTATTTTCCATGAATTTCCAGAGAATACGGTTGTTTCTGCAACTTTCCAAGCCGGATAACTTGCAACTTAAATTCCATGACTGTCCAACTTTTTGGGTTGTCTTGCATACAAACGGACAAACCTAGAAACACAATATCATCAGCAATGAGCAAAGCAAATCATATGCGTTGCAAGACAAACGCAGACCTTGTTGGTCTCATTGACAACACACTTTGCACTGAGTAGAATACGAGTCACACCGGCATGACCATAGCGGGCGGCGGTGTGTAGCGGAGTGTCTCCGTACTACAACACAACACAACTACGACAACTACAACAACTACAATCACTACTGTTGCAATAACAAGTACCACTACCACAACAACAACAATTACTACTACTACTACAACCAGTGTGACCGTACAGGGTGGCAGTGTGTAACAAAGTGTCTCCATACTACAACAACAACTGGTGTTAAAACTACTACTACAACTACAGCAAAAACAACAACTGTTCAACAATGACAACTAATACCACAACAACAACAACAACAACTACTACTACTACTACTACTAAACTGCAACTACAGCTACAACTAGTACTACAGTACTAGTAAAACCAGCATGACAGTTGTATGCTGCTGCTGCAAGCAGCGGCATGTAACCACATAGCAACAACATAACTACTACAACAAATACTACAACAACAATACTACACCTACAACTACTGATAATATCACCACCATTACGAGGGGCATTCAAAAAGTTTTGCAAGTCGATATGTTAGACTAAAAACACTTTTCAACATCTATACATAAATACAACGCACATTTCTTCGGAACTTATGTAAGCTTAAAGCAGATATAAGGTCGTTGTAACTCATGACGTCATAAGGCATTTTATATCAGTCCCTCCAGCCAGGTTTCTACCACAGACTTGAGTCATTCATTGTTTGAATAGTGGACACCACAAAGAAAATTTTTCAAATTTAGAAAAAAATAATAGTTATTGTAAGAAAAGTCTCTGCTGTATGTAGGGTGGTCTTATTGTACGAAGCCAGAATCGCAAATAGCTTGCTGGGTAATTTTAAGTTTGAGATTGGGCTGCAGTGCCGGGCACTGTTGGATTCAGGACAATCTTCAGGGCTCGCTCCCAGGCCCCCACACATCAGGGCTGGTTATGTTGTACATTGTAAAAATTGTTTAACCTTTCACATATACAACGGATATCACTAGCTGTTAACTTTTCAATAAAATTTTACGGACAACGTCAAATCCTCATCTGACATTGTAACTAACAGAAGCGTTCTTATCAATGGCCAATACAGATTTCGGCTACTGCGTATTCATATTGCAAATTCACGAACGTATTCATCAGGGCTTCCAGAAAATCACATATCCCGGGGTCTCACGTTTGTAAATCCGGCTGCAGACTGAAGAATTGTGGTGCACATATTTGTGCTGCCTGCGTTAGCACTTCAAATCGTATCTGTTTAACAATAACATCACAACCGTTTTAAGCTCATATGAGTACGGGAGAAATATAACTTTTACTGGTGTATAAATGTTTAAAAGTTTGTTAGTCTATTATATGGGGGCCTATCGAGTTGCAAACTTTGTCTAATTTTCCTCGAACGTATAGTTTTTTCATGGCTGGCACATATTTTGGCTATTGAATATTTATAATCACAAAAAAAAATTCACAGACATACTTGTCAGGGCTCCCATAAAATCACATGTCCCCTTGCCTCATGTTGAAAAATCTGACGGTAGACTAAAGAAATATCATGCAACAGCGAGCCCAATTTTTCGCTGATTGCGCTGGCACTCCAAATCGTTCCTATTTAACGTTCTATGACGTCATATATTACAGTGACGTCATATCTGCTTTAGACTCATATGTGTTTAGGAGAAACATGCGTTTTATTGAAGTTATTGATGTATAAATTTTGAAAAGTTTTTCAATCTAACATACCGACTTGCAAAACTTTTTGAATGCCCCTCGTACTACAGATAAGTATATGTTCATATTTTTAATCTAACTGGCCTATTCTAAAAGAATTCCTTCAGATTACATGAGAGTCCCCGAAATCAAATGTATACTATGAAATACCATTCTTGTCACTCAAAAAAACTGAAACAATGAGCGGAAAACATTCTTACTGAAACGATCAAATATCATTGTCTCAAAACCTGACAAAAATTGTAAATATTTTTCTGAGTATATTTTTCTCTTACAAATACTGATAAAAAAATGAATGACCTGCATGTGCAAGCTACTAATAACAGTACCGATGATTCGAAATAATGGTAATAGTAGACAGAGCAAGCTACAGGCACATAAAATGAAGTGCAATGGTGTGAAACTTACGCCATTCTTATGGTCAGGACTGCAGCTGGCAAACAGAAGGATTCGAGCACTTTCATTGTGGCCATTCTGAGCTGCTAGGTGTAGGGCAGAAAATCCCGCCTAAACATGTGACAACAGTATAGAACACATACTGAAATAAAATAAAACCACAACACATAGACAAATGCAAACAACAACCATAGCTTATATGGCTCTAATCAGATACGCTCTTTTGAGGTCAGTACGTCACACGTCGAGACAAGAAAAGCCCAGCTAATGCAAAGGAAAACGCATGACAGCAGTGCATGTTCGAACGCCCACTGTGAACAAAATCTAAACTCGCCAATCCCAACAATTGACATCAAGTATCTGTAGCATTTCATTTACACTCGCCAGAGAGCGCGACCAGTCTTGTGCAGCCGTATTGGCTGAAAATCGCTAATTTTTCCCACCCCTCTGTCATTTAGCGCACTCGCGCAGGGTGACCCCTTTCAAATTTACGGTAAAGCTTTACGGATCATGAAACGAGTCTTCCAGGCAGCCGATAGTGAAGATTTGGTGATCCTAGCTTGCACCGTTTTTGACTGATCTACCCGTGTGATGGACAGACAGACAGACGGACGCATGGACAGAATTGTGATGGCTAAGATGCGCTACAGCAGTAGCTGCCGTCATGCATAAAAACTGAATTACTGAAAAACTGGACAACTCAACACAAATCTATAAGTTCCACAGAACAGCCTCTTAGTGAATGACACAGAAACCAACATTAACTTTGATTAGGGTAAGCAGCTACTAAAGATATTCTTGTTGTGATGTTGAGATCAAGGTGCATTGAGCCTGTTAAACAACACCTTCCAAGTTGTTTTACTTACTACTTATTTACAGTAGATGTATTGATAATTAAGACAGTAACAAAACTAACGTTGTTGATGGCGTTTACGTTTGACTTGGCAAAGACGAGTTCTTGAAGAGTTCGACTGAAACCGTTCCACGCAGCCTCGTGTATTGCCGTGTTGCCATGCTGCATTTCATAACAGCGCACAATTTCATTTTGCTAGCAAAAAAAAACAAAACCACAACAATGCCGCAATTCTTAGCACAGAACATGTCCTCCTAATATCCAGCTGCACACAAAACTAAAATACAAACTTCTCTGAAAAAAATCAAATTAGTCCAAAAAGGCAGCTACAGCAGTTGCCAAATCAACAACAACAGGAGCAAACAAACGGTTGCAATTCTGCATGCAGTCATAGTAACTGACTTCAGAAAACTCATAAATATGGCCCGCAGTTCTCCGCAGATAATTTTGCCAAATTCTGCAAGCCAGCTGGGAAAATTACACGGCTCACCGCGGAAAAATCATAGAAATTCCGCGGCTTACCGCAGTCGTCCGTCTGCAAGTAAACTGAGCTCTGTCCTGTTCAGAAATTTCAGTTATTGAAGACTGGCACTGTGCTGAGGTATGCCAACAACATCCAAAAATATAAATCTTTTTTCACAAGTGCAATATGTCAAGCCGCATTATGTTTATTCATGACTGTGCCGTAATGTGATAGGCCCCTAGTCACTACTACTTTTACCAGAGCCCACAGTAACTGTTTTAGACAGTTCAGTTTGATATTTTTTCCGTGATATATATTTAGTGCGTAAGTTAACTACATCATCAAGCTTAAAATCATACTAGCCACCGGTCATTTTCCAACTTTTTGGAAACTCAGTGGCAATATCAAAATTCCGTAGAAAAAGATGAGTTCTGTGGCAAGAAGAAAAACTCATAAAACTAACCCATTTATAACAATGTTTTAATAGTATGCACACAAAACTTCTGTTTAACAGTTACTAACCAACAAAATACTCGTCCGTTTGGCAACTGTTTGACATGACTGACACTATGATACAATGCAAGATGCTCCTATTGTATAACTGTTGTTAACCGGAACTTCTTACAAGTTTTCATTTCAAGTTATCTCAATCCCATCTTCTGCAAATGTCAGGAACTTCTTGATTCAAATTTTTAGATTAAAAAATTGCTTACGATTTTGTCCTGATTGTTGACAGACCGAGAGGCAACCAGGAGAGCTCGAACGACCTCTAAATGACCTCGGGATGCGGCAAGGTGTAATGCTGTATAGCCGGCCTGCAATAATAAAGTTAGACCAATCAAGAAACTACTCCAGAGAACAAAATAATCATCACATGACATCACAAAAAGACATGATAATTTATAATTATAAGTAAATTGTGGTGGTAGCCAGAAGAATAATGGTAATCTGTGGAGATACTGTAGATGTAAAACTAATACTGCTAAGCAATCAACCAAAGAAAAGTTTAGAAATTTCATCAAAGGAATGTTGGTATAATTATTAGCTATAGTTAGTATGCTGCAAAGCCTTTCCTGAAAGTGAATACAAAAAAAAAGTAAATCATCATCAAACTAAGTGATAGTTTGACCACGTTAATGTGGATGCCCCCTCTGCCCACCACAACCTTGAACTTCGACCCTTTAACCCCAAAATTAAATGCAATCAGCCTTCCTTCAGGACGCATTAGTGCTAAAACTAGAGTAAACTGCATCCAGAAATAATGCAGATTATTGTGTACTAGTGCCATAGTTTCAGTCGTTAGTGGAAGTCCAGGACGAAGCTTCAGGCAACAGTGAATACACAAGTTATCAGCTTAGATCGAGAGTCCGTAAGTAAGTAAACCGTACGGCGTCTCGGGTGTCGACCTTGTATCCTCGACTGACCAGACTTTCAACCAGTCGTGAATGACCGTTGATAGCAGCGTAGTGCAGCACAGTAAATCCATTCTACAACAGTGAGTGACAGTGTGCCACGTAACAATTACTCACCAATCTCCAACAAAAACACATAAATTCTTCAGCAGGATACAAAATTTGATAAAATGCTTTAAGCATGTGAATCCAAATGCAGAAACCCAGGATCTGTATTGCAATCCGAAGATGCCACCAAAAATCAAATAAATGCAGTCCTTGTTGTCATGGTGATACACTATGCATATGACAAAAATACCAAATTGAAAAACACCGGACATGTTACACAGGCTCAAATGCACCAAAACTCGTTTTCACCCGAAACTATACCCTAGACCCCGTTGGGGCAGCTTACGACGCTCCTCCAGACCCCTGGTCCACTAGGAAGAAAGAGATGGAATACCCCTCCAATTCTCCTTCCCTCAAACCACAACTTCTTTTCTACAAATTAAGCACTGCTCAGGCAAGTTACAAGTACTACCTCGTCTGGTTCAAGCGCAGAAGTGGAGCTGTTGGTGGTAAGCAGCTGAAGCACGAGTTCTGTATTGCCAGCGGAGGCAGCGGTCATGAGCTTGTCAGAAGCCGACAGAACGCCGCTCCCAGCAGCCATCAGACACTAACCACTCCACTGTTATATCAGACTCAGTCAGCCATCCATGCTGACACACACACACATCACCGTGCACATCAACAAAGGTAAAAAAAGGTAAAGGTAAAGGTAAAGATGGCGTGTACAGCTCTTAATGCAAAACCCATCACACAGCTACAGAACGTCACCTGGCATATGAAATCACACAGCGATACAGCTGCCACCTGACACGGGTGAGCGTGCCCCACCTTAACCCCAGCCAGCAAGAGAGGCTGCCGCTTGACTTACCTACCCCAGAAGGATGTTAGGCTGAGTTGACATTAGTGTTGGTTATATACCCAGATGGTTTACACGGCTGCAGACGTCACCCATCCAAGTTGTAATCACTTGACAGTCACCCGACCGGGAGTCGAACCCAAGACCTCTCTATCGTAAGTCTAACACCCTACCGTTACAGCACCAAGCCACCATACAACACATCAACTCAGCCTTCTATCCCTCCAGGATGAGTCAATCGATTACTGACCTACCATCAGCAGGCTGGGGTTAAAACGGGGCGCGGTTGGGTGGCAGCTAACACTGCGTGATCTCATTTGGCAGGTGACGTTCCACGCTGCGGATTGGTTTCCACGAAGAGCTGTTGCAGACATCTTTAACCTTTTGACGTATTCCAAGGCATTCTATGTTAGCATATGCACAGTGCATACAGTACACTGGGACTTTGTACAGCAGGCTGTACACTACGCATCAACTCAGTCTCCTATCCCTCTGGCATACGTCAACCGAGTAACAGCGTACTGATGTGCATTCACCTGCTTTGAGCACATATGGCAGGTGACACCACGCTCTATCCCACGGAGAGCTATAGACATCTTTAACTTCTTAATGCGTTCTATTTTGAAGAGGAGTATGGAGCTAATTCATAACATGTCTGAGCGCTTAAATACTACAGCCAGCTTTAACTACTTATTCAGCTCACCTGGAAGCTGAAGCTGTTCAGGTCAGCAGCAGCCAACTGAACTGAACTGAACTAGCCTCCAACCTAATAACACTGAAGAAGGCACCTGCTAGTGTTTAACCGCCAGGCGGCGCCACTCATCATCAACGTCACTGACGGGGATTTAACCCCCAAGCTTACCGTCTAACATTGCGGGGACGCGCAGACACCCCTTAGTCGATCTAATCCGGGCCCCGTAGTACTGAGACCAAGCCACCCAGGCCAACTCAGCCTGGCCATCCCTCAGTGGGTAAGTGTAACGACTAACGAGTATTGGCGACGATTACAGTTACGGCCACCGCCAGGGAAGAAACAGCGAATTCAGCGTAACAGTAGACCCTGTTGCAAGGACTGCTGGCATATACTGACCCAGTCGCTTAAAGGCGCTGGCTGTTAATGGAGCGGGTGTCTTATCTGGTCAACTTGGGCTGTATGCTTTATATCCAGTTTACAAGATGAAGCAAACATGAAGCAAACGTATTCAATATACACGTGCACGACGTGTGCTCTAAGTTTGCTTCATCGTGTAAACGAGGTATTACTGGGTTTAACCTTCGCCAGCTCACAGCGCCACAAAAAGGGATGACCACCGACCACCGCAACACAGCTTCCGTCTATGGGAATTTTTTCTTCTTCCTAAGATTTCAGTTTCATTTACATCTCCGGCCTCGAGGCCGCACACCTGCAGAATGCACAGGCCCGTGACGTCACATTCCAGGGCAGAGAACAATCTATCTTCTATAGAGTCCCCGGTGCGTCAAACAATCGCTCAGCGATGAGCAGCAAGAGACGGACGGACAGACAATCAACGCACACGACTGACTCTATCCATACGACCAACCAGCGACTTGCTAACGACGATCGCCGACCGAATGACGACCGACCAAACACTTGACTACAGTGCAGAGGTTTAATTGCTCTGAGCTTCCTACCGGCAGCAGCGTGTTATGACAGGCAACTCCCCGCGGCGCCGGCAACTACAAAACACTCATGCTAAACTACACGGAATACTAGACGCCAATTCGCCATAGCGCACATCGCCACTGACAAGTTAAGGAAATAAGTAAGTAAGAAGTTCGTCGAATACGCGACAGATGCACATGCGTACAACAAAATACAGAACTGAAAAAAACCAAAAAAAAACAAAGTAAGGCAATAAAACAATATTGTAAACTGCGAATACAGTAGAGCAATGAAGTATGCAACTTTCATGTTCTTCTGCAAGAACTGCAGTTTAGTAAATAAAAAGCGACCAGAGCTCTCAAAACTCAGCCGAAAATGGTGCCGCCACCTAGCGAACACAATGAAGTGAACAAGAAACTGTTCACACCCCATCTCCTAACGGTATAAGATCCGTGAAGATCCACAGTCCACAAATAAAAAAATCTGCATCATCGCCACCAAAATATAATCACTCCCTTCCTCAGCCATACTCAAACCCTGGTCAAAATCCGTTCGTAATTCTCGGGTTATCTTGAAGAACAAGAAAAGCCCTGCTAACGCAAACGGGAACGCGCAACAGCGGTGCATGTTTGAAAGCCCAGTAAAACAATATCAGTCGCCAGAGGGCGTCAGACGACCGGCGGCTAATTATCTATCTATGACCTCTCTCGATCTGCCAACGCCGAATCGGCTGGAAATCGCAAATTTTCCCTACCCCCTCTCATTTAGCGCTTTCGTTCGGAATGACCCCCTTCGAATTTATGGGAAAGCTTTACGGCTACTAAAACTAGCGTCTTCCAGGTAGCAGATGGTGAAGATTTGGTGATTCTAGCTTGCACCGTTTTTGACTGATCCACCCGTGAGACAAACGGACGGACGGACAGACAGACAGAGAGAATTGCGATGGCTAAGACGCGCTACAGCAGTAGCTGCTGTTGCGCGTAAAAACTGACAGAACAAAAACACAACAAAGTTATGCTCTCGTGCACCCTATTACGAAACGCTAAACAGAACTGTCTCAAGAAACTGTATAAAACGGTCAAAATCATTTTATTCCCTCTCACAGTAAGGGGAGAGGGAGATAAAAATCACTCCACAGACGCCCCTTTCCCCTTTCTAAGCCACCCGCATTCAAACTATTAAGACGACAGAAAGCCCCTGATTATCTTGACGGTAAAGCGACAAGTCCAACGCACCTGCAAAGATGCTAAGACACCAACTTAACGACTTAAGGCAGTCGGATCCAGACTGCAAAAGCAACGCCGCACTGCTGACCTTATCTGCCTGCAGATAGCAGTGTCCAGTTTAGCTGGTTAAAAGTGTCCTCCGATGAAATCCCCCCCACAACACAAAACCCCGTCCATTGGTGAAACGTCCACTTTCGAAAACAGTATTATAGCACCTAATTTTGTTAATCGGCTTTCCTGCCGATCACAAGCACATGCTTTCGATTTGAATACCGTGATTATATTTCACGTTAGTGACACAGCAAAAAAATCATGCAATAGGAGGCTTACCCTGTTCCGCTAAAACACGTGCACATGCGCTGTTATCTTTCTTTAACAGTAATCAACTGACAAAGTGGCCACAAGTAGCAAAAAATTCCGAGTTTTTTTGCAGGCTTAGTTTATCGCAACAAAAAGTAACTATATAATAATGGTAATCTGGGGAGAGCAAAGTAAACTCCCGCAGTGAGGTCCAGGGCAGAGCCCCGGCCGCAAGCGAATTTTGGAAATTTTTGCACCCCTGAAACTGCACCTCGTGACACAATTTTGTTTGCTACAATTTTTCCCTGGAGATTGCATACAATTAATTCCCTGAGAAGTAGCTGAGTATTCCAGGTTTTCCAGGTTTGTGGCTACCCTGACAGATGAACCGGAAATCACCCGGCGAGCGACATTACAGGAAAAAGAGGGTTTTTTGTCTGTACCTGGTAACTCATTAGAAGCACACCTGACCATTACAGCAGCAAGACACTGAACCCTGGCCACTGACAAGATGTATCTAGCACTCCAGGCGAGGGTGGGGGGGGGTTGAGATAGCTGAGCAGGTGACCTAGCCAGGCCACTCAAGGCCTCTGCCCTAATTATCTCCTCCTTGTATATAAGAATATCAGAAGCCAGGAAATCCACATTAGCGCAAGCATGTATGCAGAGGCAAATTCTCACAATCCGTTGAACTTTGTAGTAATGACTAGCTATAAACGAGGCAATAAATACCGGCAAAAATAAATGGAAAAAATATTATTGTGCGGTTAAGCATATCTTCTGTCAAAAAGGTGGACGTAATCATTATTTTCGCACATCAAGTACAATGCGTGGCCATGCACTATTTCCCTGATTTGCACTTGTAAATTGCATTTCTTTCGTAACTGAAATAAGCAAGGCTGCAGAACATCAGCGTTTTTAGAAACAAAAAAAACAAACCGGGTTTTTTTTGGAGGGGGCGGGTTCATTGGGCTTTTTGGGTTTGGGTTAAAATGGTTTTCGCAAAAAAGCGCCACCTGGTGAGTTCTGGGACTCAGTTGGAGGTTTCAGCTGGTTGATTCATGCGAGCCTCTGTTTGCCACCCACAGCATAAAATATACCAATATTTGTAGATATGTAAGTTTAAATGTTTCAAAAACTTAACTGTAACAAAATATGTCACCATTAGTGGAACAAAAAAACTAAAATTAGATTAAAGTGGGTTTTTGGAGTCGGTTTTAGCAGGTTTTCAGGTGGGTTTACCCCCAAACAAGATAATGTTCATATGAACACGGAGTCTGTCCAATGCATTTTGACAGTTTACAGTATAAGTCCATATAAATATAATCAGTGAGCTGTTTAGACCGATAGAAAAAAAAACAAACAGTTTAATTTCAAATTGTACAGCAGCAATGATCCTTTCATCCTGCTGTATTATTTTAACTAAACAATAAACATTGTCAGTTACGAGACGTCAAGACCATTTGATTTGTCACCAGCGCTTTACTATAAAAGGTCCATCGTCACCATGCGTCTATCTTGCACCGTTATGGAGATAATGCACCTCAAATATTGGACGCACGGACCTGGACATGCAAAGAAAGACGGAAGAATGGACAGAGAAAAAGGAAGGGGGAAGGAAAGGGAAAGGAAAGTGGAAGCAAAAAGGAAGGGAAAGGAAAAAGAGGAAAGGAATGGAAGGTAAAGGGAAGGGAAATGGAAAGGGGAAGAGAAAAGAAAAGGGGGAAGGTGAAAGGGTAAGGGAAAGGGGACGGAAAGAAAAAGGGGAAAGGATAGGGGAAGGAAAAGAGGAAGAGGAAAGGAGAAGGATATCAAATCATCACTAATCCTGACAGGGCAGTTGCGCTGTTTGGCTGCTGAATGATGCATATTCGCAGTCATCATGAATAACTGAATATTCATATGACGGTTACTGGTTAGACAACAAGAATATGTACAGTGCCAGTGTAGAAAGCTAATCTTCACACAGGAGCCAACAGACACTGAGAAAAACGGAAACAGCACCAGTGGCTGAACATACCATGGTCATTAGTCACTAGTCCACTGTCTACAAGTAGGAAACAGATGTTCCCTTTAGTACACTATTCACTTCTAGGAATGCGCACAGTACTTGCAATCACTAGAGTCGAAAAGCAAACTCAAGTACTTATGCAGAATGCCATTTAAAAAAGAAATATTCAATAAAAAATTTCAAATCTAAAAAATTACCAAATAAATGGAGTAAAATAATTATGACTGCATCATTATAATAATTTATCCACTAATTTAATAAAAAAAGTACTTCAGCACTTGTTAAGCTACTAATACTGCATTAGAATTCTGGCTATAACAATAGACATTTCAGATGCACAGTGCACACCTACATAGTTACTTGCCCTGTAGTGGACTATTAACTACATGGCCAGCTCAGCCCTAATCAGCACACTGAACACTGCTATAACAAGGCCAGTTGACCGTGGTGATCTCTAGGCTCTAGAATAAACATTAGATAAACTAGATGAAGTCCTACAGGGCCCGATCAGGTCACAGATGAACCACAGTTCATAACAACCAAAATCTGTTCTCTCTGCCTCTCCCCTTTCTGTAGGGTGGTGTTTTTTTCTAGCAACCAGACCACCCACAAAGCTGGGCCAAAATAATGCCAGGCCACACTCAAGAGATCAAAATTCTTAAATACTCATGTATGCCCAAGCTACACTTGAGTTGATTCACCGTGCAACTTATTGTACAACATGCTGTACTACAAATCTGCCACAAATCCAAATATTAGAGTTACGGCTTTAAGTTCAGTCAAATAGCCCATATTTAGTCAAACATAATGACCATCCAATCATTCTCAAAGCACACATATCAATCTCTTGACCATGCCATTAGTGAAATACTTCCCCACTTGAACTTGGGCTACTTCAAACACTGCTGGCTAGGGCAGGTCATAACAATCTGCAGGACTGCGCGTATATAATGTACTAGGTATACCAAACTTACAGTACGCCAGTGTTTTTGAACCTTTTTGCTGCAGTGGAACCCTACATAAGTGCGACAATCACTCGTGGAACCCCGTCATCCATGCAATGATCCGTGAGATGAACGGCGTATGCAAAGTGGAATTTTCAAGGTGTCTGAGAACTGATATCCATAGTGCAGTCAAGAGGCAGAGAACCTGTGGCAGTCTGGGGCAAAACCCTCAAACGCTGACGATAAAGCAGCAGGCAAAAGACTTGCTTAATTTGACCGTATTAAATCATATCATTTAAACAATTTTATATATCACCCGTAACCAAAAACGTCTTACGAGGCAGTCACCAAGGCCCAAAAATTATCATTGGTTCTTTTACGTTTTTTACGCCTACGGACAGCTCATGCAGGGGGTCTGGACCACCAGCCATTTGTGCCAATGGGCGAAGCATTTGGTGCGTAGTACTTCTGTGGCTACGTCTGACATAATTTCGCACACATATTTATTTTTATTTTTTTTACTGACCAGCCACGAAACCCTTGGCAGATGCTTGCGGAACCCTTGGGTTCCGCGGAACCATGGTTAAAAATCACTGCAGTACACATTAGTGCGATTGTATCATTTCTCTAAAACAACATTTGAGGCACACGTAAATTCTGTCTCATGCAAATTCAATTACAAACTTGCCAGCAGATGCCCACCGTTTGCACCCACTGTACTGCCAGATGCCTTATTTGTCTGGCCTAGCTTAGGCCGCGTTCACACAGACACGAGTACGAGTGAAAAAGTTTGTCTAAGTTAATTTTATTTATGATATGCCTAATTTGCAGACGTGGTTCACGTGTTCAGTATCTATTAATCAAGCAAGTAACACAAATACACAATACCATATAGCTTAGTCAATAACCTATGTCATTGTCATCTATGATTCAGGCTGCCATAAAAATAAAAATTACATCTACATGTCATACATACTTCACGCAGTGCAACGAAACATTAGGCCTATAGCTTAATGCAATAAACTAATAAAACGTGAGATATCAATAGGCCTGCTCAGAATGTCGTTAAAGTCAGCAAAGTACGCAAAGGAATTCTCACGCAGCAACAATGATGCCAGCGGCCGCAGTTCTCGCATTCAACCCAGATGATCTGCTTGTCCGTGCTGTGGCTGTTCTAACCACATCCTTTTTTACAGGTGGCGGGACCACAGCATTGAAGATGTTGCACAGATCTGCCTGCATGGTGTGATGCAAAGTGTTGCAGTTTTTACACGCGAGAGCTAACATAGATAGTTATCGAAAATTGTATCTGCCGTAAAAATTCAGGGTAGATAGCCATAATCGACTACTTACTTTCCGTGAATTTTCACGGCAGCATCTTTTTGCTTTTGGATATACGCCATGAAAAATGATGTAGGGAAATGTATATATTAAAGCTGAGAAATAAGAAAATAATCACACAATTACTCAATTAGGGCCTGATAATAACAATTTGGTATGGTGAAAAATTTGCATATTGATGAAGCTTAACTTGATTCTTTAACCACAGTTGCTGCCAGCCTTATGCAAGGTAGACTATCTGCTAGTTACTTTAAGCAACATGGAAATTTCAATGCGGTTTTGTCGCAAATTGTCTGCCACGGTCACGAGTCTGACTGATTTGCAAAATTCTTTTGCTGCGAATATCCGAGCGAAAATATAGACAAAAGTTTAGTGTTAGGCCTACGTTTTTGACTCATTGTGTATAGTTTATACATTTTAGAAATACATCAGCTGAAAACCATAGCCGCTTACCAGTGGTGATGTGATCAATTACATAGGCTAAGCCTACAGGCTACAGAAGTTTCTAGCTTGCTACTATTGCTTGCATAATCTGATAATACTGTACTAAATAGCATTGGCAATTATTTTACTGTACTTTGTTTTGATGCAAATTCACAGCATATAGGCCTAATGATAAGCCTATTTATTTTCCATAAATTTTCACGGCAGATAACCATTTCATGCTAGCTTCCGTGAAAATTCACGGCAGATAGCAAAAATCAACTACTTATTTTCCGTGAATTTTCATGGCAGATAACACCTTGCGCTAGTTATAGTACATATTAGCTATGGTAATTCTGTATTGGTGTCTGTCATGTCCCGTTACCGTTCCAAGCGGCCAAGCCCAGGTGAGATAGAGATTTGGAGACACATAGTCAACATCATTTTATTTATTTTATTCACATTTATTTCACATTTCGTTTATTTCGTTTATAACCATATAATGACAATTGACAAATGCTACATCTAACATAGTTATAAATTTATAATACAAACATTAGCAACAGGAAAGAAAGACTTATAGATTTTGTAGCGAATAATATTGACGCCAACCACTGCAAACCTGGTCTGCAGGTTTGGACCGCAGTTTACACTTTGGCCGATCCACAGGTCCGCATTATATCCATGCCCTACAAATCCGCTATCCTATTGCTATGGTACTCCACTTTTACTGGTGAAAGGGAGTCGTGACCCTTCCTTGAGGAGCAAGGGACTGCCGACAGTCGTTGTGGCATTGTGACTGTTGGCTTAGGCTAGCGTTATACGGACGAATGGCCGCAAAGATTTCAAATATCATACGGCTGAACAATGAGCAGTGTTATATGGACGAACGGCCCATAGGTTTCGAATATTATCTGGCCGAATGGTGTCAAACGTTTTGACTGTTATACAGATTATCTTCACATTCACACAAACGTGTAATACCGGTAGGCCTATTGACATTTTACATGAGTGCGAAAACAGCTGTCTAATATCCATAATCATAGGCCTACTATTAACAGTCTTAGACTTAGCTCTGTCTTGGACTTACTGCAATTTGGAAATAGTCCGTCATGGAAAGACAAGATGGCTAACTGAGCGATTACGATGGCGAACATGTCAGCACATGCCGGTAGCCCAACTTAAGCAGGGAAGTTGGGATTGTTGGTTATTTAAATGACGCAGTCTCCGTAGGGTCTAACTTCTGGTTTATTTAATTCATCAACATTAATCAAGTCGCAGACAACAGCCAGGTCATCAAGGGTACAACCATATAAACTGATTTGCTGTTAAAAAGTTAAGAACTGAATATTAACTGTTATTTTTGTGGTTTGATGTGGAGAAGTCGGTTTGCAACTCACCAGGTGGTGCGCTGATCACCTTGAACTTCTTTAAGTTGACTACGAAACGTGTCAGCGCACGATCTCATTATGCTCAGTGCTGGAGTGCACAGCTACAGCGGCAGCATTCTAGGCTTCTTTGTCAGTACAGCATTAACGGCATTTTATGCGCCGTCGAAGCTGCTTGGCCGCTCTGGCTTCCGAGAATATCCATGCACGGACATGATATTATATCGAGATAGCAAACTGTCCACCTGGAGGTCGACAGTCACTGTCGTCAGTGCCAGGAACGTTAAATCCCCACAGACTACAAAATTCTCTGAGTGGACAGTAGCAGCTGGTCAAACAAGTCGGCTAGTGCGTCGCTGTAGCACATCAAAAAATAGCGAGCATTATCATGCAAATGCAGAATTATTGCAGGCCTACACGGCAGAATTTTGAATGTAAATGTGCATTTTTAATGACATTCATGAAGCAGTGTGCGGCCGTTTGGTCGTATAACGCTGACCGCGTACGCGGCCGTTCGTCCGTATAATCACTGCCGTTGGCTTAACACGTCTACACTTCACTGTCAACTACCCGACATGGTCCAGAGTCTTCAACAAGTTGAAGTTTGACCACCTACTGAAGAAGATGTTACTGTGTGGCGAGATGACCGACTATCTCGCTAACAGCCCACTGCGCCGATTCAGTGTTTACTGACACTCTAACTGCAACACTTACCAACACCTTAATGTTCTAATTTTCGCAAAACTGCAATAAGACTGATATAATCGCTACGAAAAAAAATAAAAGCACACGAAAATAAACAAACAACCATAGATATCAGATCCAGGCACCTGCGTGTGTTCAAGACAACATCCGGTTTGTAACCGGCTAAAAATAGTATTCGATTTGCTCACCGGATAACTCACCGGACAAGGCCTCCCCGACAGCACGGTTCAGCCTCGGTAGACCAAGTAGCATCAGTTGCCAACAAACAGGTCTATCTCTTTTGACTGTCTGAGTCTTTCCAGATTCCCTTTGAAAATGTTGATAGATTCAGATGTCACTGTTCTATTATCAAGACTATTCCAAATGTTAATAACACGTTTACGTTTGATTCGATCATTTTCGATATTTGATCCTTGCGTAAATTTTGAGCAGCATTTTTAATTTACACCCTGCACAACAATACTTTACACATTAAGCGAATATCGGTAAGCGATATTGGCATTGTGATTGACTGTCAAATGTGGTGACGTTCCGCATAGCCTACAGGCCCTATATTATCGCCTATGCTTCACAATTGCAGCCAGTTATTCTCTACACTTCACGTGTAGATAATAATATTATTTTTTACCACTGAAGCAAATGCATAGGCCCTATAACAGCATCAGCAATATGAAGAGATAGGCCTAACTGTCTTTAAAATTAGGCTTTGCCAAAACAGATCAGCCGGATTAACAGGGTTACCACTAGGTAACAAGAAATCCAGCTGTCGCTAGAATAGCCGACCGTACTGGTTGTCAGTGACCTTCGAGCTCATCCAAGGTCGACGATTTTCATTTCATCTGAAAGGGCGTGCAATAAGTAGCATCCTCAGCCCTATCTCGCACCGTTTAGCCACAATACAGCCGTTACCCACAGACAGACACACGGACGACAACCCTGCTATAAACGCTTACTGCGTATCTTATAAGATTAATAGTAACTTTGGTCCTATATCTCACCGTTTCCGAGATACGGTCGGTCCACATGCCTTGGAAATTTCCATTGAAAATTGTGGCCAAACCGCAGCTGATGAAAACATAGGTACTATTGACAGCCTATAGCAAGTCGCCAGCGCCATATCCGACGGTATGATCGCAGGTCCCCTACTACTTAGCGTTTAGCCACAATACCGCACGATACCATAGTGCATTATGATCGTCAAAGTCACCCAAGGCCAATGATTCTCCCGTAATCTGAAAGGGCATATGCCACTTTCTATTGGTATACAAATAGTGACTGGCGACGAGGTCATTATTGAAAATTTTAGACCCGAAGTTCGTAATAGGCTATGTTGCCCAAGATCGAAGAGGAAAATGCAGAGAGGACTGAGAGGAAAATTTTTTTCAATAATGACCGAGACGCCAGTTTCAATTTGTTTTGTTATACCTCAACGCCACTACCCGGTACGCAAAATCCGTGGTAGCATATTCACGCTGTCTTCGAATAAAGTAAGCATGGTTGCCTGCTGATAACGTATGACGTGCAATTTAGCCGCAATATATGCACACACGACACTACGGCATACAGTTTATCACAATACATGCGTCATACTTCCATACTACGACGTACGGTTTAGCCGCAATACAATCAGCCAGCCGTCTGTGGTTTAGCAAACCGTAAAACAAGTTGTAGGCCTATACAGGATGGGTCAAAAAACCGGACCTCTTTGAGCGTTGATAACTCAGCGATGGTTACCCGTAGAAAAGCCTGTGATAAGTCAAAAGTTTTAGAATGTTCTGGACAAAAAGGGCCCAACTTGCATAGTAAATCATTTAAATACCATGGATCCCACCACACCTAAAGTATGTCGCTACACTACCTTGTGTCTTATGAAAACGCCACGACACGGCGTTCAAGGCCAAGACCTGCTTTTTAAAACATGTTGTTTACTTGTACATTTTCTTCTGCCTGTTCACGTTGACATGATCACTAACGTCATTGGCATATAGTCAGTATTTTTGGAAAGTTTTATTTGTTTACAAATAATTTTGTGACTATGAGAAGGGAGCAAACTGTCGCAGAATTTTCCTTTCAGTGGCGTCCCGGCTTGAGTGCGTCGTCCAGCAGCACGGCGGACACACTAAATGTAAAAATATCACGATGTGGCAGTTACTTTAAACAATAATTGAGACATCATTTATCAAACACGTTGTTGTTTGTTGTTAATTTTTTTTAAAATGTGCTGTTATAGAAGTCCTCTTGTTTTCAATTATTGCTTTTAAGACATCTACATTTCAGAAGGTAGCGTAGCGACACACTTGAGGTGTAGCGAAATCGATAGCGACAGTGTTATTACAAATTTTCTCCTGATACTGACAGAAATTTTTTTTTGAAAATCTGTTAATATTTGGTGAAGTTATAAGACTTACAAAAAAATGGTGACCGTTTTTAAGGCCCACCCTGTAAGCCTACATGTTGTCTATGCGATTTGAGGGTGGTTCAAGTAGGCCTACGATACAACACTGTCTGGAGTGGTACAACCTTGCGCTGCATACTCGCTTATCTACTCCAGTCTCCAACAGTGCGGTATCTGCAAACTACGGCGGTCGATCAGTGTTCAGTGAACATCCAGCGACTCTACCAACGATCTGTATCTCCATCTCCACGGGCTGAGTCTGGACATAAGGCTCAACAACCTGCATACGCAGCAGGCGTCTGACGCCCGTCTGGAACTCGCGGTACTTGGCAGCGTAGATGAACGGGTTGATGAAGCAATTCATCACTGCCATTGTCATGACCATGTTGATGTACCAGCCAGACGCATCCGTAATGACGCCGACGAGCATCAGCAGGTCAAAGATGCCAGACGGCGACCAGCACACGATGAAGCCGCAGCAGATCATCAGTGACGTCACCAGACCGTCATCAGTGACGTCACAACGGCGTTGCGTCCTACCACGTTCACGCCTGAACTCGATGCAGTGCTCACCTGAATTAGCATAAGCGAATTAGCATCAGCAGCCTATTTAAGCAGTTTTAAGGCCCACCCTATAAGCCTACATGTTGTCTATGCGATTTGAGGGTGGTTCAAGTAGGCCTACGATACAACACTGTCTGGAGTGGTACAACCACTGTACAAACAAACTTTTGAACTGAGAGAAAACTAAATTTGGCTTTGTTTACTTTGGTCATACACTCATACTCCAAGCGACGTCGTCAGAATGCGTAGGCTATATAGCAGCAAAGCGCTTTACGACGCGGACGAAAGTCCATTGGCAGTTGGCACTCTCTGTGTGGGTTATAAAAGTGTGTAGGCCTACTAAGAGTTCCTCATAGGAAACCCAACTCACGAGCTACGGAGCATCACATGTCATATGGGATCACACAGTGCTATGCTACCTGTGTAGTGCCATACCTGCCACCCGACATAGGTGAACGTGCTCCCCTTTTACCCCAGCCAGACGCGATTTAACTAGCTCGAAGGGGAAAAAGCTGAGTTCACCTCGGTGACGGCTATATACTGCGACAATTTCTTTGTCCGCAGATCGCAGTTTCGTCACTCGTTATCACAAAACAAAAAGCCCAGCTGTCGCTAGGTTGGGGCCGACCGTAATCACTGTCACCTATTTTGAAGGTAAACCGAGGTCGATAATTTTCATTTCATCTAAAAGGGTGTATGCCATTTTCTATTAGTCACTGATAGTAACCTAAAACTTGGCTTCGAGATATGATTAGTTTTCCGTTGGAAAACGCACATTTTTCCTACCCCTGACAATTCAACCCACAATTTGAAAATGTTCCCTTTGGAGTAGATGGCTGAAATTTTGCATCCGCGAGTTTAACATGCATAGCTAATTGTTCGTGTAAAAAAGTTTCCCCATCCTCTATCCGTTAGCCAGGGTACATCCGTGACAGACGACGGACGACAAACATGACAAATGGCTGACCTTTAAGCTTACAGCTTAACGGTCGGACCAATAAACCGTTCGGTGAACTTTGCATGGGGGTGTCAGTGCCCCCGGGCCGCAGCTTTTTTTGTCCAGCACTGCACCCCGGGAACATAGAAATTCTGGCTTGAAAACCGGCGGGGCGCTAGTCCTTCACCAGTCCTCACCCAGGCATAAAGGTAGCGGTCAACGGCTTCTTCTTCGAAGAAGGCGGATGAACTGCGCCTC
>Ga0209367_1001707_pt1 | contig 27704 bp, 20 predicted proteins | sample WorMetLIZISLAND2_FD_187412 | JGI IMG/M metagenome (GOLD analysis project Ga0209367, IMG submission 187412) | Marine gutless worms symbiont microbial communities from Max Planck institute for Marine Microbiology, Germany - Olavius geniculatus... ...
ACGGATTTTTTTCGCGATATTGGGCTGCGCAAGTCTTTATCATTCACAAGGAGGCGCCACCGTCGCCAACGCCACACGCGCCTATGGCCGATGTGTATTGTGGTCCCGATGGGCCGAGTCCAAGTGATATGCAATTTTTGAAACTATAACTACTGAACTGGAAATGCTATAGGCTTTCGCGCGTCTCGTCAGCTTTGCTCAAATTACTTGTTTTCGGTTGTTATAAAAACAAACCAAACAAAAAGTTCTGGCTATTGACAAACATCGCCAAAAATTTGAACTTTCGATTCACAATACAATTCGCAACAAAAAAACATTAAACATTGTCTACCAGACATTCGCCAACAGCACTCATAGATTTGGTATTAGGCTACCATTTAGAACAAACTGCATTGACTCTGTGGGTAACATGTTCATGGAAAAACGTAATATAATCATGTACAGACATGGCCATGTACAGACGACAGAAAGGCAGACGACAGTCACAACATTCTACCATAAGCGCAGCCGTTAGTATAGAACTGCTCTTGGCTAAAATGCTGAACGTCGTTACATAAACGCCTGACCGTGATGAGATAGTTGACAAGCATAGGCAGCATGTTCATCGGAAAGCGCAGTATATTTAGCAGCGACATTGCTGTGAAAGCCTTCCCGGCATCCAATACGCCACCCGTCAGAATGTAAGTGACAAATGTCGCCAACGTCACCTGAAAAATATGCAGGCATCAAGCAAATAACTTTATCAATCAATCAATCAATCAATAAGTAGGGTTAGGGTTCGCAAAACGTCGAAATACCGAAATTGTTCTGGTACAGCAGAAACATTATTCAAAAGTGTTCAGAAAGGTCATTCTGACTGCTGCTAAAATTGCGGAAACCCTTTCGGTTTGACATCATATGTTTGACCTGCAGCTTGTAGGGAAAGACAGTGAGCCCTTCCCAAAACCACTCCCCGCCTCTGTCATTCAGATCTCGATTTTCAGTTAGGCCTTTCGTGCCTCGTTGCCCCCCCCCTTCCCTCACACAATTTGTAGATCTGCCAATGAGCATGGGGTTCTCTAGAAATGGCTGCTTTGCCGCAAGGTAACCTATTACATAGTTTTACAGATTGTCGAGCCGAGGTTCAAATTTGAATTCAAAATCATTAGACGAAAAAACATAACCCTAACTCCCACCTTAACACTACATCGAGTAAGCCTATCGCGACTCGAAAATTTATGGCCAAAATTATCCAGTTACGGTGTAGTCCTACTCAGGGTTCAATAAATTGTCGAGTATCGCAACAATTCGACCATCGAGTCTTTGAAAAATCGAGAAATGTACTCGACAATTTTCTATTCTCTATCAGGCTTATATGCTATCTATACGTATTTGTTAGATGTGTCACCAAGATAGGAGCGGTTGTCCAGAAGAAGGTGTTGGCGGAGCTCAGATAGGCAAGTCGTTTGATCGTGTTGAGTTCTTTCAAGCGTACGGCGCTTACTTTGTCTTGGAAAGACAACTCCCAAGCGTACAGCTTCAATACCTGCGTGCAACGACTAGCTACAATTAATCTGAGCAAAGCTCACGTGACGCGCGACAGCATCGGTGCTACCACGCAAGGAAACAGTGTAAGACAACGTGCAATAAAATAATTTGTTAAGCTTATAATTTCGCGCAAAATTCCTGCACGCGATTCGTCCAAATCACATCACGTGACGTCCACAAATACGCATAGTCACCAACCGCTCATCAGCCGGTCAAAAATCACTTCAATGTTGCTCTATTCAAAACCTCTATGACCATGCCGACACCAAATTCATATTGTGGCTAAACTTTACGTCATACGTTATCAGCAGACGACCATGCTGTTTGCTTACCTCAATCGAAGAAAACGTAAAATACCATAATTTTTTTTTGGTTGAGGTATAACAGAACAAATAGCAACCGGCGTCATCGATCATTATTGAAATATTTTATACCTCATGTGGTAAAATGTTGTTTTCAGTCTTCGACTTCGGGCAACATTTTTCGAACTTCGGGAAAAAATTTTCAACAATGACCTCGACGCCAGTCATTATTTGTATAAATGCGTTTTAATATAGGGTACCCACATGTAAAGCTTTCGTGCGGAAGATTCATTTAAATCTAGAAAATCGAAAGTATGGCTGTTAACATCTACACTGTATGCCAAAAGAATCACACGCAGGTTGCCCTGGTCTATCTCCAGCCATTTCGTCGACGTATTGATTTAGCATCGTCAGTTATGTCAACACTTAATCACATCTGGAAGAATCGGCGTCTCTCACTGACGGTGCTGACCACAAAACCCCGTATTTATCAGGCCTTAATGCTATTCGTGTTACTGTACACGGCTGAAACTCGGACTTTTCTCGATGCCGATTCCAGAGGCTTCGAGGCATGCACTATGAAATGCCACAGGCAGCTCCTACAAATCAAAATGGCACCAGTTCATTCGAAACGACGACATAAGTGAGTCCACCGGTCTGCCGTCAATCTCAGAGTCAATCAGCCATCGCCGCAACTCTCTCTTCCGTCACCTCGCCAAGTTGCACGAGGACGTCGAAGCTCACAAGGAACTTAACTGCCACGTTAACTTAACGCTGGGACGACTAACAAGTAGCCATTGAAACTGTCGTCCAGGCCGTCCCCGCAACAGATGGGTTAACCAGATTCGGCGAGACAACAACCTCCCGCCTGCCCATCTCTGAAGGCGTGCCGTCAATCGTGGTCACCGCGGGACGACGCTACGGCCACTACCGGCTAAGCGTTAACGACGACGACGACGACGAAATTAATGTAGCAGCAGCAATAAGCTGAGGTGGACTTAATTACAGTCATTTAAATTCAGTTTCTTTTTGATGTTGCGTGCCAAAAATTATCAGAATCAGCCACTGCTTCCCCGTGTTATTCAAAAAATAAAAGTGGCACGTTTTTTGAGACACGCTGTACATGTACATGCAAGCCAACACACACTTTGGCTTCGTAGCAGGATGGCGAGAAGCGATGCAAATTGCTGTTTTAAATCGAAATTTTAGACTGTCGAAATTTGTTTTATTGTTGGAAGATTTTCTTTAAAGCTACAAAACATAGGGCTTATTTTTTTGCTTTGGGCAAATTTAACGGCAAAATTTTCATAAATAGGCCTATGTAGCCGTCTGTCGGCAAATCGCAACTTTCTGTCCTGCTCTATTTTTTGACCCAGGACGCTGCTGTGGCTGTGGGTTATTGCGTTCAAACCGCAGATGTTCATTGCCAAATAGAACAAAAGTCAGCAGTCAGACTGATCGACGTGGCATTTGACAGTCTAATCGTCAAAGCGTTTAAACATAATTGTCCATATTGCTTGGCCAAATATTTTCAGCAGATAGAAACGGTAAGCATGATGTAAGTCTACAGCTGTTGCTAGGAAAACCCATTGCAGAACTATACGTAGTGTCACCACAGTAGGCCTACATCAACTTTCTTCACAATGTTGCTTGACGAAAATTGTCAAAATCGGCCAATGATTCAAGACGTTATTTAAAAATAAAAAGCACGTTTATTATTGAGACACGGTGTAGTTAATGTACACATAGGACGCTTGAACATGTGTCTTACCATGAGTGCTTGGTAGTGAAATGACTATGTTTTGGATGTGTGACTTGGTCGCCCTTATACAGTAGTGTAAACGGGTAAGTTTTTAAAAAATATTTAATTATTATTAATTAATCGATTTCCACCCTGTCTAGCAAAATTTACGGTGGGGCGCGCTTACCTACAGGTGTCGGGTGGCAGGTAACATTGCGTGATTCCATATGGCAGGTGACACCACAGTACATACATACGCCCGAAGGTCTTTGGCTTACTTACTTACATCACAAAACAGTCGTCATTTATTGGAACTAGACAAAAAAGTAAAAAAAAGTTAAAAAAACATAACCCAAGTGAACATTATACTTCATCCCTTTGCCCCTCCGGCTCTGCTCGGCCGATTTGTACCATTTTTGGCACGCAGGGTCACACCGCCGACGTAATCATCCAAGTCAAATTTTATGTTGATTGATTCAGGGGTTTGGGGGCTACGGGTGCCCAAAATTTGGGGTTTTCCATCGACTTTGATAGTCGCCCTTGCAGTGTTACGCACTACCGTGCTACACGGTGTTTCATAAAAACCCAACCCTTTTTGTTTTTTTCATAATTTACTTAAATGATGATCAATTTATTTGAAAGTTTTACCAATTATAGCTGAAGAAATACTAACTAAAAATATTGAAACAAAATATGGCAGTTAATTAAATATTTTTAGCTAGTCGTGACGTTATGCTGACATCATAATGTGTTGTGAGTACAAGCTTGCTGGTCTCAACTGGTGCTGTCAGTTGCTACCCTGCTTCGATGGTGAACTTAATCTGGTTCGCTAATAAAAAATGTTTATCGTGTCAGCACTGAGCAACATGGGGACATGAAATCGGGCGTCTTGTGATCCAAAAACGCAACCATTTTGCAAGCTCAGTGTGCTAATGCACTGTTTTGCTCAAACACGTAAAGTCCAACTATCGCCACAGACGCGTAAATGCAATTGCTTTGAGCGTTTTTTGTGGCTGCAACTGTAAAACTTCAAGAATTCGTCATCAATGAACCAGGTTTTTCATCATCAGAGCAGGGTAGCAACTGACATCACCAGTTGAAACTAGCAAGCTTGTACCCGTGACACATCAGCGTTACGTCACGACTAGCAAAGAATATTTAACCAATTGTTATATTGTGTTGAAATATTTCGAATTAGTATTTCTTCAGCTACAACTGGTAAAAATTTCATGTAAACTGATCATCAGTTGAGTGAACTATAAAAGAAAGAAGAAAGGGTTGTTTTTATGAAACACCGTGTAGTCACTTGTTAGGCGCTCAATGTCGGCGAGCTGAATCTAAGGCGCCGGCAGTCGCTAGATTTACCTACCCTGGAGGGATGGAAGGCTGAGTTAACATTGGTGGTTGGTTATATATCGAGATAATTTACCTGTCCACAGACAGTCACCCATCCAGGTAGTAACCACTTGATGGTGACTCAACCGGAAGTCGAACCCACAACTTCCCAATCATAAGTGCAACACCCTACCGTTACGCCATTGAGTCACCTATGAATTGAATATCCGCAAGCTATGTAGATCTAAACATCAGTGACGCCAAGGTAAGGAGCGCTAGGGGGTAGGCCTACAATTCGCAAATTTTTGGTTGTCAAAATATTTTCTTGTCCAAAATTTCTTTTTAAGGAGTGCAAAATTTACGGCAGAAAACCCCCCATGTTGTGGAAATTTATGAGCAAAATTGTAATTTTGAGAACAGATAATCTCCTCTGTCAAATATTCGCAACTATGTCTGTCAGACTTCGATCGAAAATTTGCATAGGGCCAACAGTGTATAGTGGAAAATTGCAGCTGACCCACGGCACAGGTGAAAGATTATTGCACACTCTTTTAACCCAATTTAGTGTTTTATGTTGTGTCCAGATTAACGGAAAAAATGCCGTCGAAAGGTCGTCTTCTTCTGTTGGTGACCTTGCTAGTTCTGAATGCTGCTTTTCTTGCTGCATATCGTTGCTACTTTGGCCTCGACGCTTGCAAGTATGCACCCAACCACGAAGCGGAATCTCGCGAGTGTGAAAGACGCTGCGGCGCCCACGCAATTACATGTTATCCACTGCACAGAGGCTGCTGGGGATGTAAGTGCATGCATGGTGCGTCCTAGCCACATCTCAGCCTAGAATGACGCAACGAAAGCCGACGAATAAACATGAGCGAGCAACGTCTGAATTAGCTGCCAGAACATTGCGGCTGAATGCCAGAACGCTGATGGCAAATTAAATTAAACGAGTGTTGACGACTTAATAATTTATGACAATGCGTTTAAAGTTTGACAAGATGCAATATTTTAGGCGGAATTTCTCTTCCACCGAAAAGGATTCCGCCTATTCCTGCACATTTCTTCGTAGCGTGGTCTGTCACTCTGTCTCTCTGTCAGTCTGTGGTAAACGCTGACCCACTCAAAATCAGCTAGTTTTTTTTCGGAAGACCACATTTCGGGTCTCAAAGGGGATGGGGTGCTGCCCCTTCAGACTTTATGAATATTATAATAGTAGCCTACGTCACGAATTCACAACCTATGGCGTTTACTACAAGTAATTTAAGCAAAGTTTACGTGACGCGCAACAGCATCGGTGCTGCCACCTGGGGAATCAGTGTACGAAAAAGTTAGTAATGCGTTGACTTGGGCATTAGTTATATACTGAGATGGTTTACCAGTCCGCAGACATTCGCCCGTCCAAGTAGTAACCACGTGACAGCGACCCGACCTGGAGTCGAACCATGACCTGCCGATCGCAAGTTCAACGTCTTATACCGTTACACTACCAAGCCACGAATATGTAATCCTCAATACAACGCATCATTTCACCTCCGGGAATCAACTTCCCCTACTCACTTCGTCAGCCACGTTTTGATTTGCCTGTGCCAGAATTATGACTCTACCAAAACTGAAAGCAATGGTGTCATTTCAGTAAATCATTGGGGTCTCAGTAATCAGTGCGGGTCCTTGGGAGGCTTCAGTCTGCGTAATAGGGTGTTTGCAAGATCTAGCAAACATCCAGCATTAGCACGTGTATTTTGAATACATTAGCTGGAAGTTTGCTGGACGTTTGCTGGATCATGTAAATACCCCATAATGCAGCAGTAACACTGTTTCAAAAGATACGATTTACATGGAAAAGATAACAATCATGAATTTGGGTGTCCGTAGATCCCCTATCCCTCCCCCTAAATGATGCCCCTGACTAAAGCAAGATTGAGCAAGACTTTGCTGACTGAGCAGCAAAAATCATAACAATACGTACTTTTATACCATTGAGTACTTCGTTCATAAGCTTGATGCGCTGATCTTTGAGCTTCATTTGTTCAATCTGCAACAAATTTATACTCTGAAAAAACAAAACTGTTAAAGTACAAAACCACCACTTCACTAAATGCTATTATTGCGGTTAACATGAAAAACCCAGTAAAACCTATCTGCCATGGCGTCGTATTTAAGGGCGTTGGAGAAGCACCCCCCTAAATTTTAGACAGTTGGAAAATTGTCCATAAATCCTCTTGTCCAAACATTTTTCTTCAAAAATGCAAAATTTGAGGATAAAATTTCCATTTTCAAAAAAAAATTAGGGACAGGGTTAAAATTTTGATTAACCACAATTTTCGCTGTCAAAAATTTCCAATTTTTTTGCCTCCTCCCTAATTTTTCAATCTGCGACACCGCTGGTACACCGTGTCCAGAGAAAAAAAAACATGTCATTGCATAATCGTGGTAAATGTATCAACTGCTAACCGATTTTTACATTTTTTTCACCGTTGAAAATAGAATAAAATTTTCAACAACCACGATTGTAGGCCTAGTATTTCTCACCTCATCGCTGGTTCCACACTACCTTAAAAAATTAATGTATGGTGGACTTTTCACAAGCAAGCATTCTGGCTGTTAATGCAGATCACGTTTCGCAGTTTAGTAATAAAGTAACAAAACTAATAAATTAATTAAAATCATTTACAGCGCAACAATGCCAAAAAACCCCAATGCGCTACTTACTTTAAAGAAAATAAAACAAAAATTTTGTCTTGAGTAATAGTCCACAGAGGAAAAATTCGAGATGGTGTAAACAGGACAACGCATAACGCAGATGTTTTGCTAGTGAGTTATACGATACTATACGATAAAAATTTGTCCTTGAAAACTAACAGACCAGCTGTTGAGTTTAATCTAGCACATAAACCAAAGAAACTAAAATAACGTGAGTAAAAATTACAAATAAAATGAGAGCAACTGAAATAGAAGCACAGTTTTATTGCGAAAAAGAAAACTAAAAAGGAAATTAATAACGCATATACACTGTCTGACGTAGCTCACTTGTAGTTTTCTCGAGATGGTAGCGATGACTCCGTTGATGGGGATAATAAGAATCATAACTGCTAAACCGGCCAGCACGGCTACTCCCATTAACCTCCACAGCATGTAGATGGCGATGCTGATCTGTACCGGCGCCGACCACGTCATCCATAGGTAACCTGAGTCAATCAATCAATAAATTAATTAATTAATTAATAGTCAAATAATTAATTAGTTAATTAGTTAATAAATTAGTAAATAAATTTGCAAACAGCGGCCAAATATCAAGATACATATCATGTTATATATTCGGTTTTTCTGTTTTGTTTTACGTTACACGGATAAGTGTACTGCCATTTCCGTTTCATCTGTTTCAATTTTTTAAAAATATATCCGCTCTTTTTTAGTTCATGTGCTGGATCCACAGCTTGTCTATCCGATTTCATATCGTAGGCTTTAGCATTGTATTGTAAGAAGTTGAAAAACGCAACGTATAACAACACAAAGATAAAAATACGTTTAGAAATTAAGCTAAACAAACATTTTGTAAAAAAACGTCTCATCACCGTCCGCGCATACAAACAGCCAAGTTTCTGCTGACGAATATACCCTTCTCCCCCCCCAAAAAAAAACACGACATAAAACATAACTAGAAAACTATACAAAAACTAATTAAGACCACTGTCTAGCAATTGTATACGGCGTGCAAAAACATTAATTTTTACGCGCGAAAGTAGCTACTGCTTTCGGCGCGTCTTAGCCATCGCAATTCTGTCCGTCCGTCTGTCTGTCACACGGGTGGATCAGTCAAAAGCGGTGCAAGCTAGAATCATCAAATCTTCACCGTCGGCTGCCTTGAAGACTCTAGTTTCAGGAACCGTAAAGCTTTTTCATAAATTCGAAGGGGGTCATCCCGAACGAGGGCGCTAAATGAGAGGGGGTGGACAAAATTTGCGATTTTTTGGCCAATAAGTCACTGTATCTCAGTAAGGTGCGAGATAGGGCCTATGGTTACTATTAATCAGTAATAGATGGTCGTACACTGGCTCTCGATTGGCGCCGAATTCAATGACCTTAAATGACTTTAAACGCCAAAATAGGAATTTTATGGATTTTTTGGCGATTTCGGGTTGTGACACAAGTCTATATCATTCACAAGATGGCGCCACGGAACTATCGTTATCCGATTCAGATAGAGAATTTGGTATTTATATATTAACTTAGCGTGAACACCCCAATTTTCAGCTAAACTACTGAACCGGAACTGCTATAGGCTGTCGCGCGTCTCGTGAGCATTAGCTCAAATTTCTTGTTTTCTAGAGTAGCATTGTGCTGGAAATGAATAATAGTATACATATCACTGACCTGTAGCATCCTGCAGCCGTTGGGCATCGACCGACATCAGATTCACGATCTCACCAACCGTTGTCGTCTTCCGTGCCTCATTACTCATCGTCAGCGCCTGCAACATCATTAGCACGAAGCCCAGCTGTCGATAGTGTGAACCGACCGTACCTCCTATATATCCGAACGCCAGCGTCCGACTTCCGGTCGCAGAAAAAAGCGATTTCTCACAGTGAGTACAGTCCTGTACACGCTACGGTGACGCCGCTGTATCGAACGCTACAATTAACGCAAGGATGCGATACGGTACTCGGCGTACATAGTGACATAGGTGATAGCTGCAGGCAACAACTTTGCGTTAAAAATTGCGGCCAAACCGCTCCAGTTAATAGTTATTATTGACAGCCTCTAGAAAGTCATCATCGCCATGTCCAACAGTAACACCGCTCATACGCTCACGACGTAAGGTTTAGCCCCAATACATGCGTTACAGACAAACAGACAAACGACATATTGTACCCAAGGCTTGACCTAACGGTCGTCCAAAAACTATGCTATGATCAGTCAGTATTTGTTATTGATTTGACGTAATTGTTTTCCTATTCATTTCACAGTGTGTTTTCAATTTCATGTATTATTTATTATATTTGTTACCATATTTTTTGGTGAAAAAGACGTATATACTGGTACTTTGTCTGACCTTTCCGTAGACCATAGCAATGACGGCCGCCTTGATCTTCATGCCGGTGGTCATGCCGATGTAGAACATCTGATGATAGAAGCCCGAGTAGATTATGGATTCGGCGAAGAACAGAGCCGCGTACAGGTAACCCTTCCAGACCTGCTGAGATCCAGCGTTCTCTGTAAATGCTATCAGCGCCCTGCCGGTCAACACAATATCGACACACATCTTACGAGTGGTCCACACCAAACTATACACTCGTATAAGTTGTAGCTAGCCTATTGCTATAACACCATTTTATCGAATTTTTAAAATTATCTCAGCCTACTATATTAGCGAAATCAGCGGTAAACATGAAAACACGAACTTATATCCGTAAAATAAGACTACAGCTAGCATAAGAATACTATCATTGGCGGATCCAACTTCCAAAAGGTGCAGTCAGGGCGGAACAGGTCTAGGCGCCGAAAGGGATGAGGTGTAAAGGGTGTCCTCCTTCCCATAAGGGCAGAAAACTGGGGAGGGAGCAGTGCCAGAAAAATTTTTGACATTTCATAGTAGGTCTATAGCGCCGCCAGGTCGTAACTTAAGAGAAGGCGGCAGCAGGTAGGCTGATCTCAGTGCCTGGGATCCCGTTTCGGGATTAGGCTTACAGAGTGGTCGCCGTTTTGGCATCCAAAGTAGACTTAATACATCACGCATGAGGATGTAGTAGGCCGACCGTACGGAAGGTATTGCGAATATAGGGTGACTGTAAAACACAAACTACAGTGCACAGAAAAATAGGACTCTAACGCGCATCAAATATTTTATTTATTAGAGGGCTAGAATTGTTATTTGTGTCATTTAACAGTCAAAAAAATACAATTTTAACTAATTTTTGCAATCCCAAAATCCCGGGATTGGAACGCCGCCAATCCCGGGATTCGAAATTGGCGAAAACGGCCGGGATCCCGGGATTCGGGGTCCCGGGATTGCAAACACTACTAGCGAGAACAGAATCAGCTTAGTACGATCGGCTAAAAACTTAGCAGAAACTTGCTGTTTATCAGGCCACTCTATAGCCAACATAGCCTAGTTATAGTAGACCTAGACTTTGACAACACAGCCTGAAGCAGCAATGTGACTATGGACTCACTGCTGTAGCAACGGGCCGACGAACAGCAGCAGATCGCAGATAAACTTGAGCACGTGAGCTTTGAGCAGCGTCAGACCGTAAACCCGCACCAAACAGCGGAACAGCGACGGCTGATGACGATGTACAGACGATGTAGATTCGTCTCTCGTCTCGTCAGACCTGTGGCCCGATTCACAGACAGTTACTGTACCTGAGTTCATGTTTCGCCCAGAATAATGTTTAGGCCTATCTTTATTTCAATCTTAATATGACACCAAAGCTCGAATTGGGAAAAAATAAGTGCCGGTATGCTGGTTTTTTCTTCCTCCTCCCCCTTTCCCTTAATTTCTTGCCTTTCCTCACTTCCTTTTCCCTTTTCTTACTTGCTCTTTTCTTCCTTTTTTCCTCCCCTTCTTCTTTCGTCCCTTTCACTTTCCCGGTTCTTTCTTTCCTTCTTTTCGCTCCCACCTACCTTAAAAGTAAGATCTCTAAAATTAGCTTAAAAAATCTAAAGAAGCGCTGTAAGCTCCTCCAGCGAGGTCTGGGGCGGAGCTCCCGCTAATATCAATTTTTTGCATTTTGTCCTTAAAACATGACATCTGAAGGCAACCATTTTAATTATTTTTATGAAAATCAACGCAGAAAATTAAGTGCAGTTCAAATCTCAGAAAACTGCCTGCAAAGCACATCAGCATGTCTTTTCTTTTTTTATAGTTGACTCCACATTTAAAAACACTATTAAGATATAACTGCAATTCTAAACCAAACTCAGTCTGCACAGCTTTGCGATAAATGGCATCCACAGAAAATCCAGTGATACAGTAATCAGCCACTGAAGTTTCGAATTTTATAAAATTATATCGAAAGATGTTTTGTGAATCGAGCACCTGTATGGTGACGAACTTTTTCCACCGTTCAGAAGCGCAGTCTCCTCCTCCTCCGTCAGTATAACGCTACCATCCCGCCCATCGTAAAATTCGTGATTCTGGTGTACGCTAGGCTGGTAACTAAACACACACAATTGATAGTGTTGTGAGAAATACTTCATATTTCAATACCGAAATATATGCTGTGCATTTAATATTAAATTTAGAATACTTAGACTATTTAAATAATGCAGAATGACATGCTAGAAATCTTAGGCCTCGTATTCGTAAACCAAGCTATTTATTCAGACGAAAATGCCATGTGTAAAATCAGTAAACAACCGTTAAACGTCAAATTTATAAACAGTTCCGGTTTTGTAAAAAAACTTACTTTCCAAGATCAACTCAGCTTTTCATCCCGCCGGGGTGGGTAAATCGAGTAGCCCTACATCATGCCCGTCTGACTGGGTTTAAGGCGGGGCGCATTCGCTATAGCTGTGATCTCATATGGCAGGTGACGCTCCATATAGCTTCGTGATGGGTTTCCTATTAGAAAGTATACATCATCTTTAAGCCTACCTGTTTTTTTTCTTTACCGAACTACTCGAAATGTCGACACAACGTAAGAGCAAGTAAAGACACTTGTAAGAAAAGAAACAGACAAACTGACCGACGACATTTGGCGGTTTCTTTTTGCCAGGCTGCCTCAAGAAGTGGCATCGTACTGCTAGTGAGATAGCGAGGACTCGGTTTCCAGAGGTCGTCTTCCTCCAGAGTTTTCTGATAGCCTTTGTATATCAACCTGCATATATTATCAGCAGCATCTGTATTACGCAAAATATTCTTAACGCCATGCGACAGTGGCCCCTCCCCCTAAAATTTTGGCCCTCTGAAAATTGTCCGAATATCCACTTTATGCTAGAAAATTATTGTCGTTTAACGGTCCCATAATGCAAAGTTAAAAACTAAAACTTTATTTTAGAAAACATGGGAGCAAAATCGAACTTCTGAGCACCCAAAATCTCCTTTGTCGAAAATATAAACATAATTTAATTTTCGTGTAAAAATTAGTAAAAATTGCTTCATAAGATAATTTGTGCATACGATTATGATGATTTTTGGTGCCAGTGAAAAATACTCTTGACGAAGATATGAACAATGACAAAGTAAAACGTTTTTTTCTGATTTTATAGTCATAATGTGCGCATGCTGCATACGCAAAACTTTTTATGTAGGCCTATTTTTTTACCAAAAATGGTACAACTACAGTCAAACCAAAATCGATCTAAGTCAATATAAAACGCTTATCTAAAGCTTATAACACAAAACTTAAATGATAAGCAGTTAAAAACAGATTTATACGTTATTAATTACGTATAAATTTTCATTGTGATTTTTAACAAACTCTGGACGAGATTTATAAAAAAAGATCGAATCTGTTAGAAGTGTGACCATGTAGACTTCTTACCCATTGAGCCACCAAAACGTTATCCGAGACAAGAACGACGCATCATCTTCCGGACAAATATTCTACAGCCAGCGACAACAAAAAACTAAACTGTCAAGTCTTGCGCAAGGCTAAATCTGTCCGCGGTAGCTGAAGTGGGATACTGCGACATTTGTACTAGCAATGATTTCGTCGTCGACCAATTGCTATCGACCTAGTCAGCCCTGCATAGCAGCAGCTAGTAGCAGCAAGGTTTTATCTCGCAATGGAAAAGTATCAGAAAATTGGTCCTGTGATCTTGAAAGGCCTTGAAATTTAACACGGTTTTTGTAGTTAACGAGCTATATGTTTGTGCAAACTTTTATTAAGCTAAGTGCAGCGGTTTATGAGTTATCTTGGTAGGCGTAACAAAGAAACGGACAAACAAAAAAACTTCGCTACGATGCTAAAAACAACAACGCTGTCGTCGCTATCGCGGACAGTAATTACAATTTTCAGACCATGACATTTTGCTGTTATCCTCACCATGTCGTCGGCGCCGGTGTCAGCAAATGGCGACTTCTCAGCGAAGCAGAATAAAACGAATTGTATAAGGACGAGAGCATAACCCGCGTAAAACAGTGACAAATGTAACGTGTCCGCCACGAAACCCTGACAAAAGAAACAAAGCTCAAGTATAAATTTTTATGAAAATACTTCAAAGCTTTCCTCAGTAATGACTATAAATTAAGGACTATTGTGCGTGTTGATGATTCTTGTTAAGGTTTTATTTGGTATGCTCTATGTATATATTTCAACACGTTCTACAGCGTATTAGCTATGCGAGAGTAACGAGGTAGGAATACACCGTGGAGCGTGTTGAAGTGTACCTATTTTATGGCCGTGATCTACGGTGGGTTCTGCCTAGACGCACTTGTGATAGACAAACGGGAGACGCTGTCAGTTCTCGTATGCACTACCCAGTATGAATTTCTTCTTATAAGCAGCCAGACTACGACTTTGTATTTCACAAGGTAGTGTGGCGACAGTATCAAGGCGAGGTGGGCAAAACTATCGTCATTTACGTCAGGTATCTTCGTGATATGTTGCGTGCAGAAATTTATTATTAAAATCGGCCAATGTTTCACGAATTTATTCAAAAAGCAAAAACATGGCTTGTTCTTTGAAACACAACTTAATTAATAAAAAGTTAGCAATGGCTTAGGTCTGATAATAATAAGATAACTTACCTGCGTTGTAGATCGGTATATAAACGAGTGAAATGGAACAACTCCAGCGACAAGCAGCAGTAAATAGAAGATGAACTGATATGCAGACGATAGTTGCATCTTGCGCCTCTCAACACGAACTAGTATCGCCGATACAACCTGTGCAGTTGAAGCAACGAATAAACTAGATTGTCAAGTCTAACTCAAGGCTAAGTACTGTCCGCAGTATCACGCACATCAAGAAACACAAACTAGAAAGTTGAGACATAGCCCAACGTGAGGCCGCCCAGCGCCGTAAGTCCAATTGGAGCGAAAATTTAAGGGACTCACATCCCCCTTATAGCAGAGAAAAAATTTGGGATAGGCACACAATATTTTTCAATCGAACTTTCTTTCGATCACGTGGCAAAGATTCGCGGCAATCGGCCAACGGAGCTAAAGTTTTTGCGGTGAGAAAAAAACGCCAGCAAAATATAAGCCCACCGAGATCTACCGTGTCGGGCGGCCTATAAACCGTGACCTTGACCTTTGATCCATGACCTTGATATTCAGTACGCTTTTGGACGTTGGTAGAAAAATAAACGAAAAACCATGCTAAAAATAATACTATCGTCGCTACCGCGTACAGTAGTACAAAAAGCTCAGCTGTGACTAGGATCGGTCGACCGAACCGCCTCCTACCCGAAAATCAGCGTCCCACGTACAGTCGCAGAAAAAGTGAGTACGGCCCCATACACGCTACGGTGACGCTGCTATATCAAACGCTACAATCAACGCCAGGATACGATACGGTAATTCGACGAACGTGCATGTGATTGCCGCAGCAAAGACAGACGACAGATAAACAGACAGACAGACGACATCTCGTACACACGGCTCGATTTAACGGTCGGCCAAAAATGAACGCAAAATGCCTAGCAAAGTGCGTGTCGTACAAATGAGAAGAGAAGAATCGATGGAGATGTGACGACGACAGCTGCCGACTGTTGCCCTGAGACCATTTCATTGGCGCCTTCGCCCAAAGCAACGAGACTCAGCAATATTAACAGCACAGCTATCACCTACATACAGCAACACACAACATAGCTACAGAGCGTCACCTACCATTATAAGTATCACCGTCGATCACACAGTGTTATCACAGTACATAATAATACGCGCCTACAGTGATGCACAACGTTTACATCTCAAGACATCTCAGCGACATTCAGTTTGTTAAAAGTTAAGGTTTGTATATAGCTCTTTATGGAGAACCCACTTCGAGCTACAGAGTGTCACCTGCCGTATGGGACCATTGTCGATCACAAAGTGTTACCAGCCACCCAACACACAGGTAAACGAACCCCGTTTTTATTCCAGCCAAGCAAGCCTTGATACACGATTTATCTACCCCGCAGAGATAGAAGGCTGAGTTGACCTTGAGGTTGGTTATACTCCGAAGTGGTTCACCTACCCGTGTCTCATCCAAATACTAACTGCCAGTCCGAAAGTTAAACTCGCCATTTGCTTGATTGTAGTCCAGCATCTTATTAGACTTAACATACATTGTCAGAGTCTGTTCGTAGACTAAAAATGATAGCAAATACCATTGGTTTTGTCTCAATCTGTGTTTCTTTAGCCATCAGCCACACACCGGTCTACATTGCAAAACGAGACCACGGATGCGAGGCCAGTGCATCGCGCGGTGTGCCTGTTTACGTCTCAGCTACATCGCCTGTTGGCGTATTCATTGCGCCTACCCTCGGAGGGATGGCCAGATTGAGTTGACTTATGTACGGCAGTCAGTAGGCCTAAGCTTATAAACAGACAGACCAGTTTTGCGGTGTTCAACTTGGAACGGCGACCACGAGTGGCTGTAGACGGTGGTTTGAGGCTTGACAAATACCAGGCGTAGAGAGGCAGAAATATCAGCAGAAAGCCGCAAGGAACCCAGACCAATACCGTACGCTGAAAACACGTCGTGAAATCTGGGTGATCCGTATCCCATGTTAAACTCGTATCCTACACAGGCAAACATAGATTTATATACATTGTGTAGCCTATCTCAATATAACAAAAAGTTAAGCTGTCGCTCAGAAAGACGCGCTACAGCCTATACATTTCCTGTTGCAGTACTGACCTTCAAGGTCATCCGAGGTCGATTATTTTCATCTCATCTGAAAGAGCGTATGCGATTTCCTATTAGTGATCACTGACCAATAACAACCCGTCTTTGGCCCTATCTCGCACCGTTTACCCAAATAGCCTACGTCTGTTACATACAGACAGACAGACAGACGACAACCCGTGCCACAGACGCCCACAGCATAGCTGTAGCGCGTCAAAAACATCTCCGGCATTATCGATTGTAACCCCACTAAATAATTACCAAAGTAATCAAATTTTAATAACTTTTGGTACGACTATTCTTGACACAAATAGCCGAGCTGGAATTATTCTTCTTATACACCGTAGGTAAAATTGAACAATAGGTCTGTTGCTACCTATAGCGAATGAAGTCATTAGCTAAATAAGCAGCAGACTGATGAAGGAACTGTTTAAAGAACAAGCGCCACCGCAGGTAAATTCTTCACATTAGCGCATTTTCTAACATTTGCTGCAGTTTTTGATTGGCAAAAACAGCGATTATTACCAACGGACCTATTGTTCAATTTAACCTTAATCACTAATAGGAAGTCGTATACTGGCTCTCGATTGGCGCCGAATTCAATTTCCTTGAATGACCTTGAACGCCAAAATAGGGGGTTTTATAGATTTTTTGGCGATTTCGGGCTGCGACACAAGTCTATATCATTCACGAGGTGGCGCCACGCTACTATCGTTATGCGATCCAAATAGAAAATTTGGTATTCGTATATTAACTTAGCGTAAACCGGAACTGCTATAGGCTTTCGCGCGTCTCGCGAGCATTAGCTCAAATTTCTTGTAAAAACAGGTTTTGGCATTGAAGGCAAAACGCAGAAACTATACCACTAAAATAGTGTAAAAGTTTGTAATTACCCATAACAGTCCACCGCAGAACTGCTGAAATCCGGTGGTAGATGTGTTGGCGTGATACATAATGTTGTTGTTATCTTTCTTTTCTTCTGAGTAAGTCCTGTGATGAAACATCATGGAACGCTAGCGTGGCAGACAATGCAAACTAATCGAACCTTAATACTCCGTTTACACGATCGAGCAAACATCGAGCAAACATCAAGCAGGCCTGATGGAACCACGCCCTGTGGCTTAGATGTAGGCCTAGGCTTAGCCCACAGCTGATCACGTAGACCTTCCAATTACAACCCGCCCGCCGTCTTAATTAGCATGCTAATTACTATAGCTCGTCGAGCTAGCTGAATGAATGCTAACAAACATCGTGCAGACGTCGAGCAAACGTCGAGCACGTGTATTTTGAATACATTTGCTCAACGTTTACTCGATGTTTGCTCGATCGTGTAAACGGGGTATAAGCCACACTCAGTTCGCAATGGTGCTGTCTGTTTTCACAACTTTTTGCTGCGGTCGTGTGTCATAAACCAAACGACGGCCTAGTCTATGCGATCAGGACGCCTTTTAAGTTTAAGTAAGACCTACGATAGAGCACTGTCTGGAGTGGTATAAGCAGCTACTGCGTACTCGCTTAATCTCTCCAGAGCAGTGCGAGACCCAGTGCGTCGTCGTAGGTTAAAAAGCTATAATTATTAAATATGCCAACTTCCGACAGGGGAGATTAGGCCTACGAGTGCTCAAAATTTCAATTCTGATCCAAAAGTTTTCCAGAATAAAAGAAAAAAGTTTAGCCAATTAAATTTGGCATTTTTGGACAAAAAAGGTCGGACAAGAAAAACGTTAACTTACAACTTTCCGACAGCCAAAAATTTAGGATAGACAAAAAATTGCCTTTTCTTTATATTACCCCATTTGACACGACGCTATACAGGCGATATCTAGGCTACTACACAAATTATAGTCTAACGAACCAAGTGAAAAAGCGCAAGTATAACCTTAAGACTAAGCCTATATGTTTACATTCTAATACACACAACAGCAAGCAGAACGCTGTCTTACCAGCGGAAGCGAAACATTCACGGTAATCCAGAGTGCAAAGTAGCGGGTGCATTAACGTTAAGAAATACACGCGTTAGAGCGCTTGCGCACGCGCGAAAAAATATAACAAAAAGCCCAGCTATCGCTAGGGTTGGCCGACTGTACCGTCGTCTATCCAAAGGCCAGCGTCGGACTTAAGATTGCGGAGAGAACTTTGGCGTTTTTCCAGAGTGACTGCAGCGCCATATACGCTATGGTGATGCCGCTATATTGCTCCGTTTTGATACGGCTGCAGAGTGTAACGAACAGACGTACAGAGAGACAGACAAACACCTAAGACGCGCGAAACATTACGTGCTGTTGCACATAAAAAGAAGTTGTTTTATACTGTTGCACATGTGCCAGCGCTATAACCCGCACGCCTATTTCCTGACGAGCGGCCTAACTGGCCGAAAAACGTAGGCTAAGCATTTTCTGACCGTTGTACTTTGCTCAACCGACAAATTAGGCCTGCTAACTGGACAGCAGACTGGTAGGCTAAAGCGGAGTTTCCACTTTACGCAACGCACGCAACGTATTGCGTAGGGCATACGCCTGAAAGTACGTAAAAATGCAACAAACGCAAGAAAAGTAGACCTACGCAACAAATGCAGCTAACGTATGCCCTATAGACCTACGGTAGCCTATACAGTAGCCCAAGCCTAGTTACATCTCCACCACGGTGCCAGATAGACGCATCGTCCCAACGGACCAAACATAGGAAGTCGCCCACCGCGAGTCGAATGGTCACGTGACCGATGACGTCACATGACCCAGAAAGATCAAGGTCGTGACCCCCATTATCTGTGAGGCGCCATATCTCCACAACGGTGCCAGATTGATGCATGGTGACGATGGACCATTTATAGTAAAGCGCTGGTGATGAATCGAATGGTTTTGTGACTTACATTATTTATTGTTTAGTTATATTAATAGCGAAGAATGACAGTAACATTGCTGCTGTACAATTTAAAATTAATTACCTTCGCCAAGGAGGTAACGTTTTTGCCAGACTTTGTTTGTTTGTTTGTTTGTTTGTGTGTCAGCAAGATAACTCAAAAAGTTATGGACGGATCTTTCTGAAATTTTCTGGGAATGTCGAGAATGGCAAAAACTACCAGTGGTTCAATTTTGAGGGTGATCCGGAAGGAATCCTGAATTCTGGATCACTTTGAAATTTTCGTTAACATTGCTTTCAATGGGACATAAGGGAAACCGCTGCCAAACCGAATATGGTGCTGCCACCTGGCGAACAACATGGCCTTGGCGGAGGTGTGCGGGCTCTAACTGCTTTCTAGTTTTTTGATGTTTTTCTACCAATCTAAACACCACACTGATTATATTTATACGGACATTGTAAACTATCGAAATGCATTGGACAGACTCCGTGTTCGTATGAACATTATCTTGTTCTATCCGCAATCCCACGCTGCTCGGTCGTTTGCTTTTGCAATTAAGTGTCGCGCAACGAAACGAATTCTAATCATCTGCAACGAATAAAGTAAATGAACAACAGAAAATCGCTATATTTAAAAAACACGTCCAACAATTCAACCAGTATTGTATTAATCTGACTAAAAAGCTCGAAAATTTTGTCTGTTTGTCTGTCATGTCTGTCATACCCCTTTAGCGCGTTCGGTATTGCACGGTCACGGACCCCGACTGCGGGGTTTCAGTTCTTGGGTCTTAGGTATGTGCGTCTCTACCTTTCTTTCACCTTCCTCACGTGCAGCCTGATGGGGGAGGGGTTAAGTTGCCGGGTAACGGAGTGGACCCGCTCGTAGGACGGAAACTTTGCTAGACAACAGCGTATGTGTCAAAGAGGCGATCGCTTGCATGCCCATCAGTCGACCGTTGCGTCCGTTACGTCAGTCGCTTGCTTGCGTGTGTTGCGTTGAGTGGAAACTGGACATAACGCTGCTGTCAGCGTATACAGGGTGCTAGTTATTGTTGCTATTGATAAACATTTTTATCGTACTCAGTGTAGGCTTACTCGTAGTGTACTTTGTCCTGACCTGATCTTTTCTAACACCCGGGAAGTTTTCGATACCCCATGTATAGGGGCTGATCAGTGATGCAACCATGAGCAATAATTTTGCTAACTTACTGTGTGATCAGGTCAACTCAGCCTTCAACCCTCAGCGGGATGGAAAATAAGTAGCAGCTTAGGTAAGGACTATATGGCTGAATGTGTTTAACAGCAGCAATTAAACCGTAGGCCTATGTGGGTCTAGTTGTTCGTTGACGCAAGCAATTAGACCCCTAAGCCGCCGCCATAACCGCGCCGTCGCCGAATAATTTTTTTCGGTTAGCCACCGTCGCCGAAAAAGTTTTTTTTTGGTTAAACCGGCTTAACTGATATAAGATTTTACGCCTAACCGCCGAAAAAGAATTTAGCTAGCCGAATTCGGTTACACTGATTTAACATAAACTGTCGTTTAACTAATATATGACTGCTTGTCGTCGGGACGTCGTTTGATGTGAACCACCATCTGAAATAACGTATCTCAAAGGAGTTAAATGACAAGAAAATTAGGGAAAAAGTCATTCTTCATTCTGAGTAAGATCGCTCAAGTGTAATGTGACGTTGACGCCCCGCTGCCGAGATCCATCTCAGTTGCATCCACATCTCGTCACTGAATTAGAGATTCTGGAGGAATTTGAGCTTGATAAGCACTGCCGACATCGCGACCAACGGGTTGTGTCACGGTGCTCCAGCTAGTCATCGATCTCAGGGTTATCTCCGGGTTCGACGGACTGGTAGTCTGACGCCTACATCAATTCCTCTCCATAGCCATCGCGACTTGACTGTTCTCCACCACCCGTGGTCATAAAATAACGCTAACTGCAATAAATAAAATTTAATAACTTTTAATAAACATTAAAACAGTGCAAATAAAAACTAATTGTGCAAAGAAAAACATAATAACTAGAACTGAAACGGTGAGAGATAATAGGCCAATAGATTGCTATTGATCACTATAATAGAACATCGCATGCGTTTTTTTCAGAAAAAATAAAAATTATCCACTTTGGATGACTCTGAAAGTCAGTACTGCAACAGGAACTGTATAAGCTGTAGCACGTCTTCCCTAGCGACAGCTGGGTTTTTTTGTCAAGTCGTGGTCGTGCTCTTACTTATTTTTTCAGACCATTAAAAATAGCCAACCAATAGGACAGGTCGATATGACGTCACGTGATTACGTGGATGTGTTTACAATTTTTCGAATTATTTTATATAATATTTTTATATTTAGCGTATTTTACTGCAATTGAACGCATGCGTGAATTATGTGTCAGAATCGGTTGAAGTAAACGATCAAGTACTGTGTCTTCGATTATCATTAACTGATCTATCGGCTGAACGAATGTACCTGGAGTGAGAATGCATAGCCGTCGCAAGGGACAAGAAATGCGAACGGTGGCCCTGTCTCGAGGACGTACCGGGTTCGGATTCACGATAACCGGAGAGCTTCCGTGTCGACTGGGTGGAGTGGTTCCAGGTAGTGCGGCTGATTCGGCCGGCCTGCAGTCTGGAGATCGACTGATTGGCATCAATGGACAGGTTTCGTTTTATGATGTTCAGCTAATATCTTCATCATCATATATTCGTTTAATGTAAAGTTGACAAGCGCAACCCTCAACAACGCAAGCACAAGATACACAATGAGTCCAAAAGCATGCAAGCGGAAACGTCTCATAGTTTGTCCGAAAACTAAAAACAATTTTAACGAAACCTTTCAGTAATATTATCAAATCCCAGTTTTTGATTTATTTTATAGTATGAGTAATGTTAACCACTGCTTTTATGGGCGCTGGACTAAAGTAGGATACCTCAATTTCAGCAAGTTAACGTTTTTCAGCAGATTTGTGACTATGTGTTTTCATTTTTTCTGACATGTTTTGCATGAACGATTTGGTATTTACTGGAAAAAATTAATGATTTTCACTATTTATAATCGTAAACCAATCTTACATCACAGCTACCGAATGAACAAAAGTAATCGTTGTAAACTTACTTTGTTAATCTTTCGATGACTATTTTAGTTACATTTGTGTTTAAAATAGACAATTTTTAAGACATTAAATTAATTAACTAACAAAGACACGTATTTTGATGTCAGTTGGCATCATTTTGCAATTTTACAAACATCACTGAACATCGTAAACGGTCACGTGCGCTGAACATAACGTAGTGTCAGTCAGTTGTAAAGTCAATGTGAATGTTTCGATAGTTTCGAGTTAAGCTTAGAGTTAGGGATATGGTTAGGGTCAGGCTTGGGCTTAGGGCTAGCGTTAGTATTTGGCTAAGGAAGAAAATTGTGATTAGTCTTTTTCTAGGACGCATGCGGAACCATTTATGTGTTATATATAGTCTATGTACTTAAAGTGTAAACAAAAATGTTGGCCACATTGTTCTGGGTGTTCGAGTGATATATTTCGACAACGTTTTGAAAGTTAATGAAAGTTAATAGTTTCAAAATAAACAAACGGTTTACCATTAAAATCTTTCTGAGTCTGCTGAGATACGTTAAGTTGCTTAAATCGAGGTATTCTACTTTAGTCCGGTGCCGCTTTTATGAACTGCTGTCATTTTACACTCTGCATTCATATAACTGATGTCCACATGGACATAATTTTGTGTTACGTGTGTGTTGCCATGTAGTTATTGCAATCTGGATGTAGTGGGCCTCTGCAGAAAGTATATCGCAACTGTAGGGAGTGACTGTGATAGTCAAAATATAAATTACTGTGCACGGCAAAAAAGTTAGACTCTAGTGCATATGAAATATTTTATTCAGTAGATGGCTAGAATTGTTATTTGTGCCATTTATCACTTGAAAAAGTGCAGTTTAATTTGTAATTTCAAAATCCTGTGATTGGATAGCCACTAATCGCCAAACCTGGAATTCGGGATTGGCAAAAACAGCTCTGGTTTTTCAGGATTTGGGATCCCGGAATGCGAATTCTTATTCCCGAGTGTTCTGCATAAGGAATTGTTTGTAGTTAGTTTATGTGATTGATATGCTATGATTTTATGCTTAGCTACCACTCACTGCTTAGTTTTCGATTGTTTTTATGAGCATTTATCACATATTATTAGTAAAATACTGTGTGTTACTACTGTGTTAGGATGTTTCGGTGCTATCACACGATGAAGTGGTTCGTCGTATTGGTTCTTGCCGAAATGTACTTCGACTGAACGTCGCGGAGCACAGTTCCACAGAAGACAGCTCGGGGGCTGATTCTTCAGATAATGGCCCTGAAATGTATGTCGGAGGCCGACTAGTGAACAATGGAGGATTACGTCCTCGTCCTATGCCTTTGGGTGCAGTACAACAGCAGGTTCCAATGGGCTTGGAGGTTGGACCGGAGGGTAGTGGTTTTGTTAGTAGACAGAAATACGTGCGACGTATTCGCAGTGGCCGTGCCGCCGAAAGACGTCATCGTGCCCACATTTTGGATTCAGATAGACGGATGGGGGTGAAGAGCAATCATGATCGATTGGATTTGCATCGCTGTAATGAGTCTCCGACTTCTGGTATGATGCGTCGCAGGCGAACGAAGCACACGGTAATTACCCGGGAAGCCCGCATGGGTTTTCCCCGATCTCCGGAGAGACGGCCACTCACACACCATGGTGACGGATGTTCGTATAACGTCTGCGATGATTCGGAGGAGGATGACGACTTCAGTTTATCCAGCAGTGAGCTACAGGTCAGTGCAATTTTAAAGCCAAAACTAGCAAAATTGCAAAAACACTGGTTTTTATTTTTAAAACTTGGCCCAGTGGGATTTTGGGGTTTTATTGGGTTTCTGGTTTTTTTGTAAAACTAAAAGGGCACACCTTGATGATGGGTTTTGGGGTTGATCCGTATTCATGACTTTCTGTTTGATCCCCATAGCATAAAGTGTACTGGTTTTGCAAATTCAATTTGTTTGTAGGTTTAAATGTTCCATAAATGTAGTCGTTATAAAATATTTCATTGTTGGTGGAAAAAGAAACAGAAAATGTATTAAGTCTGGGTTTTTTGGAGGATAGATTTTCGTGGGGGGTTAGGTGGGTATTTATTTACCTGGGTGTCTCAGCCTTATAAACTAGAACTTAGGTGGGCAATCCTTGTTCTGTTTACCCTTCCTTAGTCTTGCCTTTATCCTTTCACTCCCTTCTCTTTTGTTCTCTTCTGTCTTCTGGATTAATTCCCATTGCCCTCAAAGTGGGATCTGGTGTTCACCTCACAGGCAAATTTCTGAAATTGTACATTGCTCAATGCTCATTGCTGTAGGAAGTAAGCTTCAGCCCATTTTGAGATGTGGAACTGCTTTCATTTACAAATGGTTTTGAGGTAAGAAAGTGTTGCAAATTATCTCCTGTTTTTGCTGGTACATTATATTACTAGAAGGCTAGGTTAGCGCTGCATCATTAAATAATGCATTAAACTGTTTGGGCTAAGTGCTTGGAGAAGGCTAGATTAGTGCTTCATCATTGAATACCATAATCAAATCAATCCATTTGGGCTAAATGGATGAGCGCTTTGCCTGAGCGGGTGATGGTTTGATCTAGGTTTTTGTCCACCTATTTTACATGTAAAAAGTTGGTTTGCTGCAGGTTGTGGTAGCATACTCCGGTTCCGTAGAGATGCCAAGTGATGCGCCGCGGCTGGCTGGATCCAGGCTGCAGAGCATTCGCGGTGCGGTAAATCGACTTCGTGCAACAAATCGGGCTCATAGTCTGGTTGTGATGGACATAAGTGCAGATGGGGTCAGACTGATGGATGTCATGTGCCGAGTGGTCGCGTGTTATGTCACCAGTCGAATTGCTTTCTGCGGTATCTGTCCAGACGACCGCCGTTTCTTTGGCATTGTTATGTCATCCGGCGGCGAGACTGTTCCAAACAGTTCTTGTCACGTCTTCATGGTTGATCCAGAAATAGCGGATCACCACCTGCATGCGGGAATCGCGGCACGTTTCGGCTTGAACTGCACCATGGACCTTGACATGCCTCGCTGTCTGGAATTCCCACTCTCAGCAGTGCCCATCATTCGATTTCTTGGCCGACTGTACCGGCACCGGAAGAACTCCAACACATCATATGTACTGCTGTCCGGGGCATCGGGTAATTTCCGTGGCGCTGATTCGCGCGAAGTCTGCGAAGAAGGGAAGTCGACGGACGATCGTCGCGTTTACGTTGTCGACACATCGAAAGATAACAACGTCATCGGCCAGCGCTCATGTGCTGACGGCAGTGCAGACGACGAGAACGAATTATTCATTCACAATCTCTCCATCATCGAACCAGTGTTGGCCACCGGCAGGACTGGAAATTTGTCGGACGACCACAATGAGTCGCCACAGTCCAGAAAGCAGCTGGATGGCCAGCGGGGTTCCTTTCGAGGTTGTTCAATCACTCGGTCAGTATCCCAGGCCTCTAGCATCCTTCGTGAAAGCAACCATCGTCATGTTCCATCCAGCGGTGGCGTTCTTCGACGAGTGATGACCACTCTAGATGAGAACAGTTTCCGACAGATGCCACCGCTGTACATCATGCAGTCACAGCCATTGAGGCATTGTGCCGTAACCGATGATGACAGTGATGGTGCAGAATCGACCACCTCAGCTCAGGAAAGTCGACATTCTGGGTCAACATCGTCTCCCATGTTGCCCCCGCCGCCGCTCCCACCAAAAGCATTCGGCTCCAAGTACAACCCGAACGCACGAACCGCAGCTAGCAGACAGCCGGTCCAGAGCAGTGCTGTTGGGAGTGTGCCTTCGTCGGGAGTTGGGTCAACACCGATCGGCTTGAAAACTCCCCGAAGCAACATCGGAAGGTCAGTACTTTCGCTATAAGGGTCAAGAATTTGTACTATCGCAACTAGGACAGATCGCCGCCAACACAGCACTTGTGATTTGCAACTGACATTGTGAGAATGGCTGGTGCTGTAGAAAATCATTTTTAGATTGGATTAGATTATATTATCAACATTATAGTTTTTGCACTTTACAGACATGCAGTACGACTGTTTGTATTTTACAGCTGTTTCATTGGTTTTAATATTAACATAGATCTGTGATTCCATTGTGTTTGTACAGCCGTACATTTAGTATGGCTTGTTTCACAAGTAACTTTTGTTATTAAAGTTGGTTTCAGCTTAGGGATGAGCCGTTTGTTATAAGTGTTTGTTGCATATTTTTCAAACATGCCTAATAAACATACTGTCATGCTTGTGTCGTTAGATGTTGTGCATGTTTGTCAACTTTATATTAAACAAATATATGATGATGATGATGATGATGTAGTGCTTCAAAACCACCATTGCCGGAGCGTCGACCGATGTCAATACGTTCGGTGCATAAGTCTGCCAGCTCTCTGCGGCAAGATGTTCCCTTCGATCGTCCTAAGTCTACGCCGCCCGTGAATAAAGTTTCGTTGGCACCTCCTGTTGAAACTGTGGATTACGATTCTGACCCTGGGAAAAGGCTGAACGAGGAAACCGGCAGACAGTCAGGCGATAATGCTGTCGTTGTCAACTCAGCTGAATGTCTCGGCTCTACGGAAGTGGTAAATATATCCCAAGATTTCTGCTGTTTAAAGGCTACCATTTTTTCATGGGAAACCCATTTGAAAGCTACGAGGGTCATCCCAAAAGTTTCCGGCCTCGACATATTAGACAACAATATTTTCCACAACCTATACATCAGTGAAACGTACATCTTTCATGAACTCTAATGAGTCAGTTGTGAATATGACATCATTGTAATTTATGACGCCACAGAGCATTAAATAGAACCAATTTCCAGCATCAACGAAAGAGGCTTGAGTCATTTATCATCATGGATAGCGGACACCATCATTATCAGATTTCAAAACAGATAACAGTCACTGGTGGTAAGGTTGTTGCTGTATGCAGAGTGGTCTTGGTGTAGAAAGTCATAGTCTTGAACTGCCAGTTGGGTAACTGTAGACTTTGGACTAGACTGCAGTGCCAAAATTTGGGGAAATTGCACAGGGCTTGCTCCCAGGCCCCTCCCAGCCCCCCTGCCCATCAGGGGCCTATATAACTA
>Ga0209367_1001709_pt1 | contig 27698 bp, 21 predicted proteins | sample WorMetLIZISLAND2_FD_187412 | JGI IMG/M metagenome (GOLD analysis project Ga0209367, IMG submission 187412) | Marine gutless worms symbiont microbial communities from Max Planck institute for Marine Microbiology, Germany - Olavius geniculatus... ...
GGTGGGAAGGGAGACACCCCAGTCCCCACCCCTCGAGTGCCTCCCACATCCAGATCCTGGCTACGCCAGTGCAATAAATGCATACAACTTAGCTGCTGTTAAAACGACTGTAAGTAAGTAAGTAACTAAGCAAATATATATATTCAACTCTGTGCTCCATTATCAAATTTACTACTTCTATAACCACTTTTTCATATACGTTTTGCATCTACAGGTACCGTTAACAATGATATACATTGTGTCTCAAAAAACGTTCCACTTTGTCATTGCCTATAGTTTTACCAAATATTAACTGATTATCAAAATTTTTTCACTTGCACACTGCCTTGACCATTGGCAATAAACTGTTATTGAATATCCCACCACATTTTAACTCTGTCGCTACAATACTTTGTGAGATATCAATGGAAAAAAATTAACAATAATAGGCAAACAGCATGTTGGAAAATGAAAGACACTTCAGAACAAGATCGCGATGAATAATCTGTACGATGTTGCACTGTATTAGACCCGTCTTTGTGCATACCTGGCGTGTTGAACGTCGTGTTTGTTTCTGGACTTCTTGGTTTAGTATAGGCTTACCAGTTCACCTACAGTGGTCATGTTCTCCTCAGTACCTGCATGCTTCAATCTGCCGTTTTCATGCCTTTGGTCGGTAAATCCTGTCTACCAAATCCTTTTCAGTAACGTGTCCAGTCTTTCCCTTTTGCTAATTATCTTGGTAAATTTTGCCAGAATTCTCAGTGAACTGTTTATTAAACTGGAAGTACTTAATCAGATCCGTGTCTTCATAGCTAAACGCCACGTTACATTGTCGGTGTGCCGTCACTGCTTTAAAATTATTATTTACGATAATATCGTCTGTTTTTGTTTCCAAACACAAAAAGTGTATAAAAAACTAAAAAATCATTTACTTTTAATATAAAAATGTTTTTAAAATGTTTCCAGAAATAATTTTTGCACATGCATTACTGTGATTTTAGTGATTTTTGACAATTTTCGTTTGACATGGTAGTGTAGCGACGCAGTTAAAAAGTGGTGGAATATTAAGTAATCGCACTATTGCTAACTGTTCGCAAAGAGTGGCAGTGAAAGAATTTTAAAAAATCGGATAATATTTGGTGAAGATACGAACAATCACAAAGTGAGAAGTTTTTTGAGATGCAGTGTACAAATTTTGCTGTTCTCATTCATGCATCACCACTTTGCCAATTCTGTTCCTGCTTTTGTCATTTCTCCTTTTCTGTTAGATCAGCTAGCCCTTCGGCAGTTGCACTTCAAGTTAGACTCGGTCTGTAAAAAAAAAGAACATTTCGTAACCAGCAACGTGTGCAAACTGTATGTAAGCCAACCAACAGCGACACAGCGTCAGCATGATATGAAAACATTCTACTGAGTTCGGAGAAATGTAACTGAAAGCCAACCGACCTATGCTGCCAGCTCGTCCTTTAGGACCAGAAGCTCCCTGATCGCCAGGGTCGCCAGTGAAGCCACGGAAACCTTGTTGACCAACCATTCCAGGTACGCCAGTTGCCCCAGTTGGACCTGGTAAACCAGAAGAGCCAACGGCTCCAGGGAATCCGGTAGATCCGGTGACACCGGTAAATCCTCCGACACCGGGAACGCCTTGAGCACCACGCTCACCTGCTGCACCCACGGCACCTGGTGATCCAATCTGTCCTTGGTCACCCAAAGCACCTGTTGGACCACGTGGCCCCGGTGTACCCGGATTACCAGACGGACCTGTGTCACCCTGCTGGCCAGGCTGTCCGATCGTCCCAGCCGGGCCTGGACGTCCACTTTGTCCAGTGAAGCCGCTGGGACCTGTAGCGCCAGCCGGGCCAACCCTGCCAGTTGGACCGGGTGAACCGTCTATTCCGATGGAGCCACGGCGGCCAGGTGAACCCACTGGTCCCGTGTCACCTGCATCACCAGGTAAACCCGGCTGACCTGCCTCACCTGGCTGACCAGACTGGCCAACATTACCTCGCAGACCTGCTGATCCTGGGCTACCTTGAGCACCGGCTTGACCAGGAAGTCCTGGTTCTCCACGTGCACCCGGCTGACCTCTACTGCCCGGTGATCCGTCAGCGCCTTGAGGTCCCGGACGTCCGGCAGGTCCGGCAAGTCCCGGCTGTCCCTGCGATCCGGGTCTTCCACTCTCTCCGGCTGGACCTGTAAATCCTGTAGCACCGGACTCTCCCGGACTTCCTCTCTGTCCTTGCTGTCCAGGGGCCCCGACTGGGCCTTGAGTACCAGGCAATCCCGGTGCACCGAGCCTACCAGCAACGCCTGGCTGACCAGGCTCACCGATTGTTCCAGGCTGCCCCTGTGGACCTTGTGGTCCGGTATCACCAGATGGACCTCGCAGTCCTTGAACGCCACCTTGTCCAATTCCACCAGGCGATCCGATCTGTCCCTGTTGTCCGGCTGGGCCGGGATCGCCAGTGTCTCCTTGTACGCCTTTCACACCAGCTTGGCCGGGTTGACCTCTCTGACCTTGAAAGCCTCGAGGACCAGTTGCTCCATCTGGACCGGGGGTACCAATAGCACCAGACGCTCCTGTGCCGCCAGTGAAGCCAGTGCCGCCTCTTGGACCACGATCACCTTGCTGGCCGACATTACCGGGCAAGCCTATATCACCTGGAATACCAGTAGCGCCAACACCTCCTGGTGATCCCGCCTGCCCTTTGGGCCCAATAGCTCCCTGCGGTCCACTCTGTCCAGCCAAGCCAGGCTGACCTGCAGTAACAAAAACACTAAAACACTGCAACAGCACAAAAAATATAGTATGTATCATGCAGTGACATCAAATTGACGATGATAGCAGTCAACAGTTTGTACATTTCCACCAGTCAGTTTACTAGCTCTGCACTTAATGCTTGTTATAATTATTTGGTCATCATGTCCATCTGTCTATCTGACCCACACCGGCTCCTAACTTGATAACAAAAAGTGTACACAATAAAAAAACAATATTATACAAGATTCGTTTAATAAAAGCCACGCTCAGACTGCACAGCACTGGCACATTAGGTTATGTTAAAAATAATGACAAAAAATCTGAGCTAATGTTCTTGAGATGCGCGAGAGCCTAAAGCAGTTCCCGTTCGCACGTAATTTTAGTCTATGTCCATCCATTTTGTCTCAATTCATTCTTCTGCAGCCAATAATCGCAAAAATCACTAAAAACCTCTATTTTAAAATTCAAGATCATTCGAGGTCATTGATATTGATACCACTAAAAAGCACGTCACCAGTGCTTGTTATGAAAAGCAGCACGTCTGTGCCTATCTGCAAACGTTTTCATGCTAGACAAGTGAATAGCGCAAAAAATCACCACTTTTAGTGGGATACCCATCTTTGATAACCACGTGAACAGGCCTCGTTGAACGTAGAAGATTGGGACTTAGACTTCTAAAATCTACATTCAATGCTCAAAATTTATTTTGCAGGTTGTCTCGGTCTCTCCAGCCATTTCGGCGCAATTTACTCTTGAAATGTGCGTCACAGTCCGAAATCGCAAAAAAATCACTAAAACCTTTTTATTTGGGGGGTTTAAGGTCATTCAAGGTCATCGATATTGACATTTCTAGGAAGATCGTTGCCAAGGCTTGTTATGATAAGTGCATGCCTGTGCCTATTTGCAACCATCTAACGCTAAATGAGCCAATAGCGGTAAAATAACGCCTTTTTAAAGAAAGCGCCCCTCTTTTGCCTGTTCACCCAATGGCATAAAATTTTGTCACGAAATACTAAGGTATCATACGATGAAAACCCAAAGTCTCTATCTCACATGGACTTGGAACGGTAATGGGACGTGACAGACACCAGGACAGAATTACCATAGCTAATACCGGTACGCGCTATAGCTATGCTAGCTCTCGCACGTAAAAATGTCTCAGTGTGCACTTTTCACATCAGCTTAGCCAAATAAATCAAACACTGGGAACTCGGGGAGGTGTCATCATCATTCCCCTGGCCACGAATAACTGGTATACACATTTCAGGTCAAAGCTCAGGGTCAAGGTTAAAGTTTAGGTTGCACAGTGCAGCAACCAAGTACGCTTAACTAGGCGGACCGGACGTTACCGTGCGGACATTGTCGCTTGTTTATGCAAAAGTTAGTCAAAACCGAAAACTGCTTGCAGGACGAAGTCAAAAAGTGCATTGGTTATGCGAAGATGAGAGATAAAATAACGTCTTTGGAGAAAACTGAGCTACAGACCTGGATTTCCCGGAGATCCCGGATCGCCAGTCTGTCCCGTAGCACCCTGGGATCCGGGCTGTCCGACAGGACCCTGTTGTCCTACTCCACCTGGAGCTCCCTGCGGTCCAACCAAGCCGGGTTGTCCACGAATGCCCTGCTGCCCTGGAGATCCGGCCGAACCCGTGTCACCCGGTCTACCATCCACACCTGGCTGACCGTCTCTACCCTGTACGCCTTTCAGACCTGGTAAACCGATTTCACCGACGATGCCAGGTGAACCAATCGAACCAGGAGCTCCAGAGAATCCCGTGTCACCAGGCAGTCCTCGCTGACCCGGGTTCCCAGGTGATCCGGCTGTACCGGGAGATCCCGGATTGCCTTGAGGACCTCGAAGTCCTGGCTCACCGATCCGACCAGTGGGACCTTGTAAACCAGTGAATCCGGTAGCACCAGTTGGACCCGACGGTCCGGTGTCACCTGGCAAACACGATCATTCAGAGGCTTACGTTCTACAGCTATATCATGATTTGATTATTGTCATGTACGACTGCTATGATACTTGCTGCTAACAATCACCCCTGCAGCTGTCTCTAAACAACGTCACTACAAAAAGACACAAAAAACTTTAATTATACTGCTCGAAAAACAGTGTTTAAAAATGTTCCATAAAGTTTATCTTGTGCAACAAAATAATGTGAAAATTTAACAATCCGTTAATGGTTAGTTAGGATATATGCTGGTCATTTTGCTGCAAATATCCAGAAACGTGTGCCAGTAAAAAAAAATAAAAATCGGTGAATATTTTCATAGAGTTATAAAAATACAAGTTTGCAGCTATTTAACCCACATTATAAAATTAAATATTAATTTGTCAAATAAGCGCTGTAATCTGACGGACATTAAAAACGAAATAGACAAGACAAACCAGAGTGAATAACACGTAATGACGGATATGGCTATAGGGCTAAGGCGAAGGAAGGTCAGTGTTAGGCCTTTAAGCGTTCTATCAAGAGTGCATATTTTCCCAAACTTTTCAGATGTGTTTTATAGATAATTAATCTACCTGCACTCGCAGTTAGCGATACCTGAGATAGTCAGTGTTAGTTGGCTACATTTCTTTGCATTCCGAAACCAGCTGGAAACGTAGCTAGACAGCCTTGTTATTATTGTTTATTCACTCGATATACATTTTTTCACTACTTGTTAGAATGTTGAGTAAAGAAAATGTGCCACTACGTATCTATGCACGTGTAATATAGGGGAAAACCAGATGCATGTTCTGCAGTATTCTGTATGTAGTAACCATCAAATCCTAGAAGTCCTAAAGCCCTGTTGGCCTTGTCCTGTGGCCGTTGTATTTCAGACAGCCCATACTAACCTTTAGGTCCAAGGTTAGAGTTACAGTTGAGTAAAAAAGCTACACGTCACAACAGATAATATTAATATGATGTTCTGTAGTTACCAGCAAATCCTCGGAGTCCTGGAGCGCCTTGTTGGCCTTGTTGTCCCTGTACACCTTGTATTCCACGTTGACCCTGCTGACCTGAGGGTCCAGGTTGTCCCACGGCACCGGGCGAGCCAGCTGAACCGGCTGCCCCTGGACTGCCAACAATGCCACTAAGTCCCGGAGCACCCTGGCCCCCTGGTACACCACGCACGCCAGGCGATCCGACCTGACCAGTGTCTCCGGCAACTCCGTCCGGTCCGCTGAACCCAGTGCCTCCAGTTGCTCCAGTCCCACCGGTTGGACCTTGTCGTCCAGGGCCACCAGGAGTCCCCTGAGGTCCGGCGTTGCCTCTGGGACCTGGCTGACCCTGCTGACCCTTCTGTCCGGTAGCTCCAGTGAATCCCACGAAGCCGGTATCACCGACCTCTCCTCGCTGACCCTGGAAACCCGGATTGCCAGGATTCCCCTGTGATCCTGGATCGCCGGTATTTCCAGGTACACCGGTAAATCCCTGCGCACCCTGTGGTCCTTGCGGTCCGATAGATCCAGCGATTCCTTTAAATCCGGTTGCACCGACGGGTCCAGCTACTCCTGGTGATCCGATGCTGCCGATAGGTCCTGCAATGCAACATTACAACAGTCTAGTACGTTGTGCCATCTCTGCATTTAATATTGTGGATTATTCATTTAAACGTCAAAAAATTAAATTTAGCATTTAAAACACTTTTTAAATGATGGTAAATGTTCACCAAAAAGTGGCTTTTTAGTTCTTGGTGTAGTGACCAAATCTTTTACTTCAAAATATAGCTTAAATTTGTAGACAACTACAACTATGATTTATTTTTCACAATGAGCTACAATAAACAAACACGTATCTTAGAAATTTTCTGCAAAAATTAAATCTGTCGTTTATGCCTGTTTAAAAAAAGGACGAACAAAGCAATACAGTCAGATTATCTGCTTGAAAAGAATCCAAGAAACTAGACGTTTAGAAGTCGACGCAACAGCGTTGTGTTGACTTCTAAACGCCTCCACCCGCCTGGAAAGACTAAAACTGCAGTTTTCAATATATTTGACGCCATTGTGATCGTGAACTTTGAGTCCTAAACACCATAATTTGTTTGATGCATTTATCTTTGTCTCAGGAGGCATCATGTTCTTTCATAGTTTATTATTTGCTAACTGGAGGTTTTCAGAAAATTAATATGCACTATAGCTTATTATAAATTTACCTTTTACTTTACTCGTTCGACCAGCTGGTAAGTTTTGTATCGTCTGACTAGGTGCTAATCACATAACGTCAACAATGACACAGAATACAAGCGATATGTAATGAAGCGATAAATCATCGAGTAATTGACTGAACAAAACTTCATGAGCGGCAGGTGCTAACCTATAGGTCCAGCGTTTCCAGGCTGGCCGTCGAGTCCTCGGCTTCCCACTGGGCCAGCTTCACCGACTTGTCCAGGTGATCCCACCTGCCCAGCTGGTCCGGTCGCTCCAGTAAATCCAGCCGGACCTTGCTGACCAGCCACTCCAGGATCACCACGATCCCCCGGCCGTCCACGCTGTCCTGTGGCTCCAGTGAATCCGGCCGGTCCGGTGAATCCTGGCTGTCCGATAGATCCAACCTGTCCCTGGTCACCTCGAGATCCACGCTCTCCCACTGAGCCCGGCTGACCAGGTGATCCGGCGGGTCCGGTATCACCCGGTGCTCCGCGGTCACCCGGCTGTCCATCAAAACCACGCAATCCTTGCTGTCCAGGCTGTCCGCCTTCTCCAGGATCGCCGATGAAACCAGGTTGACCAGAACTACCCGTGGCACCAGTGAAACCTTGCTGACCTGTTGCTCCCTGCTGGCCCTGAATGCCAGGCTGTCCTCTAGGACCTTGGACTCCACCGCGTCCAGTTCTACCAATCGTTCCTGCGAAGCCGGTGTCACCACTCGGACCAGCGGATCCAGCGTTGCCAGAAACTCCTTCAAGAATAAACAACAACCACGCATTGCGTCAAGAATCAAGTGAAAAATTAGACAAAATATACAGAAACACAGTTAGTATATCTGTCTTTTATCTTAATCATAATTGCAGCTACTACAGTATTACAATTACATCTAAGCGCCTCCTACAATACTGGACGGCAGTGCTTAAAAATAGAAACTACAGCAAAAAACAACACTACAGCACTACCGCATGCAGCAACAACAATATCACAGGCTTTGCTATGGGCTATGGCTACAGCGCCTTGGCATCTTGTGAAAAGCTAGTCCATTTTATCGCCACCCGCCAGTCACTAAAGTTGAACAAGTTGAAGTTGAGGCACGTTCGTAGTCGAGGTCACACACAATGCGTGTTTCCATGTCAGGTTTTTGACAATATATTTAAGCACTGTGGGACAGCCTTAAAGAAGAAAACAAACTGCTGGCGTGCTGCAGAGTAATTCTTGGTACACTGATTGAATTATGACATTTGAAGAACTTAGTCTCAATTGACTTAAATTGTAATCACAATAAATAATTCCGTACAACGCTAACACATTAACTAAACAGCTGTGATCATTATTAGTAGTTACCAATAATTCATAACTTAATCACTGATCAGCAGTGGCTAACCAGGTTGACCGCGAGGTCCTTGTTGTCCTTGAGGTCCAATATCACCAGTCTCTCCAGTGTCACCTTGAGGCCCGGGAGCCCCCACAGGTCCAATTCGTCCCTGACTGCCAGTGTCGCCTCTGACGCCGCTAGCCCCTGGCTGACCCTGTGCACCTGGATCACCCGACGGGCCGATGTCACCACGGCGTCCTGAACTGCCCGTGTCACCAGGACGTCCCACCACTCCGGACGGCCCAATAGCACCTGTAGCTCCCTGCTGACCGACGGCACCGATGGCTCCCTGTGAGCCGGGAGAACCGATTGAACCTTGCGGGCCTCGGTTACCTGCCGAGCCTTTCTCACCTGTGTGACACAACAACAGACTCATTAGTCAATCAACAGGTGAACCAATCAAGCCATATTTACCTACCTGGGTTACTGAGATGATACATAAACCAACTTGACATCCTGCTTGCCCTGTTTAGCTTAGACAGCCGGCAAACCGAACAAAGTACCTGGATTAGGCCTACCTGCTAAGCTTTCCTCACAGACACACGATAATAAAACAGGCGTCAGTCAGCATACGAGTGTGTGACACACTACACAACAAATTACCACCATTATTTTCACAATATCACTCGGAATAATAAACACAAAAACTATTTTCTACAGCAGTGCCCTAGACATCAGTGCCCATAATGCATAGTTTTCGATCATGTAGATAGTGTTTTCAGCTTTTTTTATACTTGAGCCCACAAACTTTCAAGTTTCAAGAAGCAGATAAAAACTAACACAGAATTACAAAGATAAAGGTAAAGTTTGCTGCTTGACATAGCGCTGCTTACCTAAGTCTGATTCATGACTAGAAGCGCTTTACAGTTTTGGAAGAGGCAGCTGATTCACATGAGCTAATGATCCACAGTGCATTATGCAGTCATCTATTGTTGCTCGTGCTAGCGAACAACCAGAACTGCCGCAAAGTCAGCACAGATACCGCCGCCCCAATCAGCTACAATAGGCCTTCGTCTCGAAGCTCATCTACTACTACTAATTTCGCGATTCACTAAGGGTAGGAAGCTAAGTTGCTTGCAAATAAACCGCGCCACTAATAGATTTAAACGGATAGATCAGACTTACCAGATGCACCAGTGCCCCCTGTGAAGCCCTGAAGACCAGTGAAACCAGTCAAACCAGCCTCTCCAACCTGGCCTGGACTGCCGACATCACCACGACGTCCACTGAATCCCGTGTCACCCGGACTTCCTGCAACGATACCAGCACAACATCAGAGTTAACACTACTGCTAAGATGACATACTCAGTGGCACCATGGCAGGATGGAGGCAAGAGGCAATTGCCTAGTCTAAACTTCTGGCTGTCAAAAAATTGTTGGAAAATCTTATTATCGCCAAAATGCAAAATTCACGGATAAAACCCATTTTCGGAAAATTTACGGTCAATATTTACATTGTAAGTACCCAGAAGTTTTTCTGTCGAAAATTTGCAAGTTGCAACTATCTGTCGTAATTCTGTCGAAAATTAATATCTGTCAAAAAAATTGCAACTTGCGACCTTGCCTAATTTTTTGACCCAAGACAGCTGACGCCACAGACACATTCACTACTTCTAATCATCCTAGTCCTAAAAGACATTCTTCTGAGTTACTCAGCTGTACATTTCAATTACATAAAAGAAGTTTTACACCATAAACCAAGCAGGTCTCTTGCATATGCCAACCATACGTGCTCTAGCTGTAAATCTACTTACTATACTGACTTACTTGCTTCTTGAGTAATTACGTGGAATTAAAATTGGGACGCTTTTTAACTTTGTAAGTTTTCAAGTAATAAAACACAAACATGTAAACAGACAAACGGAAGATTTAACGTCGTTGATAGGTAATACGGTAGTCAGATCGTACGAACCTGGTTGACCCTGAGTGCCGACAAGGCCTGGTCTTCCTGAGGCACCAGTGTCACCTGGTCTACCAGTGAACCCGGCCACGCCTTTCTCGCCATCATCACCAGCAAAGCCAGCTGGTCCAGTTGCACCTTGCGGGCCCTGTCTACCAGTCAGACCCGGCGCACCAGGACTGCCCGCCTCACCCTGCCTGCCGGTAGCACCCGGTAAACCGGAAGATCCGGTAGCTCCTACAAATCCGGTAAATCCAGTGAATCCGACGGGACCAGGCAAGCCTTGTTCACCTCGCTGAGCTTGCGGACCTGGGTCACCGACTTCACCAGTGGCACCCATAACACCAGGTTGTCCCTGGGAACCCTGGGATCCAGGATTTCCACGCTGACCAGGCTGGCCGTTGGCACCAGGATTACCTAACCACAGACAACAGTAGTACAATTACGAGACTGCTGATATATGAGTGTCCTAATGTGGTCCGTGGTTGCTTCTACCAACTTCGCCAACTACGGAGTATTCGGCGTTCGTTGAAAACTGATGCTCTGCACACACTTGCTACTGCCTTTGTGGCTAACCGAGTGGACTAATGCAACGCGGTGCTGTATGGCACGTCTAGTGCAGTCACACGCCAGCTACAGATGGTACTGAATGCCGCCACTCGTATGGTTGTTGACATCGGCAAATACGAACATATTACACCGGTGCTTCGCGAAACTCTTCACTGGCTGCCAATCACGGCCAGGATACAGTTCAAGATTGCTGCTTTGACCTTCGACTGTGTCCAAGGTACTGGTCCCATCTACCTCAAGCAAGTCATCTGCCCAGTCTCGGACCTGTCACGTCGATCACTTCGTTCGGCTGGCCACGGCGACCTGTTCGTTTCGAGGGCCAACACGTCCATTGGCCAGCGAAGTTTCTCCATCGCGGCTCCTGTCGTTTGGAACGCGCTTCCACCTGACCTACGTTCACCGCACATCAGTCGCAAACAGTTCCGATCTAAGCTGAAAACCTATCTTTTCAGACAAGTCTACACTGCATGATTCCTCTGAGAACGTTGTTGAAGAGTGTAACCTGTAACTGTAACTGTCACTTTATTCTATTTCTTCCATTTCGTTTTGGTCCTCGCTGTGTTTTGAGTATCATTACTTTTATTTGCTCTGGTATATAAATTTCTTGCATATACAATGCAGTTGTTGAACTCTATGTAAGCCCATCAAAAGTAATTAGAGCGATTATATCTGAATAATCTAATCGAAAATGTTTTAGACGTGGCTACTCTAAAACATTTTTGCCGGACAAAACAAATAAGCTATGGTCAGCCAACATTTATAAATTTAGTTTTTTTGTAGCCACTTTTTCTCTTCAAGCCACGCGCAAAATTTGTGCTAAAACGTTTAGAAATTTTTAGTGTCGCTTGCTGTAAAGTTGACAACTCTGAAACATGCTGATACTGTTTCGTTTGGCTCCTAACTACTAACTACACGTCCTATCATAAAGCCATGTGTGATCGTGCTGCTGAAAGTGTTTGAAAACATGCTTTGCAAGTGTTTTAGCATAAAACATTTTTGCAAATGTTTCAGACGTGGTGACTTGTAAAATAAAATACAGAACCTCTGCAAAAATACAAAATAAAACACAAAGTGTCTGCAAAAATAAATTTATTTCATTTTATAGCTGACGTTGGCCTCTGAACACGCCATGAGCAACGGTGCTAAAAAGTTTTTAACCAGCTTTTGCAATTGCTTTAAATGTATTACTTGTAACAAAACACAAAACACATGCAAAATGGTTTTGAAAATGTTTTTGTTTGGTTTTTACATAATGTCTTAACGTTTCACAGACATTATAACTTTTTTACTGTTACTCCTACTGTATCTGCAGTGCACTGGTTGCGAATGAAGATTGTTATTATTCAGTAAATCAAACTCACCAGGTGTTCCAGTATCACCAGGCTGCCCAGTGTCTCCGGGTGTTCCGCTGAAACCTTTGAATCCGGTAAAACCTGTCCAGCCTTGCTGGCCGGTGAAACCTTGCTGACCGGCTTGGCCGTCGCTGCCGGCAGGGCCTGTGAAACCAGTGTCACCACTCTGACCTCGATTTCCGGCAAATCCTTTGCGACCGGTAGCTCCAGTGAATCCGGTTGGACCTTCAGGACCTTGTGGTCCCGCAATTCCAGCTGCGCCGATTGCACCGGTTGCGCCAGTAAAGCCAACAGCCCCCGAGATGCCGACTTGGCCTACAAAGCCGGGATTACCGATGGATCCGATGACCCCTCCGACACCTTTCTGTCCCTTCGGTCCAGTTCCGCCAACTATACCTTTCTGTCCCGTCCAGCCAGTGTCACCCTGGGGTCCTCTGTTACCAGGTGAGCCTCGACTGCCGTCACGGCCACGGTTACCTGGACTACCATCAGGACCCTGCACTCCACGCACACCAGCCTCACCTCTAATTCCAGGCTGTCCCACAACACCGGCCTGTCCATCCGCGCCAGGTCTACCAGTGTCTCCGATATCACCTGGAGTACCAGGTGTCCCATCTGGACCCGCAAACCCTGGCTGACCGACCTGTCCTGGTGACCCTTCAGGACCCTCCATTCCAGGCAAACCGGCCAATCCAGGAACTCCTTGCTGGCCGTTAGATCCCGGCCGACCCTGGGATCCAGGCAAGCCTTGAGCTCCGTCTGAACCTGGAAGTCCGGCCTCTCCGGGAATTCCGACGAATCCGGGTTCACCTCTCTGACCCTTGGCTCCCGCTAATCCTGTACCTCCTTGAACGCCTGCGAATCCCGTGTCACCGAGGTCACCTTTTCTGCCGATAGCTCCAACGATACCTTCAATAACACAGGCTCATGATTCAACTAAACCAGTACAGGCTTTTCACAGTACCATCATCAACACATGCAACACTATGGTACAAGCAAGTTTTCGCAGTGTATACCTGCGGACACATATGTCATATGGTTTTTGTTTGACCAGCATTTTTTATTTAATGGATATTGGGCCAAGTTGACTGTGTAAATTTTCAAAATTTTTTAAAGCAAAATGTTTGATGGTACAGGCTAACTGCTCTTCGTGTTATGCAACCGAATGGTTAGAAGAATGACTGGTTGTTTATGCACAAAGACGCAGCTTGAAGTGATAATTTGCAGCCACCAATCCACAAATCTGAAACTCTACCAACTTTGCTGCAATCCGCAGACAAATATGAACATATCTGAACACTACTCACGACAGGTATAAATTTATTGTATTTATCATTATTTATTGAATTGGCTAAATAAGTCATAACATCAAATAAAACACACAAACGCACATACTCATCTCAAGCGCTTGAACTATATTTGTTCAGTTTAGTAGCTCTTTCAGCCTCTTTGTAAATTCAACAGCGCTGTCTATAATCACATAAGTGGAAATTTATAACTCAACCATTTGTCTGACAGTTGTTATTGCTGCATCTGTCATTAATTTCCATTTTACTTGCTGTCATAAACTGGATAAAACCAAACAGACATATATGTTGGTTTTCAACGATGACTATATACAGAGACATATACACCGTGTCTGGAAAAAAAAGTCTACAGTTTTTCCCAAATAACTTGATCAAACTTAAACTTACTTTTACAGTTTTTGGCACACTTTATGCTGATGATACGCTTTACTAAGAACATTTAAAACTAATGTTCAAAATTTACCTGTCACTAAGTATTGCTAGTGTAATCATGACGTCATGAAAAATGCCGTTTTCGCAAAAAAGATAACGTCCAAATGTGTCTTTACAATACAAAAACAGAACAAATGATGAACAAAATGCATTAAAACTTGACAAATTGTTGGCATAAAAATGAGATATTTTTTGCCAAAATTTTTTGCTTTTCACCATGTTAAGCATGGCCGTTGCATGCACTACGAGAACGTCGTTGTGCAGCCGCTGTCATCAGCGTGCAGCGTCATCTCTGCAGCTTGCGTTAGCGTCGTGACAGTGACACTCTAAATAGTTTTTGACTCAAAAGTTGGTTAGTAGCAAGTTTTATTACTGTTGTTTACAATACAAGCAGCTGCGAGCTAACAAAACTATTTTTTTGCGTTTTTTGTTGATTTTAGAGTGGCGTTTTGAAAAAATGCAGAGACTGCTCAATTTTACAAGGTACAGTGGCGTCGCTAATTAGGTGAGGTGGACAATCAGTACATTGTCAGTTGCATATTACTATTTTTAATGTTGCTGACCAAAAATTATAAATGTGCGTTTGAATTTGGTAAAGTTATTATCTGGAACACTGTTAGCTTGATCACCTCGGATACAGTAAAAACGGCATTTTCGATGACGTCATAATTACGTCAGCACTGTATAGTGTCATCAGGATATAAAGAGCACATTTCTCGACAGTATAACAAAATAAATATTAAGGCTGACTTGTGCCAAAAATTATGAAAATATATTTAATTTTATAAAAGATATGTCGAAAATACCATAGACTCTTTTTTCCGGACACGGTGTATAACAACAATGACCATAGATGAATCACATTTCAAACTAAAAGCTTCAAGCTTCATCACCTGGTTGTCCAGTGGCTCCTGTCGGTCCCGAGGCACCGGTGTCTCCAGTGAATCCAGGACCTCCCCTGGACCCAGGGAATCCTGCAGCTCCGGAGCTGCCCATATCGCCTGGTTCACCAGGTCGTCCGGTATCCCCCACTCTGCCAGGCTGTCCATCCTGCCCTGGCTGGCCGCGCTGTCCTTGAGTACCAACGAATCCCGGCTGGCCGATATCACCCTGGCGTCCTTGTGGACCAGTGGCGCCCTGAGCTCCAACCTGACCCTGTGCTCCAGGACGACCGGACTGTCCTGTTCCACCGGTAAACCCCGGATCTCCAGTGTCTCCAGCATCACCCCTCAAACCGGGACTACCACGAGGTCCTTGACGACCTGTGGGTCCCGGGGGACCGGTCCAGCCCTGGACGCCGTCATCACCACGCTGTCCTTGTGGACCGGAGCTCCCAGTGTCACCAGCAGCGCCTGGTTGACCTTTCTGCCCAGCCTGACCAGGCTCACCGACTTGACCGCGAGACCCCTGGGGGCCCGGGGATCCAGGCTGTCCTACATTACACACACAACATCTTTTTCGCCGGCAGCAAACATTCTACCTTGCTGTGACCGTGACGTTGACTCCACCACCTTGAAAACCCAACCAGTTCATCTAGCCTTGTATGTAAAACATTTTGTAAAAACCCGTCAAACCGCTTAAAAGATATGGGGTCCTAAGGTTTTAAACATCTAAGCTTGTAGGCGACAATAACCTTGACCCCTCGACCTTCAAAACCTAATGTACTCATCTTTGGCCTGAGCGTCATCATCAACCAAAGTTGGTGATATTCAGTATGCATTGGCTTACTCTTTCCAGCAGGTGTTGCTGAGAAAACAAAAGCGCAGTGCAGCAATGACAGAAGGCTAAACTAACAAAAACGAAGGTAATTTCGTAGGAGGCAAAGTCGCTGTTGAATCATAAGTAAACAATAGCAAGTATTGGCAGACCATATTTAAAACAGTACGTCATTGCAGCCTCAATTGGACCTGCTAAATAACATGTAAATCTGTCAAACGGTTTAAACAAGGTACACAAGTGTGACAGATGACAGACAACAGACGAACAGACAGACAACGTTAACGTCGCTATGGAGAAATGAGTAGCTATAGGTGAGATCGCTTGCTCTAGAGTAATTTCAGCTAAAAACACATACGAGCAATGAATCAATTAATAAACTATTGATATAGCGCCAATGCTTGAAGGTCAAATCTGAAACGTCAGAGTGTGGGTGACGTGATATTCAAAAGCGAAAAGGTGAGATTTAAGACAAAAGATAAAAGAAGCAAGACTGCCAGATGAGCGGATATGCAAGGGAAGAGAATTCCAATTATTAGGCGAAAATATACAATGTCATATAGCTCGAGATGCAAAAAAAAATCTAGCGCAGGAAGGAACAGCTAGAAGGTGGCAGTTAGCAGATCGCAAAGCTCTACATGGTCCATATAGGCTACTGTAGTTCTATCAAATAAATAATACGGAAGTAGACAGTGCAAAGAGATGATACCTTGATTGCCGCGTGGGCCCCGATCACCTTGTCGACCAGGTTGTCCTGGTGAACCAGTGTCACCACGAACTCCTTGCTGTCCCACATCACCGACCTGACCTGAGATACCTGGCTGACCTCCAGGCCCTATACTCCCTGCAGAACCCTTCTGTCCCTGTATCCCAGGCTGGCCAGCTGGACCACCTGGGCCAGTAGCGCCAGTTCCGCCAGCGAGTCCCGGTGACCCGGGACTGCCCTGGAAACCTTTGCTGCCAGTTGCTCCAGTCGGACCGACGCGACCTTGCGTACCAGGCTCGCCAGTAAACCCAGCCTGACCAATGTTGCCTTGAGGACCTGTCAACCAACAAGGTCAGTTGTTTTCAAACCTGTCAGCGACTTAAAGTTTCAACATGGCTTAGCTGATACTGAAATTATGAACGTGCGTTTGAATTTGCAAATTAAAGTTGCGAAGGAATGTCTTATAGTATACTTTTTCCAGGACCTGATGTATAGAAGATTATGATGCAGTGTGTTGACTTTTGCCAGTTGACACAAAACTGAAAGGCAGTCACGTTAGCATTAGCAGACTGAAACAGCGCAAATAGGCTGCTAATGTATTCAGATATTTCAGTTAGCTAAACGAAAACGCTGCATCAAATCAGTGCAGGCTTTGTTGAATCAGGCAGATTCTTATTCTACAAAATCAAAACATAAGATATTAAGATTGCAATGAACAAGAAAACTACAAACCAGAACGTCCGGTTTCTCCAGTCGCTCCGGCTGGTCCGGGATCTCCTCTCTGGCCTGGAGTTCCCTGACTGCCAGTTCGTCCTTTTTGTCCACTCTGTCCAGTATCACCAGTAAGACCGCGAGGTCCCTGAAGTCCAGTGTATCCCACAGGACCACTGAATCCTTGCGGACCTTGTCTACCAGTATCTCCACTCTCTCCGGTAAACCCAACCTGACCTTGCACCCCAGGAGTGCCCAGAGAACCCTGGAAACCCTGTTGACCTCGGACACCTGGTTCTCCAGTAGCTCCAATTCCACCAGTGAATCCGGCTGGTCCTCGGAATCCGGTCTGTCCTATATCACCGGGTGCTCCAATGCTTCCTTTCGCACCTGTCTCACCGACGGCGCCTTGAGATCCAGGCTGGCCCCTTGGCCCAGAGCTGCCAGTGTCACCTGCATGCAATACATGGCAAACCATGTAAAAACATAAGTTAAGTTAAAAACGAACTTATAAAGCGCCATAAAAACTAAACGTGTGTAAAGATACAGAGGCGCTGGCTACGTTACAGTTAACCACTGTTTTCAAAAGCAACAGTAAACTGATGTGTCTTGAGTCGACGACGGAAAGCAGGCAAACTGTTTGCTTCAATGACTGAAGTTGGAAGATTGTTCCAGATAGCTGGTACGGCTTAACTAAAAGCATGACTGCCGTATGCAGTTCGGATGCGTGGAGCTTGGAGTAGAGGACGAGCTGATAATGTCGTCGATAAACAAACATACATCTTGTGTTGTTTTATTTATCAATGAATTCCACCGGTGCATCAGATTGCCAACTCCGTTGAGCTGACAACGTCAAATGCAATGTATTTCACAGACATAAAAACGCCAAATTTTCAACAATACCATCTACGATAAAAGAAAATTAAAATCGTTTGCAGATTTCGTGAAACGTGCGCAAAATTAATGCCAAAAACTGATGCCAAATTAAGTGTTACTGCCAAATTCTAATAATAATGCAATGCCAAAAAATGCCAAACTGACGAACTGAAATATTTACCGTCAAGTTTCTCTACAATACAAACTTGATTCATTTAGCAGTTTAAGTGCCAAATGGCAACCCTTCCAATACACTGGACAATTCGCCAATAAAAAGAAGCAACTGCGACGATTCCGACAAAAAATGACACCAGAGCCATATCAGTGCTTACTTGATGACTGACAAGTGCATCGTGACACCGACTAACCGAAGATGCTAATAGAAGTCAGAACAAAAAAATACAACGAGTCCGTCATCGACTGAGATATCTTACAAGTACAAGTCCGGCATGCTACTGACCTGGCTGGCCAGGTTGACCAGTCAGACCTCTCTGACCAGGCTGTCCTTGTGGTCCGGCTGATCCAGTGGGTCCCTGCAACCCAGTGGCTCCTGTTGGTCCACTCGGTCCGCTAGCGCCTTGTATTCCAGGCTCACCTACAGGTCCAGCGTTCCCATCCGGTCCCTGTCGACCTTGTCTACCGGTGAATCCGGATGGACCCGAAAATCCGGTAGCTCCGGTAAATCCGGCTGTACCTTTCTGCCCTTGCTGACCAGTCAGTCCTGCTTGTCCAGGAAATCCTTGCTGACCTTTGGGTCCTCGGGGTCCCGCTTGACCTACAACAAGCAGCAGTTGCTATTACAACTCAAATCAGTCAGTGTCATTTTTAACACTGAAAAATTGCGTACAGTACTATGTAGTTAGATTACACCATAACGCTGCCATTACCTGCATTTTAAGGGGTAGGCTAGTCGTGAATGGAATAAGCATTATAATAACTGTTTTTGCCATATAACATAGGCCCTATAATGAATCATCTGCAATGTAATAAAAAAATGTTGCTATATTTATAATCGTATAAAACTTCATGTGGAAATGACCTAGTGTTAGTTTTGTTTGTCTGCGCCACTATAATGCTTCTTACAAGTTTTCACCAATTAGGCTTATTTATTTAAACATAGAAACTAACAAATGCTCATTTTGCTGGTATTTCTTTGAAAATCTTTTAAGACTCATTCACACCTCTAGACACTGTAATGCACTGTTGGTCAACACCAATATACACAGGGAACTGTAAAAAAAATTAATTGTTATTATTATTACAATTTCTTGATCAACGTCATTAATGTTACAAGAAATTGGATTGCGGCACTTGGCATGGCAGATAAAATCTAATCAGGTCTAAGCTTATGTCATGTAAGAATGAGTAAGTGAGAGTGAATATATCAAACAATAAGCCATTCAGTGTCACAAATGGTTAAATGCATTTAAATTACTGCTAAAAGAAAAGATAAAAATTGATAAGATAAATGCTGAAATAAATGCTATTTAACTATAACAATGATGAGGTAAACTGATGAAAAAAATACCGTCTGATCCTGGAGCCCCGGACTCTCCGGTGTCACCCTGTGGTCCGGTGAATCCATCTAAACCTCGAGCTCCGGGTGATCCAGTCGCACCTCTAGGTCCAGACACGCCAACACTTCCAGCAACTCCCGCCGGACCAGGCTCGCCAGGTGCTCCTGGGGCTCCCACCGCTCCAGCTCTGCCGGGCTGTGCGTCTCCTGGCCGTCCAATCTGACCTTTCTGACCCTGAGATCCAGCGAGTCCAGGTTGCCCAACCTGTCCGTCGGGTCCACGTGATCCGGTCTCACCAGTTGCACCGGGCATTCCTCGTGCTCCGTCCACGCCTCTCTGACCCTGAACACCGGGAGATCCAGACTCACCGGTAGCGCCAGGAAACCCAGTCAAACCTGGCTGACCCTGTGCACCAACGTCACCTCGAGATCCCTGTCGACCTGGTGTACCGGAAGAACCAGTGTCTCCAGGCTGACCTTGTGGGCCTTGATCACCTGGCGCACCAACCTGTCCCGTGTCTCCAGTAAAGCCTTGCAGGCCACGAACTCCTGCCTGGCCAGTGGCACCAGTAAACCCAACCCCTCCAGCAAAGCCTTGAAGTCCTTCGGGGCCTCTAGCACCTTGCTGACCTTGAGCACCAGGACTACCCTGAGGACCCTGGCTACCTGGCGTGCCGACAGATCCAGGGGAGCCAGTGAATCCTTGGCGTCCAACGGCACCCGTAAACCCAGTGTTACCCGTGTCTCCACGATCCCCCGGCTCTCCAGTGAATCCATCCAAACCGGGATCTCCCCTGGCTCCTGGGTCGCCGGGCGAACCAGGTGAACCAATGAAACCTTTTGGTCCAGTTGCGCCTTGTAGACCAATCTGACCGGTTGGACCGGTAGCGCCAACTTGCCCCTGTAATCCCACAGATCCCTGCTGCCCAGTGAATCCGCCAAAGCCGGGCTCTCCCCTGGGTCCTCGTTGGCCTTGGGGTCCGGCGGGTCCTGGCAGACCAAGTTGGCCTGGTTCGCCGACAACACCTGGCTGACCAGGCTGACCTGTATACAACCACACACAAACCAGACTTCATTACATACAGACATAAAACAGCGATGACACGCGCAACGTATTATTTGCTGGTCTGAATAGATGTGATGCAATTGGCCAGCAGAATAAACAATAACAGACTGCTGTTAATGACAAATGCATATATTGACCAAAAGTCACCACAGACAACTTTGGCAACAAAATGATGAACGCTTGTAAGGAACATGGCATTTAGAAAAAGTTATTAGGACATCAAGTTAGCTAATACGAATCGCAACACCACATTTTAATGATGCTTTCATCACTAATTATTCACAAGTGCATGCTGCATCTGGAAAAAAATGACTAGCAGATGCTGCGATAAAATACTCAAACACGGAAAAAAACGAAAACGTTGACAAGTTTATTGTAATTCGTTAAAAATCTAACAGTTAGGCCTATGCCACAACCACAACATATGCGTTGGACAACAAAAAAGCAGTTAAAGTTTGTCAAAACAAGTACATGTTCTATCTGTAATATTAAATAAGCCTACATATTTTTACAACACAATACATAGAGCTTATGTTACGAAGGCATACAGCCTACAACTAAACAAAACACAAAATGGCAAATAAAAATACCTGTAAACAAATTAGAAAGACAAAATTAGTGTCTAGTTAGAAATGAAGATATTGTTACCTGTGGCGCCAGTGCGACCTCGAGCGCCCGGCGTGCCCGGATCACCAACAAAACCTGGCAGACCAATTGCACCATTTTGACCCGGCGAACCATCCTCACCAGTGAATCCCGTATCTCCAGCGGGTCCCTGTGGCCCTTGCGCTCCAGGTGATCCCACACTGCCCTCCTGTCCACTAGGTCCAGGACTACCAATATCACCAGTGGCACCAAGAGGTCCTCCTGGCCCAGTGGCACCGGTAAATCCCTGAGCGCCTGGCTGTCCGGCTACTCCCTGGGAACCCTTCGGTCCACTTGCCCCGGTAAACCCAGGCTGTCCTTGCAGGCCAGGGGCTCCAACTTGCCCCGGCTGACCAGATGGACCCTGCTGACCTTGCGGTCCCGGTCTACCAGCTACTCCCTGAACACCTGTGAAGCCGGTGAAGCCTGGGGTTCCAGGCAGTCCAATCTGACCGCTGGGACCTGGACACAGACAAATGCACAGTGTCATTTAGTCATACTCAAAATTTATAACTTCCAGAAAATGTTTGTCAAGTAGGCAAAATCAGAGGTGTGGAGGCAGTCACTAATGGCACATGGTGTGAATTAAAAGCAACAGGAAAGCAAAATGTTTTCAGATGGTGTTCGAAAAAGCCGAGTGATGACGATGATCTACAAATGTTTAAAAGAATAACTTCCAGATTTGCGAAACACCAATAGCTAAAAGCATAACAACCCACTGATGTATAAACTGGAATGTTTTGCCAATAGATCCTTTAAACACAGAAAATGGACAGTTGATAAGTATGATGAAGGTAGACAGGTTGTCCAGTGCTTAAGGTTTAATACAAATTCAACTACCATGAAACAACTAAAACACCTTCAGTTCACAGATCACATAATAAGTAAATACATCTGAGCTACTCATTCATAACTTGTGCTGTTGTGGCAGAATCTGAGCTGAACTATTTGTATTATTCTTCAAATATCTTTCGCAGCACGATCTAGGCTACATTACACGTCTTTTATTTGATTTGTTATACAAACGCTGTAATACGACAGAATCATAACTGAAAACGTCACGTTTATGCAGCAGTATATATGAATGACCTGTAACGGACAAAAAAACTTCAGCAGCCTGAAAAAAACTGCCTGTCATCTATCCAATGTCCACCCATCTCAGCACTAACCCAGCTCAACGTCGAGCAACTTCGTTGGTGCGAACAGTGCTGTTATTAATAGGCTAAACCACCACCGAAAAGGTACATGAAAACCAAAATTGATTTGAACGCTTTCCACGGCATAATTAACCGGCGTGCCTGTTTTTCTGCTCGGAAGGACGACCGCGCAATATGTCTGACACACCCTTTTTGGTTATTACTGACTGCATCATTAAAGACAGATGTGCAGTACCTGTTGCTCCTATTTGTCCCGGCTGTCCAACACTACCAGCACGTCCAACAGGTCCAGCTGATCCTTGTGGTCCTTGGGCACCGATCGGACCAGAAGGTCCAGGACTTCCTTGCAGACCCGGATCACCAGTCATTCCAGTAGCACCTACTACTCCAGTTGATCCGACAGAACCCTGAAGACCAGTGAATCCGGTAGCTCCACCGGCGCCTGCCACTCCGGCGTCTCCAGGTTGTCCGGTCTCTCCGACTGCACCTGTCCATCCTGTAAGAAACACGACATCATGTATACAGTCAGCAACTGTTTGATGATCAGCCTACAGAGAAGAAAACTAACCATAACCAGCAAACTTAATTTAACTCTAACCCCGACCTTAACCCCAATGCTGATCCGTCCTAAAACATCCGGGTTGTTTGCTCAGTAAAATGCCCCAAACATCGTAGCATACAAAATGAGAAATGCTACAAATATAGGCTACTAGTCTATGATAGCAAAAATAGTAAAATATCTATCGCAGTGTAAACCATTTTATATTGAGATCAGTGTTGGTAACGCATACTTGTAAGCGTGATGTACAATGCTGGCAGTACCAAGGCTGCCAATTTAGTAGCTAAGGGCAAGTATTTATGCTTAACACCATGGCCTATATCCTAGGCTGCAACGTATCTGAACATTGGTCCATAATGCAGGCTGAAGAAAAGTAACACGTTGTGACAGCAAAAATAGGCCACAACTCAGAGCTGTGTTTATTAGTCGACTAGCGACATAAGATACACTGTGTGGTAAAATAATTACCAACGGCGCCAGGCTGGCCAGTAAATCCCTGTGGTCCTGGCTGTCCAATAGATCCCTGGTTGCCACTAGGCCCAGTGTCTCCACGAGCTCCACGCTGTCCCGGCGAACCTTCGAAGCCTGGCTGTCCTGTGATGCCCTGAGGTCCAGTGTCACCCGGATCTCCCCTCTGACCAGCTGGTCCAGGACTTCCAGCGGCGCCTGACGGCCCGATCAAACCAACCTGACCTGGACTGCCTGGAACCCCGGAGTTGCCAGTGTCACCCGGACGTCCAATTTCACCACGTTGACCCACCACGCCGGCTCGCCCAGGCTGACCGCTAGCTCCGGTAAATCCGACCTGACCAGTAAAACCTGACACACAGTTCAAACACTAACGTTAGAGGCACTCGATAGATGGTGAGCTAGATCCTGTTAGCACTGACCACCGATACACCAAGCCACGTCTGTCTACCAAGTTCAAAGAACGTGCAGGCCTTAACGCTTGGAACAATCCACCCGATAAACTAAGACGTATTAGTAACGTTGCTCCTCAAAACATATAAAAACTCATTTTTAATCATGCTTTAACTAGTTTTGTTTTAGCTGTTTTGTCTGTCAAGTTTTACTGCACGATGGCCTATTTTTATTGTATCTGCGCACTATACGTATGGCTCATAGTTCTAAACTGTTTTACATCTGCATGTCCGGTTTAATAAATACGACTGATTAGTTGATTCACTGTAACAAAACTAAAAGCTCACTGTCAAATAAAATTAATCGACTTCACAAAACCTTCATAATTGTTATACTATCGTAAAGTTTTCATCAGATCTACATTAACTCTCACAATGTGGGTGCAGGCTAATGGCTGAAATCGAGTTAATAAACGTTTTACAATTATTTTGCTCTTCAACACGATCGACGTCGTACAGTACAAACTGTAAGCTGTTGCTGATAAAAAAATGTTGAACTGTGAAATAAAGAGCCAACTATTGCTACTGGGATATTACACCGTGAGATCAGACAACCGTAAGAAAAGTCGCTAAATTCTCAGTTTGCCAGAATAAAGAATGTCCACTTTATTAATTACAATGTGTATACCCACCATATAACAAAAATAACTGAAAACTCTTACCAGTTTCCACAAAACGGCTAAAACCATCCTGATACGCCCCTGACTGCAAGCAATTCATAATAAGTTATTACACACGTCATAAACACAACAAGCAACAAATGTTTGATCGCACCTGTTGATCCGGAATATCCAGTTGCTCCAGCAGGTCCAGGCTGCCCCACTGGTCCAGGAGCTCCAATCTCACCTTGCTGGCCCGAAGGACCAGGCTCACCGGTGAAACCAGTTGCTCCAGGGTTTCCGCTACTTCCCGTCCAGCCAGGACTACCCGCGAACCCTTGGACTCCCGGCAAACCTGGCTGTCCGGTGAATCCGGGCAGTCCGGGTTGTCCGAGTTCACCCGGCGTCCCACGTGCACCTTGTGGTCCAGGCCGTCCGGTCCATCCGACGAATCCAACCAGGCCCGTGTCACCAGGACTTCCAACAGATCCTTGAGGACCGGGATTGCCAGGGGCTCCTTGGTTACCGTCTTGACCTGCTGGACCAGTGAATCCGGTGAATCCGGTATCACCGGCGGGTCCTACTGTGCCGGTAAAGCCGGTCGCGCCAGCTGGTCCTGAACACCACACAACATGCAGAGAAAATGAATGACGGATCATCGGCATGTAATGTACAATACGATCTACAGCTTGACCCTTGCAGTCAGTATGTGTCAACAGTTGGCCACACTTCTACAGTTCTACTACTAACTCTGTTCTAGTGGGTACATTTTCCACAGCTACGGAAGCAGGACTTTTTCTGCAATGAATACAATAAAATACAATACCCCACATGAAGTGTCACTAAACCAATAAAAGATACTGTCAGAATCCAGAGCAAACAAACACACTAGATATAACACGTTCAACCTAATTAAAAAACTGAATTGATAATATAAAAATAAAATGCCTGAATAGTGCAATAGCCCTGAATGCGGCGTTAGCCAAACTTGTTCAATCACATAACAAAGTGAGGTGAAACACACCAGGCAATCCTGTGTATCCCACAAATCCAGGAGATCCGATTTCACCCGGGGATCCAGCCAGACCCTGTGAACCTTTGCTGCCAGCAGGTCCCGTTGCTCCAGTAAATCCGCGACCTCCAGCAGGTCCCGGATCACCGGCCTCACCCGGAGATCCTATAGCACCTGGTGAACCATCAGAACCTCTCTGGCCGACAAATCCCTGTGGACCTGGCTCTCCGATCTGCCCTGGACTCCCACTGAATCCGACTGGACCGGTGAATCCGATAAGTCCACGAGCACCTTCCTGTCCCGGCTGTCCAGGGCTACCTTGTCGACCTTTCTGTCCGACCGCACCTTGCGGTCCTCGGTCACCGATCGAACCCTGGAAACCCGGGACGCCAGGACTTCCCACCAGACCCGTGGTGCCGCGACGTCCTGAAGCTCCGGTGAATCCGGTTCCACCGGTGAATCCTGCAGGACCCGTAAATCCGGTGTCACCACCAGGTCCAGCAGCGCCCTGAGCACCAGTCTCACCTACAGACACAGCGAACAAAGCCGCACTGTAGGGCCTACTGTTTACTCCAGTCTCTCAACAAACTACATAATAATCTACAAATCACAACTCTAAAACCAGTAGCCCAGTAACATCTGCTGACTACGTCCTATACCGAGTAATGTACGACTGAATACACGAGGCGATCGGTCGCCGCGATTATGCAAATGAGCACCAATCACAGTGCAACGTTTGGCGGGGACATATGTACTGTGTTATTACGCTATTGTTGACGTCACACTGTTAACGTTGGAAATAGAGTCCGGCGATGATAATGTCAATGTTAATTTGTGGAATCAGTTGAAATATATCCGGTAATGTGAGTTGCAGCTTGAACGTTGTACTGTTTTGAAGCTCCTTTTTCCTTTTTGTGGCAATCCAGCCACTGGCTGCCATACGCAATAAAACGTACATTATTATGGCCGTCTAGGCCTCAGAAATCAAGCTTATTTTTGATTGATATAATTTGCATAGCGGCGACGATCCGCAAACGGGTTGCTTGAACGATTGCCTGTTTGATTGCGGCGGTCATCGCCGCGACAGTCGCCTCGTGTAAACACGGCATAAATAACATCTCAGCACGGTGTGCAGGGTATAGCGTGAAAATGTTTATACGGTACTATTAGCTTAAAGTAGCATTTCCACTACTGCTGCGCGTTGCGTTGCGTTGAGAGCAATAGTGATGGTGCTAGATAGGTAGCGCCAGCGCGTTGAAGCTTTGGCCTATTCAATGGGAAGAGTTATCGCTACAGCTGCACCAGAGCGCTGCGCGTTGTGATAGATACAGAAACACTATGGGCGTTTCTATATCTATCGCAATGGACAGTGCAGTGCAGCACGTCATAGCGCTTCAACTCGCTAGCCATTTATCAATATCAATGGCAACGCAACGCAATGCAACGTGCAGCCTTAGTGGAAATAAGCCTTAATAAGCCTGACTTTTCTGTTGTGTAGCTGTTGTGTAGCCGGTTAGACACATCTTTTCTTTATTTTCTTTTTTTTCCTTTTTTTAGCTTAGCGTTTCTGTGTTTTGTTTTTGTGTATGTGTTCTTGTTCTATGGGCCATGCTGCCTGAGTCAAATAAAATGAAATGAAATGAAAATGAAATACAAATACAACAGACAGCTATGATATATGTAGTATTGAAGATAGCAGTAGACCTACAGTATAGCAGATTAGAGACAATGCTATAGCGCTGAATTGAGGAGCAGCAATATGTGCTGTTACCAGTTAATCCAGCAGCTCGTAAATTTCTTCTAAGTAGACTACAAGATCAGATTTTTCATTAGTAGGTTAGATAGTAGATTAGACCTATATAACATGTTTACAGCAGTGAAGCGAGCAAGCAGTTATAGATACCGGTAAATCCAATAGCGCCTTGATCTCCTCTGATACCAGTCGGACCTATTACACCAGCCTCGCCACTCACACCAGTGTCACCTACGTCACCGTCGAACCCTGTGGCACCGGTGAACCCGGTGTCTCCGACCACGCCGGCGACACCTGGCTGTCCAGGCGCTCCAATAGACCCAGGAGGTCCAGGGTCCCCAGGCTGTCCGTTAATGCCGCTAGGTCCTTGAGGGCCAGTGGGTCCGGTGTCTCCGGTTGAGCCCGGTTGACCACGCTCGGCCTTCACGCCAGGGGGTCCTGGCTGTCCGGTGTCACCCTGAGCGCCCTGTGGTCCAGCGGGTCCGGTCTCACCCTGCGCTCCGGGTATGCCGACTCTTCCAGGCTGACCAGATGGACCGATTGCACCTGACAATACACACGCAGTCCTCAGCTGCTACCAGAACACGCTAACCACTCTAATTCAGCACACAGCTGTACAATTATGTAACTTGACTGTGTGTT
>Ga0209367_1001711_pt1 | contig 27696 bp, 15 predicted proteins | sample WorMetLIZISLAND2_FD_187412 | JGI IMG/M metagenome (GOLD analysis project Ga0209367, IMG submission 187412) | Marine gutless worms symbiont microbial communities from Max Planck institute for Marine Microbiology, Germany - Olavius geniculatus... ...
CCACTGGCTGATCGCGGCATCAATGATCGACTGGTCGAACTGCGCCCACTCGTTGACGAGACGCGTTTTGAGTTCATCGATGTTCATCTGACAATTTTGAATACAGGTGTTATAGGTGTTATATACTCAAGTAACGGTCGAGCTGTTGCCATGGTTGTCGTCCGTCGTCCGTCTGTCTGTCTGTCTGTTCGTCCGTCAGTAACGGATGTATTGTGGCTAACGGGTAGGACGTAGAAAGAACGTTTTTACACGAGTAATTAGCTATGTGTTTACACTCCGGCATGCAAAACTTCAGCAATCTACTCCATAGGAAACGGTTTCAAATTAGGGGTTAAATGGACTGGGGGCAAAAATGGGCCTTTTTAACGAAAAACTGGCCATATATTGGAAAAGATAAGAAATAGGGTTAAGGTTACTATTAATCACTAATAAAAATGGCATACGCCATGTCAGATTAGATGGACATCATTGACTTTGGATGACCGTTACGCGCTATTGTGGCTAAACGGCGCAAAATAGGGTCTAAGTTGCTATTGATCATTGAAAAAAGTCGCATATTGGTTTTCAAACGACATGAAAATCATCGACTTTGGATGAGCTTGAAAGTTACTGACAACCAGTACGGTCGGCTGTCTTAGCGACAGCTGGGCTTCTTGTTTGCAATTATAGTGACTTTTACTGGCGCCCAATATGAATTGCAAGTGATGGTTACGCTGCGTCTGTAGGTTTGAGACTGACGGACTGCAGACCGGGTGAATCGTACTATCGACTGAACCGTCAGGACTCCGGCCGTGTGAGCGGCATTGTCAGAGGCACTGACGAGTCCACCATGACGATTGCCGCGTACAAAAACAAGGATGTTGTCATGAAACATCAAGACGATCAGCTTGTCAGTCTGCCTTACGCTGCTAACAAACAAGCATTCTCGGCCTACTTCAGGGTTCAATATTAAATAAACAAGCATACATGTACACGCATAAATTGTAAATATTCTGAGTGGTCCATTAAAAGCAAGCACCTAACGTTCATACATTCAGAATTTTGTCAAATATTGGAAGATTTTCAAAATTCTGTAGCTACGTGCCAAATGTGAAAAACACAGACTGATTGAGATCCCACCTCGTCCTACAGCAAGTTTCCTGATATTTTGTCGTACTATTTTGTTTTACGGTTTCCTTGTAGCTGACTAGATTTTACAAGGTAGTGTAGCAACATGTTTGAAGTGTGCACATTTTCTGCAGAGATTATCGATGAAAAACTTTTGAATTAAGATCAAATAGGCCTATTTGATGCACTTTCGACAAAAAGTGAAAGGCTTAGTTTTTATTGGGCCATTTTGTATTCATATTTACGACGTAGATTCAGCAGAAGACTTTATATGCTTCATTCGTAAAGCAAGTGGTTAAACGGCTGTTGTTACAACTTAATTGTTTTGTGTGTTTATGACTTACGGCGTCGGTTATTTTGCGTTAATATTATTTTGTAGTGCGTGACGTCATAAAGTGCTAAAAGTTTTTTGAGTATTCGCTACGTAAGTAAACTACACTTCAAATGTGCATTCGCTTAGGCATAAACGTAGGCTGTTTGTTAACTGTCGTCCAGACATATAACAGCGTAAGATATGCTAAGGGTCATTATGTGACATAAACTGATGTGCTGACACAAGAACAGTTCTAACCGCTTAAAAATTTCGCTGTCAGAGGTAGGCTGTTGGATAGCTAAGACGTATGATGTATTTAGGCAAAATACCCGTGGAAAAAGGGAAAAGGAAAGGGAACGGAAAAGGTATGGTGAAAAAAATAGAGAGAGCAAAATAGGGGATAAAAAACTTGGTCGAAAAGCACGAGCAGACGCCTCTGGATTTGACGTCACTGTGACGTCATCATTCTGCGGATCTTCAGATGGCGTTATCGTGAGATGTTGCATCGAGCACTGAAGCCAGCAGTTCAACACGATACAGCCAGTATCTGAATGTGATGCTTCGAGCTGTCCGCATGACGTCAGCAATCAGCATGATTGTAAACAACAGGCTTCATCAGCAGCGGGCCGCCTTAGACGTCATTACGTGTATTTCACGTTTTATTTAAGACAGCACAGTTTTTAGCCGACCGTACTTTAATAACGGTCGAGCTATTGACATGGTTGTCGTCCGTCCGTTTGTCTGTCCCTCTGTCTGTCACGGATGTACTGTGGCTAAACGGTGCAAGATAGGCCTAGATTGCTATTGATCACTAATAGGAAATTGTATACTGGCTTTCAAATGACATAAATCGATGACCTTGGATGACCTTAAGGTCACCGACAACCAGTACGGTCGGCTATCCTAGCGACAGCTGGGCTTCTTGTTTTAGCAAATAAGTTGCACGGACGAAATATGATGTATCTTGAGTATAAACTGACATTATTCGACGTAGAACGTACACTGTAAGCTGAAAGTAAACGCAGCCTGCAGCGAATTAGTTGAGGAGTTGACTGAAAGTCGAAGGCGCTGTTAATTTCTTTTTCTACTCAGATCATTGATCACTCTTTGACTCTTTCATTTGGTAGCTTGAATGTGCTACTTTCACTAGTCGTTTTAGCCACAGATTGCCAACACCTTTCACAACTTTTCGGCTTCACGCTCATCAGATATTTTTTCCATTAAATCACTCTTTGGTTTTTAGCCGACCGTACTTAAGTAACGATCGAGCTGTTGGTATGGTTGTGGTCCGTTGTCGTCTGTCTGTCTGTCCGTCTGTAACGGATGTATTGTGGCTAAGCGTTAGGTCGTAAAGGAAAACTTTTTACACGAGTAATTAACCATGTACCATAAACCGAGGCATACAAAATTTCAGCGATCTAGTGCAAGGGAAAAATTTTCAAATTGAGGGTTAAATGACAGGGGTAAAAAATTTAATGGAAAAATGGCCTTGAGTCGGAAATAATGAGAGATAGGCCAATGTTACTATTAATCACTAATAGGAAATGGATATTGGCTTTTAAATGACATAAGAATCATTGACCTTGTATGACCTTGAAGGTCAGTACAGCAACAGGAGCTACAGCGCGTCTTTTCTAGCAAAACGTTTTTATTGTGAGAAACATTTGCGAAACCTGCGTTTAATATATGCGTTGGTTATTTACGACTGTATAGTTATTTATATCGCCTGGCGAGATGAGCACGTGCGACGTCTGTTATACTAACGTTGATTATAGCTTTCGAGAGCAGCGTTCCGTTAACACAGTGTGCATGGAACGGTACTATCTATGAAAAATCGCTTTCTCTCCGTAATTGGAAATCGGACGTTGGACTTTGGACGTAGGCGGTACGGTCGGCTTTCCTTAACGACAGCTGGGCTTCTTGTTAAGAATAAATTTTGCAAATTACATTTTTAAATACTTTTGACGGTTTCTGCTTGACTTGGAAAACAACTGATAGGGCATATGCTTCTATCATACTGAGCAATAACTGCCGCTGTAATCGTAGGCCTATTCTAAGCTTAGATGATGAAAATGCGTGTTAGTCAATGAAGCAAAGTTGTCACTTACACAGTGCACAATATGCACAATGTAATTAATGAATGACACACGTGTTTGAATCAACAACAACTGCACAAACGCCATAAATTATATTCGCTTCTCATCAAATACGACGAAAGCGGTTTCAAGCAAATTGAAACATCTCTGAGCTAGCTAGCATTTCCAACTACCTTAAGCAATTTAACGAACGTCGCGTGCTCACCAAGTTGCAACAACAAATTTATGCAAACACAGACGTATCAACAGGATAATAAGATCGACAGCCCAAGCCTCGTAATCCGACTGTTCTTGTGAACTCACTGTTGAAATTAAGGTCAACGACAACCTATGACGTACGCGTCCATTAGTACCATTACTGTAACCGAAGCGAGTACGTTAAAGGTGTGTACAGAGCGACGTAACTGAACAGAACTGAGCTGACATAATTTAGCAAGAAAGTCAACAAGTAAGCAAGTAAATAAAATATTTAACAAAAAATATTATTAGATTGTGACCAATCTAATGTACTCCTACTCGCGCATCATTTTCTTTTGTATTCTTTTAGGAGCTTTTTCGTTCCTTTCGGTTTGTATTAGAGCCCCAGCGTTTAATTAAGACCCCGTTTAATATTATACTAATAGTGACTGACGTCGAGGTCGTTATTGGAAATTGTCATAAAATATTGCCCGATTTTAGGAACAGAAAGGACAAAATTTCCGATAACGGTCGATAACGTTAATTGACATTTGTCTTGTTATACCTCAACGCATGCGTCTATCTGGCACCGTTACGGAGATATGGCGCCTCGAAGATAATGGGGCCACGACCTTGACCTTTTGGGGTCACGTGACGTCATCTGTCACGTGACCATTCGACTCCCGGGGGTCGACTTCTTATGGGTGGTCCATTGTGACTATGCGTTTATTTAGCACCGTTATGGAGATATGGCCGTTTAAACTTCTTCCAGGAAGGCTTTTCCAGGAACAGAGGTTGGTCGTCAGTCGGTCCTCAATATTACATTGATCTCATATACTCCTCTTCGCTACGTTAGGAACGAGGAGTAAAAATAAGAATGTTTGAAATTATTAAAAGGTGACGAACAACCCAATAGGCAAACAGTAATGCATTGCAGTAGGCACTGTCTAACAGCGTCGGTGACTACGTGACTACGCGCATGTATGCGTCAACCAATAACCAATGGGCTCGCCCTGCTCGTCCACTGGTCTGTTTGTTAAAAACTAACCATATCAGTTCATTTTAGTTACGTCGCTGTGTACGCGTTTTTAGTTCGCTGCTTTCTTGGCTACACAAGCGACGAAACTAAAGCGAAGCTAAAAAACGCATAAACCTGAAATGTAAAACATCGCAGGGGCGACAACGTTGAATAAAAATGGGCGAGATAATGATTTTTACCGTTAAACTGTTTTAGGTTTCGGTCTTAAGTAAGTAAGTGAGTTAGTATTTTTTTCAACGGTTAAACGCCATTAGTAATAACAGAAAATGCAACATAGCAAATTGCAAAATTGCAAGTTATAATAGTACAATGAAAAAAGTTTTACTGCAGTCTGCAACACACATCTAGGCGCCACCTAATGTAGACTTGTGTCAGCTGGCAGTACGCTACAGTTGCCACAGCTATGGGAAAAAAACTTTTGATCATTTTTAATCGAGTAAGTAAAATTACGAATATGAAAAACGCGTCAGACCAGTCGCCTCTGCTCCACAGCCAATTACATCACCAGACAGTACGTGCAGATAACTCAACACGAAGCCTTAGCACATAGCACAGTGCAAAGCAACTGCGAGGCACTTGATTCCGAAACAGTGTAATAATTTCATAAAAATGTTCAACAAAATTTACATCATAACCACCGATTAATATGTACATAACTCGCGTCGACGTAAAGCAATGCCGTTTAATGCATAAAAACACAGCTCGTTCGACACAATGTAAACATCGGGAAAATATGTTAAAAACGTTAAAAAGCATTTTTGTGATTTTTTAAAACGTTAAGTGCCAAGACTGTCAATCGATTTAGCACACAAAACTTATTTTCAATCTATCGACTACCGTGTGTTGAAATTACCATTTGCGTTTACTGTGCGACTGACTGACCGAAAGCGGTTATTCAACTCGGTTACTACACTTGTTGTTGAAAACCCAAGTACGATGTTTTCATTTATCTGTAAATGCAACCTAGCTAACATTACACATACTACAATTTCCTAAATAATAAAGCTAGGACATAATGCAATAACCAAAGTAACGTTAAAGAAGATCAGTAGAAAACATCAGCATTGGCGTTGCATAGATTACTAGTACCAGTGGTTACAAAAACTAACTAACAACAGCAACGAATTTTCTATCTCAAAAATAAATTGCAATTCTAATGCGATAGTAAAACACACACAAAAATCTTTCACCGTAATTGTGAATAAAACTATACACAATAAGCTTTCGTGGCTCAGCTGTTAAACTGACTTTTAATAATAAAAAGTACGGTCGCTAACAATATCAGAGTAATATTCATTATAAATACATAAAATAATGCTAAAAGTCTTGAACTCAATTGAATATTATTATATAAAATTGAAGTACAATCACATCGTCGATAGTCTAGTTAAGTACACGTGCGTCTCAGTGTCGTTGCTAAGCTGCTGTGGAATGTGAATGAAGCGTGCAAAGTAGCTGCTGCTGCTGAGGCTCGGCGTGACGTCATTCGTTGCCTAGCAGCCAAGCCGCTTAGGACAATAACTACGTGCTAAATAAATACCACGCATAGTGCATGAGCATGTCTGTGTGTTTATGTTGAAGTGTTATTATTACTTATTATTACTTTTTGTGCTAACAATGTTTGGGGTATAAAAGCTGTGTAAATAAGAAAGCCACTTCCTTCTCATCCGAAACCCTTTTCCCTCCTCTTCTTTTGCTGATTTCCTTCTCTCCTCCTTTCTCTTTTTGACCCTTCCAGTCATGTGTAAAAATGTGGGGGTCATGAATGACCGTCCCGGCCTGTCCCCACGGTGGCGATTGCACCACTGACGTCACTGCTGTGCATCTGACGTTGCAGTCGGCGGAGTGACGCAAGACTTGGAAAACGATACTCGCAGATGCGACGTCTCCGCCAGCTGATAGTTGTGCTTCGCCTAACAGAGATACACATCATCATTATCATCATCACGTGATTGTAGTGCGCAGATATACAGTTAACAGTTAAAACAGGCCATCGCGCAGTACAATATATCGCATACAAAAGTATACAAGACACGCGAGTCAACACATCACAATCAACGCTCGAATGAATTAAACACACGCACATGGATCCATGCACAACTTCTGCAAAACGCTAGCAGAATACAGGATCCAATTTATATCAAAATGCCGGCGCATATATAATATTAGTCTGACCTGCCAACATTTTTGGGATAGGTAAAACCTCTTCTTTTTTGATCCTCAACTTTTGTTAAACTTGTTTACTCTGTTGTTTGCTACTTGCCTTGTAAATACATCTTAACTCCCGTTATGCTACTTTCGATCTATTTTCTGTCTAGATTAAGAAAAACGTAACACGGGTACAAAATTTATGTTTTTTATTTGCCCTCTTTGTCCAAAACTGACTATTACCATACCACGAAAGCAAACATGCTTGCTTTGTGTAAATTCTTTGTTCAGATCAAAGAACGAGTAGTAACGACGTCTTACAATAAGCGCTTCTGCGGCTTCTTCTACGGAACTCATCTGGAGCAGCGCCATCTTGCAGTCTTTCCTAATAGACACATAACATACACGTTGTTTCATTAAAATAGGACCCCCTTTTTCTTTCTTTTATAATTCACTTAAATGATGATCAATTTACATGAAATTTTTACCAGTTGTAGCTGAAAAAATACTAACTCAAAATATTTTAACAAAATATAGCAGTTAATTAAATATTCTTTGCTAGACGTGACGTAACGTTGACGTCATAATATGTCACGGATACAAGCTTGCTAGTCCTCTTTATGAAACACCGTGTAGATCAGTGTTATTCAAACCAGTTTGTTATTCATTTATTTACCTAAACAGCCTTGCAGTTAAGACGAGTTTGATTGACTAACTGATCGATCGATCCGTCTAACTTGCAGTAAAAAAAAGATAAAGGAAAAGTAAAGATAAAGTCCGGTACTTGCTGTAGCGCTTCTTACGTTAAACGGACTTGTGGACAGAAGCGATTTACAATCTTGGAAGTGGCAGCTGACTGGCGTGAGCTAATGATACTGCAGCGCAGTAAGTGGCCATCTATTGCCCGCGATAGCAAAAAACTGGACCCACGGCTTGCAGCAAGCAGACATACCACCGCCCCAGTCAGCCACACTAGACCTTCACCCCTAGCCCGTTAGTTACTAGTACTACTTATTTCCCATCCACGAAAAGTAGGAGGCTGAGTTGGCCTGAGCACACTGTAGGTTAGCCACTTGCTCAAGGTTGCTTGCAAATGACCGACAGTGAGAATCGAACCATAACCTTGAAGTTACTAGTCAACACTAACCACTAGACCACTTGCACCTACACAGGTACATAAGTGTGCACAACTTGCCCAGAGTTGTTACTTGGTAGTACACCGGCTGGGAATTGAACCGTGGACCTTTCGGTCTCGTATCCAACGCCCTAACCACTGAGCCACCAAGCCACCACATGACACAAACCACTAAACCATTAAAAAGGCTTTAATTGAAACTGTCAATAAATGTTATTAGCAGTCAAAACTCAACAGCTGACTTGATGCAGACATAAGTAAATAGCGAGAGGTGACTAAAAAAGTAATAAACATGAATACAAAACAAACGAAAAAATACTTACTGAAAGAACTTGAATCCAACGATTGTGCCGTGTTCGCTGAAAAGCTCCGTCAGTTGTTCTTTGCTCGTGCCTCTAAAACAAGTCACAGTCGTCAGCAATAATTTAATCTTTAGTTATAGTTAGTTTAGCTTTTATGTTTTCAACTACGTCATGTAGACGACATAAAATAATGTTATCAAACTACACTGTGGTGCATAAAAACACACCAAATTTTTGTTACCATAACTTGAAGAAGGGTTATCCAATGAGCGACTGGTGAAGTCTGGATTGGTCTGGAGCAGAACGTTATCGACTCTGCTATCACCGAATGGAGAAAGTGTCTTTGAGCCAAGCCCATATTTGTGGGCCAACATTTCAAACATTGCTGTAAGCGTTTAAAAACTGGACAATTAGATAATTTATCAGTTAAAAACAATAAAAAATCTGGACAAAATGTGTGTTTTGTGTGTTTTTTGATTGAGCAATAATACCAGTGGTTAAAAATGCAATATGTTGTTCGTTTGCTTTCCCCAGGTAGTGCAGAAACAGACAATGGGTGAGGTGGGAAACTAAGTAGTCATTTGATGGCCAGTTGTATCAAGAATATTTGTACCAAAACTTATTAAAATTGGATCACTTTTCTTCAAGTTATGATGAAAAAAATTTGGTGTGTTTTTTATGCCCCACAATGTATAGTTAATTCATTTATTGAGGATACGTACTTTTTTATATTGTCGACTGTAACCCCAATAGCCAGCAATGAATGTTTTTTTCTGGACAAAAACTTTTTAAATAAATGGTCAATGACAAAAACATTATCACAGATTAATAATGTATTAATTTTAACAGTTAACTTATATGAAATTAATGAGATAGCGAGCAAAACTCACGCTTTGGTCAACATAATAATGTCACTTCCGCAATAATAACTCTGACGATCAGATACGCCTAATACAAATTATATGACTTTTTACTTTAAATTCTAAAGACTTCTCAAATTTAACCCCATTTAACAGTACAATAAACGTAAATTAGCGCAGCAAAGCGACTTACGGAATATTTGACAAATGAAGTGTAGCAGATGGCGGGAAAATGTTGTGATAGTTTTTACTGTTCGGTTTCTTGAAACGGTGCAGCGGCGAACTGGTGTAGTCTTTCGTTAGTCCTGCGTCCTGCACAGTAAAATGCTGCGTAACAATTATGCACTTCACGAATTCACAGGTTCTACAGCAATAGCTACTATAGTCGCATTATGCATATACATACGCAAAGAAAATGCGTCTAGAAATTAAGAGACACGACGAAGAAACAAACAGCGTGATAACTGCATGGGCTACAAGCTGAGACGATCATTTTGTTGTAATGTTTTCTAATTTTTCGTAGTTATTTTTCGCAGTTTTTAACTTGCGCTTGTTTTTGCTGTGCTACATGTTGTAAGCGAAATAAATTATTGCGTCTGCAAATTACACCCACGATGCACTACAGGAGAGAATAAATAATGAGGAACGAAAGAGCAGACCGGTTGTCCTTCCTTGGGCATCTGCACGACCGTGTGCTTGGACGGCGTGACTCGGATCTGCTTCTCCCACAACTTCAACTTATCCAAGTTCGTCATCGCTAAACATAACAATTATCAACAACTTCATTTTCGTCTGCGACAAATATTAGCAACTGCAGATAAACGGCGTGGACGACTATAACACAAAAGTAGAAAGTTCAACGTAAAATATAACTGACTACCACTAGACCGAATTTGTAGACTTTTGTTTCAGCACTATCTTATACAGTCAGTTTTATTTTTTCATGTTTTAGATAATTTTGGTTAATTTACTAATTTAGACGCTGCGGTAAACTTAACACATGCTATGCATTTAACGTTACAAAAAAACAAAGGAATAACACAAACAAAAACGTATAAAAGCAGTCTGGGTGTCAATTCACCAATGTGAGCTTGTCCAGGGTCGGCGAACTGGACGAGTGCCGTGTCTTTCTTGTTAAACATAATCTTGACTCGAAACACGTCACCATACACCCCTATACGTTCAACAAAACCAACTCAGCACAACTACGAAAAATGTATCTAATCCTACGGAAAGGTTAGATATGGCAATTGGTTGCTAAGGACATTGTAAGCTGGAAATTTGGCCTATAGCAGGGCAACTTGTAAGCGAATCACGACGAAATACTAAAACGTACTACACATTCAGTTAATGACTAAAGCGATGAGAATAAACATATAAAAGGTACTGTTTTTTTTGCAAATAACTTAAGATTCATGTTGCCACCAAGTAAACAACCCTCGTAAGCTCGAACTGAATATTAAGCTTTTTCATGCTGCATAATTTTCGGTTGACGTCTCTACGTACTGTCAATACGGAATCACTTCAGCGTCAAAGTTTTTTTCGTATTTAGTGAAAAGAATAAAAAAACGACGGCGGCAGTAAGTGATATGACTAGAAAGTAGAAACTATGCCGGACAAATGCTGACAAATTGTGCGGCCGTCCGCCTACAGTAGCTCAACCATAAACTTAACCCTGACATTTGACCGTCTGAACTCAAATTGACACAACGGAGAACATACACACTAATTTGGGGGTTTCTGAGCCTTCGGGTTTTCGAATTAGAAGCAGTGTTTGAAATGCCGAGGGGTTGGGGTGTTAACCCCCCCAAATGTTTTCTCATCCTCCCTAACACATTGTCAAATTATGTAGGCTCTACTAGGGTGGGGTCAGCTATATGCTATATACATACGATTTACATCACAATTTTGGTCGGGCTTCAACCGTCGAAAAGGTCAACCCCCAGCTAATTTTTACAATTCAAACACTGATTAGAAACCCTTACGGTACAGACAGACAGACGGACGGACGGATGGACGGACGGGCATGACCTGCAATGCGGCCTATTAGGACGGCCGCACAATAGACACAGCTGATATGAAGTTAAGCGTTGGTCAAACGTACCGAACAACGTAAACAGAGCGTCTGGGGTGACTTTCTAGAAACGGATCAGAGCAATCAACGGACGAAAGAAGAGACGAGCGAACGAGCAGAGGGTGAAAGCAACATCAGAAACATAGAACCAAGCAGATCCGCACACACACACACACACACACAGACAGACAGTCACAGAGACAGCATCAGCAGCAGAACCATTGCATCAGTGAGTGTCAGGCACCATCAACATGCGCCGTGACAAGGCCAGGAAACGATCAGTGAAAAAAAACAGAACAGAGATTTAGCGAAAGATGGAAAATCACACAATTAAAAAACAGCAGTTGCCAGCTGCAACTAATAAAACTATGCTGTATACACGGTGAATAGGTCATGTAAATAATCGGTTGCTTGTAAGCCGCGCCTATTCTCTAACCTTGGTCGAGGACTTGCTAAATGGCAGTTATTGTTACTGTTATTGTTAGGAGCACGCAAAATTTCCACAGTCAAAAATAGCTGTTGAAAATAGACAAGAAAGACTATCGTTGTGCAATGTACTACAAATAGTCTTAAGTTCCCTTCACCGCAGTTAGACTCAGCAATGAGAAATATTAGACAACATAATAACGGAACATAATCTAGAAATACAAGCTACGCTCTGACATGTAAAAGACGTTGACTGCATTCAATGTTATCAACTCTTCTCCCAGTCACCTTGTTGCCCATTAAATTGATGGAAAATTAAAAAAAAACTAATTTATACATGCATTTCATAAATCAACAAATACAGAGAAAAACATCAGTATCATTAATATTTACTGTACAGTTTACATAAAGTTAGCACACAAATGTATATTTTGCCCTTAAATAAAGCAGCATAAAAATGCATTTTTATTTATTTATTTATTTCATTTAATGACAAAGGGTCGCAGCCACTAACATGCCACAATAAAATAACAGTATAAGTCAATGAATGTCACTGATAACACAATACAACAATAGGTCTACTAGAAAAAATAAACTTTGCAATAACTAGCCAAGAATGTGGAAGTAATAGATCGTTTGAAACTATTTAAATTAGAAATTATAGTAGTTTTTAGTACAGCAAAGTTGGTACAACAATAACTACTAAAAACTAATATCGTCAAAGTTGACTATATTTTGAGCCAGGAAGCAATAATTTACGAACATGCCAGAAGATACACATGATTACTGGGTTTCCTCACACAACTTTTAGGTAAGGTACAAAGCATATAAACATTGTTAATTGACACTGCCACTGTAAACGACAAAAATGCAAACGAACGCAGAAGTTTCAGGAATGTTACAAACAGTTGCAGAAGTTAGAAGAAGCAAGATAATCACCGTATCATTTTTGTCACGTCAGTCGCGGCTGACAGGAAAACGCACATCAGAGCAGAAAGACCACAAAGAGTGACCAAACGATAAAAATAAACGAAAATTTAACAGCCTGCTGAAATTTTACCAGGTAGTCCCATCATTAATATTTATATATTTTTCGCAAAAAAATATCAACCGATTCTTAATTATAACATTATTTTTCACCGACTGTCACACGCAAAGCGCGTCGCGCAAAAAAGTCACTGTAACAGTGGACTGTACTTATTCTACTACACTTATTCTACAAGGTAGTGTAGGGACATATTTAAGAATGTGGTTAGATCTTTAATGCTCACTTAACGGCAAATTTACTGCACAGACTATAGGTACAAATATAGAAAATAGCTCAGTATTAATTTGGCTCAGTTTTTATGACCAAAACGTAAAGGTTTGCTTTTAATTGGGCCGCCCCGTAGAGTTGTGTACTGTACCAGTCATTTACCGGCTCGTGAAACATGTACCAAGTAACAAGTGCTGGTGGTTATACGAACCTCTTCATTGAGATTGGAGACAAGTAGAACAGTGCAAGCGGGCGTCACTGATCCCGGCGGTGCAGCTGCTAGCAGTATGGTGCCAGCAGCGGACATCACAGCTGACGGGTGACCAGCTGCTGCTGCTGCTGCTGCAGGTGTGTATGTCAACACGGGAGCGTAGTTGCTCAGCATCTGCCCTCCTACACCTGAACCACAGATGTTCTCTGCCCACCAACGTCCAACTCTCAATTTATAAAACTTGTCTTAGAAAAAAAACTTCTTACCGTACTTATTTTTAAAAAATTCAATTGAAAGTTTATTTTTAAAAAAAATGTCTAGCGTCGTAACATTCAGAAATTAAGTCAGCAAGAAAGAGGTTTAATGCGTCATTATGTTGAAATTTTTCATAATCTTGGTCTTTAACATCTGGAGCAGAAAAATTAGCATACCGGTTACCCGGAGGAATATTCGCGCTAGTTTTGTCGTTTTTTCTAGACTTTTTCGTATTTCAGTCAGGAGCTCGTATGGACAGACAGACGGACGGGCAAGGCCTGTAATGCGGCCTATGAAGAAGGCCACATAACAGTGTACGTGGTAATGGTGATGTGAGTAGTCCGTACCTTGTTGAGCGGCGGCGACGGCGGCCAGTGCAACAGAGCGCTGGTCAGCGACTGGCGTGCTGGAAGTGATCGATTGTGAGTCGCCAGATGGCAGCAGCGGGTTGGTAAAGTCCCGTGTCTTGTCGTTGTTAAATCGAACGCTCAGTTCAGGCAGCTTGGAAAAGTCGACTCGCAACAGATTGCAGCCGTTGTACATGTTCTTCGCGTTCAAACCCTGCACAGCGTCGACGGCAAAAATACGTGAATAACTGCTGGATGAATGCAGACTTCAGTTACAGTTCTAGCTGTTTCGGTCGTTTGTCTTGTGTTTTTAAGACATTGCACTGTGGAAAAACTTTCAGTTGGCCAGTTTCAAAAAGCTTGCCTCAGGTTATGTTAAAAGTCTTAAACTTTTCCTTGGATTTCCCAAATGCAGCAATGTCACTGCGATATTACTGCAATTACGTCTGCCAAGCTTTGATACAGTATTGCATAATGCCAAAGTGTCGTTTTGTGCCAGACTGAAGAGTGTTAATAATAGACTTTTAGATGTTCTAGGCTTGCGTTAGTGTAAATGTGTTCACTGTTCCTATGTTTCTCTCTGTGCTTTTTATGTCTGTCTGTCTGCATATCCGTGTGTCTGTCTGTCTTTTCCTGTTCGTTTTTATGATGTTTATGGTCCTTGTTGCCTGACACAAATAAATAAATACATAAAATACAGTGTAGGCAATATATCGACATGTGTAAATTCTAGCTCGGCTTAACTATACTCGTAGCACAGCGGCTTAGTGCATTGCCAATCCTTTAGTCGTATTAGCAACATTAAGGCACGAACAGAGCAACTAACTAATCTGAAGGTTAAATTTTTGACGAACTGACCAGAGGGCGAACATGGCGAGCCCATTGGTCATTGGTTGACGCATACGAACCCGTAATCGCGTAGACACCAACGCCGTTAGACGGTGCCCACTGTAACGCATTACTGCTAGTGCTTACCCATTGGTCAGTTCGTCAAAAACTAGGCCATGTTGGTTCAGTTCAGTTCAGTTCAGTTTCGTCGCTTTTCACGCGCCTTTAGTCTACGTCAGATTGTTATTACTAATTACTAGTGCCATCATATACCAATGACGCTTACAAGGCTAACTCCGCCTGGCAATGCATCCAGAATGCTGTCAACTCAGGGATGTGCACGAGACCTTCTGAGCCGAGACCGAGACGAGACGTTGCAGCTTCCGAGACGCTGGCTGAGACCTTGAAGCTCCCGAGACTCTCGAGAGTCTCGGGAGCTTCAACGTCTCGCCGAGACGTTTTCCGCGACGTATAATGAAACACATTGACAATGAAAAAAATTATGCGGATTAATTAACTCGCACCTCGGTAAGCGCTTTCTATTTTTGATATTGTGGGTTTTTGCACTTTATTTTGGCAATTATCACTAAATAATTAACGGCTTGCACCATAAAGAATTGCAACTGCAGTGCTGTAGACATGAGCCATTATGTTTATCGCAATTTGCAAGCATATGAAATTAGTAAACTACAGCTGATTATAGCCTTATACGTCGTCTACATTTGACTGATAGTGTTCACTCTGACATTATACACTTTATCTTCATTGCGACTAGGTCATTCTATAACGACAAAAAATGACATAACATAATTCTGTTTTATGATAAGTAAGTAAATTAAAAAGTAAAAACACTGTAAACGAATATATCTAAGCCACAAATGTCATGCTGGTTAGCATCGCTCTAACTGCAGCTACAGTTGCACGGTGCGCGCTTGCAAAAAACGTCTCGACGAGACGCAATGGCCCGAGATCCGAGACGAAACCTACTGGGCCGAGACCGAAACATATTGCTCCGAGACCGAAACGAGACCCGAGACACATCAGTCCGAGACCGAGATGAGACCAAGACGTTGAGGATTTTGTCCGAGACGAGACCGAGACGAGACGTACAAACGTCTCGTCTCGGTCTCTCGTCTCGGTCGACAGCTCGTCATGACGTTAGTACGTCTCGATACCGCATCGCTACCGAGAAGTCTCGACCGCGATCACATCCCTGTGTCAACTGAAGTGACAGTTTGACGTTTTGATAGTGACCCAGGCCTGCTATCGTTACGGAAATCTCAGCAAAACAAGTGTCATTTGTGCAAAACAGACAGAGACAGTTATCGTTGCTAACCAGTTTTGCGGCCTGGGCGGCAGATGTATCGGCAAACTGAATCAGCGCGTGCAGCATCCCTGTAATGAGACAAAACATGACATTTCTGTCGCTGCAACACAACTACCAGTAACTGACTATGTACGTCATTAATGCCAATCTCCACTTCGATTTGCCGCATGTAACGCAGCATCCCGCTGTGCCATAGATCCACAACAAATCGAAAGTCTACAGGAAGTCTGCGACAAAGGAAGTCTACACGAAATCACAAGCATACAACAAATACACAACACAACGCAGAACATGTTGTTTACGACTTGTTGCCTTACACTCCAACAATAAATCGAAGGAGTGGAGGTTGGGTAGGGTTTTATTAAGATAGCCAGACGAATAAGTTCAGCGTTTTTTGCTGGACAGAAGAAAACGGGCATAAACAGCTTCAACGATGCAGTAAAAAACGATACTGAACAACAACGAAGAAAATACGTTAATTTTTTATATTAAATGAGCTTTAGACGGAGAGTGTGCGAGACGGCTCATACAACAAGCGACGGATGGAGTTTAGTTATTCAACGTCAAAATACGTACTGTGGGCTGTAAACCGAAACAGCGTGCGTGTAACACGCAGTACGTATCGTGTTTGAATATTCATCCAGGGTCGGGGGAGGGGGCGAATGCTAAGCAAGTTATAGGGGCCTAACTAGTGAACTATGACGACATAATCACTACCGAATGCAGGGTGCAGTCATGACAGCACTTCTGCGCCGACATTTCACAGGTCACACCATTGATACTTACAGCTGCAGTTCAAATGCATAAAATCTCGTAATGCTCTGCTGAATGAGCAGCCAATTAACTTTCCTCTTCAAAACCCGGCGTGACATTTACTCACAATAGCGTTGATTTCGTGCGGAAATTCAATAAAAACGCAATGCTCGTTATAACTGCGTTGCACGAGATAAACGAATGGTAATATACAGAGTACATCAATATATTTAAAAATTCTTACCATTCTTTGTAAAAGTGACAATCTTCAGCACTCGTCCATACTGAGAAAATAACTGCACAACAACAGTAACAATAATGGCTTTACAAAATTTGCGTACAAACTTAATCAATGTGAAGTAGGCTATGCACTTGCGTTCAAATGCCGGCCATATGGTAACTGCCGACAACACATCAACACTTATGCTTACGCTGCAAATAGAACAAAATGTTTTAAAATAACATGAAAATAAGAATTGGAAAATTAAAAATTTTTAAAAATGTTAAAATCACACACTCAAAGCAGCTTGCAAAAAATACGAAAGCAATACAAGCGTTCGCATGAACAGAATCGATGCAAATATCAGGAACAAACATAATCTAATGCCTCCATTATTCTCCAGTAGCGAAATCGTATGTGCATAGCAGTAGGAGCCTAAGCAACTGCAGTCAGCGCTGAAGATCTTTTATCTAATTTCTGAGACGTCTGTATTGGACTACCTGCTGGAGAATGTCCAGTGAGACGGCGTAAAGCATGTTTTCAATGACAACTCTTAGCACCGTGCGCGGTTCGTCCGTTGAACTGTCCAGTAGCGATCCCGTCTGATCCACTCCCCCAGACGACCGATCACTTTCCTATATATACAGCATACACAAGCCGACGACATCATCATAGGCCGGAAAGAAACAACGCACGGCTAACAGCAGCTACGCACTATCATACTTTAAACAAAGAAGATGTCGGCCCACTGCAAAATGATATGCGGCCGTCCGTATAGCTATGCACAAACGACACTTACTTATTTCAAATTTTAACTGAAAGTCCACTTTTACATTGCACAAAGTCTAAGCGTTCACGGTAGAATGTGTCACCGCGTGAGCCGTGTTTTCTGGAGGTTTTAGACGTCCGGTCACTGGCGTAGCCATAGGAGGGCACTGGGGGGCACGTGCCCCCCTAGGAGCCTACTCAGTTACTCAAAATAGTGCCAGAAATGCACCAAAACACGTTATTCTCACACCAAAAGTCCAAAAAAATTTTTGGGGAGGGCGCACAGCCCTCTTCCCAGACCCCTTCCTCGTGGGGAGGGGACGCTTCTCTCCATACCCCGCCCCTCAAGTGCCCCCACTAAAATAAATCCTGGCTACGTCACTGCGTCCGGTAAGCTTGATCTTTGACCTGTCGAACTAAAAATTAGCACACCGGTTACTCCTACCCTACGCCAATCTCGGTATTTACCTGTCCTTTCCTTGTCGAGTGAAAAACGCTTACGGGACAGACGAAAGGACGAACAGACGGACCAGCAAGACAGGTAATGCGGCGTATTAGGACGGCCGCATAACAACACGAGTGTGCAGTGGGTACCTGGAACGGAGCGTCGTCAGCCAGCAGCTGGTCGTGGCTGGAAAACTGTGCATGGATGACGTGACCTCGGAGTAAAGGAGAGCGCTGAGTATAGAACGTAACTGCAGCCTGAGCACTGGACACGTCACCCATCTCCACCAGAGCCTGCAATCAGACCCGGCTTACCAATAATGTCAAACAGTTAACTTTTTTTAAAAATTAACGATTAATTAACTTTGATTAAAAGCGAGTAGCGACAACTGCCAAAGAAAGTGCATTTTCTTGTTTAGCAAACTCGTTAGTTATAAGTTATAGGCCGAGGGTTTCACGGATGCTTTAAGACACAATAATTATTCAGTGTCATTAAACCAGTCATGCAGACTGACTAAAATGTTGACTTTTTCTGGAAAAAAATGATTGAGATGATTTCGGATGCTTGTAACGATGTCATTTTTATGCGCGATAGCAGAATGCTTCGCGCGTCTTAGCTATGGGCCATGGCCCGGGCGTCTGTCTGTCTGTCCGTCTGTCCTTTTGTCCGTCACACTGCTGTATTGTGCTAAAACGGTGCAAGCTAGGGTCAGTGAGACTAAATTCACATTCGCCCCACTCGACAAGATTTCTTTGTTCCATAGAATTTTTTTGCGAACGAAGTCCGTAATAGTATGCTGCAAGAATCGTACATAACAGCTAATATTAACAAGTAAAAGATGTTAGAAATGTTGATGTTAGTAATTACAGAACCTGGTTCTTTTTCTTGGACACGACCAGATTGGTGACGTTACCAAACGGTAAACTCAGTTGTAGGATCTCGGAGTCGGTAACGTCAAGCGGAACTCCTCGGAAATGTAGGACGCGGCTTGGTTTAGGCTCAAGTCTCGCCTTCATATATACATACAGCGTTCAGAAAGAAACGTGTTCACGCGCGTGCACTAAACGGTGATCACCACGATCAACAATGCTAAGTAACGAACGATTTGTTAACTGTGACAAACGTTAATTATTTACCGAACTTATGATATATTCAACGCTTAGGTTTACTTCTGTCGAACGTACTCATCTATTATAGATGACGAAAACGCAAAGAAACATGTTTTCATTTATCTGGAACTTTCGCAGATCTGTCTGCAAATACTTGAACATTATGTAAAATCGTAAACACGGGTTACCAACGTGAATTGTCGTCACCGAAAAAATCTTACTCGTTTTGAAAAGCAAGCAGCATGCAATTCGTAAATTGATTAAAACAGTTAATAAACGAACTAAAAATGGGTAAACACAAATTGATTTCAGTTTGTTTAGCATTTGAATACCTTCTTGGCGTCGGCGGTGGAGTTTGGAAGCGTATGACCGCTGACGACTGATAGCATCTCGTCTTGACCTCTCTGCATGCATCATACAGTTTATGCTTTATTAAAATAAAAAAATACTAAGTAAAAATGTATGGATTGTAAACTGAACAGAGTACAGAGAAACCAGCAAAATATAGATTTACGAAATATAGCTCTGTCACTTTACGGGCTCAATCGAGCCAAGCATTGGTGGTAGCAGTTGCACGTGTGATGGCTTGAATATGATGTCAGTTTAGTAATGGCGAGTAATTACGTCTAGCTATGGGTTAGCAAACAGGAAATTGACAATTACAGCTAAAATAATAGCAGCATATTATTGTCACTAATTTTACTAATATCACCGGAGTGATCGCTACAATAGGCTATTGCTAAGTATCGCTCTCAGCGTTTCAGATGCATGCATACTGTATAGCCTTAACATATATTTCCACTAGAAATGGAAATCGAACCGAACCCGAACCGAACAAAAACTCAAAAGCAAACACCACACTTAGAACTCGAACCGAACCGAACCCTGTTGCCTGGGTTCTAAAAAATTTCTTATAAATTTAACCATTTCTGTAGTGTAGAATCCGTGCTACCCGTGGGGGTTAAGTCACACCACAATTATCACAGTCATATTTTTGACAGCAATTGGCTGGATTTCAGACAGACCTTTCAATTTTAAAGCAACTATCCTATATATTATGGCAGACTTAGCACAAAAGATATTTGCGATTCCCGCTACGAGCACGTCAAGCGAACGCGTGTTTTCAACTTGCGGTAGTATTCTGGCTGAGAAACGCTGCCGTCTCAGCACAGCCAGCTTGGAAAACTTGTGTTTCTAAAATATAATATAAAGTGACCAGTGAAGTTACACACTACAGACAGATTACTGATTGGTTTACGACTAACTGAATGATTTATTTAGAACAGGCTTCTAAATATCATTGTGTGCTGATTGATCATTGCTCATTATACTTTAGCATACTCGATTGTTAAAGAGCAGGTTTTTTAAAAAATATAATGCACGTTTTTATAACCCACATAAAACCGAACCGAACTGAAAACACAACGTATTAGAACCGAAATAGAACCGAACACTTCATTGCCAACTCAGCCTGCCATCCCTCCGGGGTCGGTTAAATGAGTAGTAACCCATTATATGAGTTATAAAAGGTGGGGACCTTAGTACAGCTGACTGGGGCTGCTTAGCCGGCCGCTCCGCCAGCCTGTGTCTGCAGGCTGCACGCGGTGGCTGTGCAGCCGGCGGCTCTGGTTAGTGACGAAAGCGCATCAGAGGCGTGTTCGCGACGATGCGCTATACAAATTGACGACCTATACCTATACTATACTTACTTTTTGTAACTGCAAAGAACCCGAACCGAACCGAACCGAACTTTTATGTTTGGTAGAACTCGAACAGAACAGAACCCTAGCCATGAGGGTTCTTTCCCATCTCTAATTTCCACTGTATACAGTAGCATCGGTACCATGTACTGCAAGTCAACCGTAACTTTATGCAGTTTGCAATAAATGACTGATTTCACTATTTATTGCATTACAGTGTCTGCAATAAAACATTGCAGCACTGTTTTCTATTCTTATACGGTACAAAATTGCTACAAAATTCTTAATAAATAGTTACATGTAGCTTCACGAATTAACGACGGCTTACCGACAATGACAATATCTGCATCGCATAGTGAAAAGGTCGTAAATTACCGGCAGACACTATAGCAGCTCTCCAACAAAAACTCAGCTCCAACGCCACGTTATGAATGTTTCTTATGTTACGTTAGAGCAGCTTTTGTGTTAACGAGTATGTTACGTTATGCATTGAATACGCGAAGTGATCGTCGCGACAATCGTCACTGCGACGATCGCCTCGTGTATTTTCATTTTTCACTACAGTGTATGTTGAGAGCAACAGCAATAACAGCATCAGTGACGCACCTTCCTGGCCGACGTGAGCGCAATGCTCGTAGGCGTGACGTCAGCAGCAGGCGACAGCGTTGACGGCAGCTGCTGGTATATTGGTGCGTCTGGTGACAGGTATGGTAAATTGGCACCGGGCGTCGCCAGGGCCAGTGGCGCGTGCAGCTGCAGTGCCGCTGTGTTAGACGAAGCTGCAGCGGCACTAGGATGCAGTTGATACGGCTGCAGACCAAGTCCTCTGGTCTGTACGTACATCTGCTGTGCTTTGGCCGCCAGCAGCATCTGCTGCTGCTGCTGGAGCTGATGATGCGGGTAAGTCAGCGATACTCCAGGTAGGTCTGTCACACCTGCGGCGGCGGCGGGGTTGTAGCAGTAGACAAGCGGTTGGGCCGGGACGGTGGCTGGCGACGGGACGCCGTACGCACCGGCAGCAGCGGCCAGCATCGCACTGCCATCCACTGCACCACCCGCACCGCGACCCCACACCAGACCCGCCGGCAACATGGACCACACACGCCGCCCTGTTCACACCGACCGACGCACCTAGACGCATCCACACTTCATTAGTCGATCAATCAATCACTGAACAATCATTCAAACAAAGTGACCAGTTTACGAGCCTACATGTGAGATGAAAATGTGAAAAAAATCCCAGAAACTGACCATATACATGAAATGGGGAAAAACGAACTAAAAGCACTCGTTGCAGCAGTACATACGTGAAGATGAGCTAACAAATACCTTAACGATTATTCAGTACCCAACTAATTGTAAAAAGGTACAAAAGACAGAAATGAATAAAAAATGAAACGAAACGAGATAAAATTTTGTTACGTTTAATTTCAGTTCACTTTATTTCTGTCGCTTTGAACACACCTTTAAAGATTAACACTAATTATACAACGGCAGAAAATTGTAAGTTAAGCTGTCTATCTTAGCGACAGCTGGGCTTCTTGTTGGCTGTTGTTTTTTTGTTGTTGTGAGCAACACTCCAGAGCATGAAAAACTCATCTTCAAAATGACTTGTAATGTGTCGAGCGTGACGTAAAACTCACTCAACTCACACGTTGCTGCGAAGCTGGCACTGACAGATCGGCATTAATGATGATGATAAAATAACGATCAGATAATTGTGATGATACATTAACTGTGTACTAGTAGCGTATTTAGGAGCGCCGTCGTCGAGCTGAGGGCGGCTTCTGTGCCAATTGTCGACGTGATGTTAGTAATAGCTGGCAATAATGCAATAATTCGACACAGTTTAGAGCCTATTGTGACCTCGAGGGGCTATGCACCTATGAACTGTGTCTAACTTGTCACACACGCTATTTCGAATTCGTACCAACATTGCTTTTAAAACAGCCTGGTCGAAATAAAACGATAACTTAGATAAATTGGCTATAACTGTCAAACAGACAGACATTCAGTCGTCAGCGAGATGCTCTCCGCGATCACGATATACGCAAAACGGGGGCGACTGAGAATGCAAGACTGGAAAATGGAGCACAAAAATGTTACTACAGTGTAGTTGATATGTGTAGTTATACACTGTGTCCGGAAAAAGTAACCTCTAGACACCGTACAATAAAAATGTCACATCTAAAAAATGCTATTATTGCTATGTAGCAATTTATTGAAAATTGAGCGTAAGAAATTTTTGTATTTGACGCTTTTTACTAACTCGAAATTGTATTAAAATGTTTTAAATGTAACGATTAGAGGCTTTACGAATACGGACGATGTGAGGCTTATTTGCAAAATTGTAGGCCTATATGTATCTGACAATATGCTGTCAGGAAAGTGCGTGTTTTTAACGGAACGGTTGTAGGTGTTTTTGCATGCAGTTATATAGCCTCAGACGCATATTTCATCCTGATAATATGAGTGTTGGTGGCAGAAGTCAACTACATTAACCACACACGTAGTTTGTTTTTCTCGCATTTTTTGCCCTGCATTTCTGGTGCTCCATTTTCCAGTCTCGCATTTTTGACCGCGTTGTTGCCGCAAATTCCGGTCTTACATTTTCAACGTCTCCGCATAATGTCATCGTCGGTACATCGAACTGTAGGCAGATGCATTGTTAAAAAGACGTGAGTGCAAAGCTATAAGAAGCTTATGCAAGTCATCGTGACTGTACAGTCTGTTGTGGACATAAAGACTGTTACTCATTACACGCAATCCGACAGTCGGACTACCCTTTATTGTTTGAGTTCGAAATAGAAAAATGCAAACACTTAAAGTTTAGTGTATTCTTTGCTCTTATAGTAAAAACTATGGTAAACTCTTACGCTCAAAAGTTCACATAAAACCACACAGAAAACTCAACAAAACTTTACAACAAACGGTTGTGTAAAAATTGGAATATTAAAATTTGATGCGTGGTTAGATCATAATTGATTACTTCATTGCGAATGTACCGCTAAGTTTTTCACCGAAAATCTGCACAAAATGTCCTTCTCGTTGAAAAACGCTTAGGTGGCGAGACGGCAGCAAATGCTATCATGAACCACCCACAAGTGTTTTCTGTTCTTCAACAATGCATTAGAAGCGGAACTGCGTCTAGTGAGTTGGGTTACAAAGCATGCACAATTGCACGAGTGGATCTAACTACGCGTCTCTAGCTTTGCATGACGTCGTCCAGTCGATAGTTATCTATGAATTATGGAACTTTCGTTCCCACGTACTTTCGCTCCCAGGAACGAAAGTTTCATAGATGGAACTTTCGCTCCCAGGTACTTTCTTTCCATGGAACTTTCGTTCCCACAGTCAACGTAACGTGGTTTCGCTCCCCAACACAAATTATGATTATTACCTCCGCCAAGGAAGTTATGTTTTTGCCAGACTTTGTTTGTTTGCTTGTCTGTCTGTCTGTCTGTGTGTTAGCAAGATAACTCAAAAAGTTATGGACGGATCTTTTTGAAATTTTGAGGGTATGTCGGGAATAGCACAAACTAGTGAAACTACCAGTCATTCAATTTTAGGGGTGATCCGGAAGGAATCCTGGATTCTGGATCACTTTGAAATTTTCGTTAACATTGCGTTAAATGGGGCATAAGGAAAACCGCTGCAAAACCGAATATGGTGCTGCCACCTGGCGAACAACATTGCCTTGGCGGAGGTCTGCGGGCTCTGACTGCTTTCTAGTTTAATTGTCAAATTAATGGTATTAAGGCGTTATAGCTTGTTTGTATCTTTGTACAGCTTCATTGTAGTAAAAGATGGCAGAATCTAGCAAATTATTTTATTAATTAATTTATCTTAAATTTATTAATTTCTCCAAATTCTTTCTCAAATTATATTTTTTTTTATAAATTTTTCCTTAAAGTATATTTTTTGTCAAGTTCTTACCATTATTTTAAATTCTAGTCTCTTCCCTAAGCCCATCTGTCGGAAAACCTTTAATTATAGACTAGCTGTAGCACGTTCCCTAGCGACAGCTGGGCTTTCTTGTTTTGGACGTTGAGCATTTACACTGCATGCTGGCGTCCTTTGATTTCATCTGCTTCTATTAGGTGTGTAGGCCTATAATGTTAACTTTGAATGAGAAGCGGAAGTTCCACCTCATTTTCGCTCAGGGGAGCGAAAGTTCCAGGGAACGAAAGTTCCTGTTACCGTTACCTATCACAGCGACAGTCAGCCCCACACAGACAGACGGACCACCGCGTAGCACACGCACACGACTCGCAACAGTCGGCGGCAGGTGATTTGGCGCAGCTCAGTGGCGATTGTGGCCACGGAGATCGATCGGCCAGTCGACTCGACGTGCCTCAACTAGCACGCTAATTGTTGGCTACTGCAGATGTCACATGCAGTTGTAGTGCATAAAACTGACACGTATCACGAGAGAAGTTATCAGCATAATAGTAAGCCAATATGACGCTGCAACAGGTCTTGTTCTGTTCGTTTTCCAGCAAAAACAGCCACTGAGGTCTGCTGTATGTGTTGCCTTTTAACAATAATTTTAACTGCATTCTTCAAATTTATTCCTTTATATTAAAAAAACTTTTTCTTCACAGCACTATTTGCGCACTGCGCGGAGCAGTCTGACCAAAACAAACACCGTTAACTACGTCGTAAGACGGTTGCAAACGTGCAGCACATCATATGCCCATACACCAGATAGCATCGTACTTAATATACTACGATATTATCAGCTCAGCTGTAAGATAGATCCGGCAATACATTACTACGCACGGAGTAACTGAATGACGCAGAATGACTACAATGTCTATTATAGTAGGTCTACTTGCGTCGTTATATCCTCAAGAAACGTTCTGCAGTTGAGCAGAACTAGAGGGTTCCGATAACATTGATCTTAGTGTTTTGCAATTCACTGAAACCAAGTGTTTATTACAGCAGTACCTTGAAAAGTTAATGACGAAAAGCATAAATGACAAACCAAAACTAGAAGGCGCTCGTAAGAGTGCATATCTCCGCCAAGTAAAGTAATTTAAACATTACAACAACAACAACAACTACTACTACTACACCTACAACTACAGCCAATAAGAAGAGCAGACACAAGCAGACATCAGGACGTCTTGCCGGTCTTGGTGTCTGCTTGTGTATAACATGTGGTGATGGTGATGAGTCATCATGTACACAGAAGGAAGGAAGGAACGACGGACAGAATGAGTAAAAACAGTATTTCCGGCAGTGTTCGATATACGTTCACTTTGGCGGAGATAAAAATCTCAACTTCAAAGTTAAAATTTAATCACTGCGACCAAGACCATAATAATTTCAGGGCTGGATGCGAGACAAATAACTAACCGGTTTACACGTTTATTGGGAGCCCTATGTGAATGACACTAGCTATATCACAGCTTAACTGCTCGTGCTAGTAAGTGCTAGTTTGGAGTTTTATATAACGGTTAGCATTTTGCGGACAAAAATGAATCTGACTGAAAAACATTTCGCTGGTTGACTTCATTCAAAATAGACCTACGGTAACTTACATTGATAAAGTTTAGTTATCGCTGAAAGAATATCTTAAGCGTATTAAAAATAAAATTATCTCACACAAAGCATATGCAATTCAACAAATTTCGTAAATTGGAAAAGAACTGCAAAGTTTCATAACTCTGCATGATTGATAATAACTTTGCAAGTAAGAAGCAAGCATCGCCACAAACTCAAAGTAAGCTTACTACAGAGATGAGATTGCTACCTGGCAGGTAAAGCAATCTTACAGTGAAGTAGCCTACCTGTAACCGGTGCGACAAGCGTCGCTGCTGCTGCTGCAAAGTGTTTCTACCAGAAGCGTAGAGTGAGCTACTATGAAGTTACGTTGAGAGTAACTTCTACGACCAGTCGGCAATTTCTCAGGTGTGACGCAGCCCGGCCGACAATACAGACTGTTGGCCTGCCTCACTCACTCACATAGCTGGTTGGCTGGCCGCTGTCGGTCGCACTGTGCTATTATAATGTGCCGCCGCCAACCATGCGCATCATAATGCTCGAGCTCTGTGCTAACTGACTGTCGTGTCGAGTCGCTCAGTCACTATACGAATATTCCAATGACAACGTTTACACGCGCCGTCCCATTCGCCGCTCCACATTGTCGACACGGTCGAAAACACCACTGTGCCCGTAGCGTCATTATGACGCCGTCCTCGTAGGCATTACGGGTCTTGCCCGTCCGTCTGTCTGTCTCGTACGGGCATTTAGCTTGAAATCAGAAAGACGTAGAAAAACAAAAACTGGTGTAAACGTTCCACACGGCTGGAGCAACTGCTGTAGGTATTTTTTAGTTCAATAAGTCGACGGTCGTAAATTCGTAATTAGTGTTGGGCATCTTTAGGCAGACGGCGACAAATATGTCGGCACGAGGCCGTTATTTTTCAAGCTATTGTCAATCCAAATGTAGCTTGATCATACTCGCTGATCCTTATTTTCATCGTTTTTTATTTGTGTTATCTATGCCATGTTCTTCCCCACCGAGGTCAGCCACCTTGACGTGGTGGTGGGGCTTTGCTCCGATGACCCGAAAGATTTCTACAATCTGGAGGATAGGAGCGTACTAAGAGCTGACCAAATACGTGAGAACATTTACTACACGTTACCAGTGCTTTTGTGCTGGTTTTGGCTTTATAGCCGACTACGGCTTTATAGCCGTTACTTGTAACCTGTGGTTACTTTTGGGGACGCGCATTGGGCCGAACTGATACGGCCTCAGCGCTGGGCAGGTGTAAGAGCCTGCCCACCCCGAAG